>Ga0302326_10003553_pt1 | contig 36587 bp, 33 predicted proteins | sample Palsa_T0_3_FD_202264 | JGI IMG/M metagenome (GOLD analysis project Ga0302326, IMG submission 202264) | Peat permafrost microbial communities from Stordalen Mire near Abisko, Sweden - Palsa_T0_3 | ecosystem: Environmental > Terrestrial > Soil > Palsa > Peat permafrost | place: Sweden: Abisko... | reverse complement strand
ACCGAAAAATCGGGATTGACCGCGATCGAGCCGCCGCGCCCGGTAGCGATCGGCAGCGCGGCAACGACCGGCGACGGTTTGACGCCCGCACTCCAAACGATCGTTTCGGTTTCGATCGAGTCGCCGCTCTTGAAATGCAGCGCGTGCGCGTCGGCGCCGGAAACGAGCGTCTCGAGCAGCACGTGCACACCACGGCGGGTCAGCGCTTTGGCGCTGTACTCACCCATGCCGGCCTGCAGCTCGGGCAGCAATTTCTTGCCGCCCTCGACCAAGAAAATTTGGACTTCGTCTTGGGCGATCGACGGATAGAAACGCAGCGTGCTGCGAAAGAAGTCCGCCATTTCGCCGGCCGCTTCAACGCCGGTGAACCCGCCGCCGACGAAGACGAAGGTCAAAAGCCGCTTTCGTTCGGCCGGATCGCTCGAAACGTCCGCAAGCTCCAGCATCGCGATCACGTGGTTGCGCAGACGATCCGCGTCGGTAAGGGTCTTGTAGGGAATCGCGTGCTCGGCCACTCCGGGTAAATTGAATGTCGAGGTCACGGAACCGAGCGCAAAGACGAGCTGATCGTAGGAGAGCGTGTTGCGCGTTCTCGTGATCGTATGCTCGACTTCGACCGTCTTTGCCGCAAGATCGACCTTGCGCACGTCGCCGAGCACGAAGTGACTGCCGTGCAGCTGCGCGCGCACCGGCGTCACCACGTGCCGCGTCTCGAGATTGCCCGAACCGATTTCCGGCAGCATCGGGGTGAACAGCGAGAAATTTTCGCGGCTGACGATCACGATTTCGGCCTCGCCCGGTTGCAACAGCCGTTCGAGCTTCCGCGTCGTCGCTAGACCAGCGAAACCACCGCCGAGAACCAAGATCCGTGCAGGCATGCCGCTATCTTAGCGCAAGCTGCGCAAGCTCGCAGCCTGTTCTCGCGCACGGGCTCGCAGGAGATCGCCCGTGCGGCGCGCCTCGCCTTCATCGAGCGGCCGCGGACTCGGCTCCAAGCGCGCAATGTCCCAGCGTTCGTCCGGTCCCGCCCCGTAGTAACCGTCCTCGAGCGCGGCTTCCGCGTGCGTTCTCACGTGGTGCTCGTCCAGCGCGATCGCGTAAAACGCGCACAAGCGAGCAACCGTCGCGCACCCCAGCTCGATCAGGTCCTCCCGTAACGGATATTGCCCGAAGGCCTGCGGCGTCGCGCCGCGCATGCCGCAGATCGCAAGGCCGATCGCGTACGAGTTGCGCCCCGCCGTGTGAGCGGCGTACGTGCCCGGGGCCGCGCCCAAAAGTTCGCGCATATTTGCCTGCAGCGAGTGGGTCGCAAAGACAGCCGGCCTGCCCGCGCCGTCCAAACCGATACAGAAATGATAGGCGGAAAATATTTTCGTGTAGTCGTCCGCCGTCCAATGCAAATAGATGCGGCGCAGCTCGCCCGGCGGCCACGGGTCCTCCGTCGGGAGCGGCCTCATCGCACGGCGAAGGGCAGCGTTGTGAACGAACGAGATCCCGGCGCGCCGCTTGGCCCGCAAGCGCACGTCCCCGAACCGGTCGAGGGCGAGTATCTCGCCCCGGACAAGAATCCGGCCTCGGGGCGCAACTGGCGAGCCGCCGGCGGCACCGCGGCCGGCCTTGGGCTGCTGCTTCTGAAGTTCAAAGGGCTGCTGCTCGTCCTGCTCAACTTCAAGTGGATTTTCTTTCTCGCGAAGTTCGGCTTGACCGGCTTCTCGTTTCTGGCCTCGATCTGGTTTTACGCGCTCTTCTTCGGCTGGAAATTCGGGATCGTGTTCGTGCTCCTGATCGCGATTCACGAACTTGGTCACGTGATCTTCGTCCGCGGTTTCGGCCTGTCGGCGCCTGCCATCTATTTCTTGCCGGGATTCGGCGCGTTCACGACCTGGAGCGGCGGCACGCAATCGGTCTACCAAGAATCCGTCATTGCCTTCGGCGGTCCGTTGCTCGGGACGATCGGCGGCATCGTCTGTTTCGGCTACGGCATCGTGACGAACGAACCGTTCTGGTATGCGGCGGCCTATACGGCGTTCTTCTTGAATCTCTTCAACATGATCCCGCTCGGCATCATGGACGGTGGCCGCATCACGGCGGCCCTTTCACCGAACCTGTGGATCGTCGGATTCGTCATCGTCATCGCTCTCGCGATTGCCTTTCATTGGTGGACCCCGATCCTATTGATCGTGATCTTGCTCAGCTTGCCGCGCGCGATCGCGGCTTTCCGCGGAAAGCTCGACCCGCGCTACTACGCGGTTCCAAGCAATCAGAAGGCCGCGATCGCGGTGGCCTATTTCTCGCTCTTGGCCGTGTTGCTCGCGTGTTTGGTCTTCTCGAAAGTTGCAGTACCCGGTCACGCGCTGACGTACTCGTGACGTCGCGGGCGCTCGTCCTCGCGGCCGCGGTTGCAGCCGCGTCGCTCGGCATCGTGTTCCATCCCCACCCAAAGCCGGGTCCGGCGCTGCGCGATTTCGAAGCCTACTATGCGGCCGGAGCAACCTGGCGTTATCACGGCGACGCCTACGGGCGCGACGTCTGGCGTGTCGAGAAAGACATACCCGGCGTGGTCGCAACGCACGACGAGCTTTTGCCTTTCGTCGGGCCGCCTTTCGGTCTGCCGCTCTGGGAGGCGCTTGCGCGCCTGCCTTGGGGCGCAGCCTCGTTCGTGTGGGGCAGCGTCGTCGTGCTGGCGGTCGTGACCCTGGCGCTATGCAGTCTGTGGCTGGCGGGCGGGCCCATCGAAGCGCTCGACATCGCAAGCGTCCTGGTTTTTGCAGCGACCTTTGGGCCGCTCCTGAGCGGTGTTGCGCTCGGCCAAGTCGCGGTCGTATCGTGCGCGGCGATCGCCGCGAGCGCGCTCTTATTGCGGCCGCGCCTCATCTTCGGTGCAACCGCCGCGATCCTCGTCGCAGCCTTGCAGCCAAATCTCGCGCTCGTGCTTGCGGCACGCATCGACGGGCGCCGCGCTTGGATCGCGGTCTGTTTTGCGGCCACCGTCGTGGCCGCCGGCTCTTTCCTTGCGCTCTCGGGCACGAGCGGATTTCCGCATTACCTCGAAGTGCTGCGCGATCACGCCGCGGCCGAGCGTTTCATCGCGATTCAAACGACGCCGGCTGCCGTCGCGCGCGCACTCGGCGCGTCGGCTGGCCTCGCCGGGTCGCTAGCGCTCGGGCTTGCGCTGGCCGTCGTCGCGCTCTTGTGCGCGCAATTCATCTCCCGGCGTTATGACCCGAACTCCCGGCTCGCGCTCGCCTCGGCAGCGCTACCCCTAGCGCTGCCGTTCGCGCACGAGCACGACCTCGCAATCGCCTTTTTCCCGGCCATTCTGGCGCTGCGCCGCGCGCACGGTGCCGCTTGGGTCGTCGCCGCCTGCGCAGCGCTTCTTGTCGGCGTCGACTGGCTCGGCCTCGCCCAGCGGCCGGGTGCCGTCATGCAACCGGCGCTTCTCGCGCTCGCCGGAGCCCTAGCGCTCATTGCGCTTGCGCGCGATCGTTTACGGCCATACCATTTTGCACCGCTCGGCATCGCCGTGGCCGTCGCGCTCGCTGGACTGCTTGCAGCCACGCGCCCGCTCGCGACATGGCCCTATGGCCTGCCGGCCGGATTTCATGCCGCCGGGACGGTCCCGGCGGCGGTCGTCTGGCACGCCGAGCAGATTCTAAGCGGGGTCGCAACGCTCGATCCGGCGTCGGGTGTTCTGCGGCTATGCTCGCTCGCCGGCTGCGCGCTCCTGTGGCTCGTGGCGAGCGTCGTGTTGGCGCAGCCGGCCGGCGCACGGCAGCAACGGGAAACGCCGCCGCAACTGCGCGTACTACGGAGCGGGTGAGCCCGTAACCGGAGCAGGTGAGCCCGCCACGCTCGGCACCTTTTTCCACTCGAGTTCGACCGCAGCGGGTAGCTTGTCCATCCGCGCGAGCAGCATCGTCAGCTTCCAGCGCTCCTCGTCGGAGAGCGTCGCGGCAAAGCTCGGCATCGCGCTGAAGCGAATACCGTGGGTGAGCTTCCAGAACGTCTCCGGCTCGGAATCGTCTTCGACACCGTGTTTCGCGAGCTGGGGTGCATGGATGTAGAAGCCCTGAGCGATCGTCGACGGCTGCGCGTCCGAAGCGCCGTGGCACACCGCACAGTTCGCACCGTAGAGATGAACGCCGTCGATCAAGTTCGCATCGGTCGGCTGCAAGGGGTTCGTCAGCGCCTTGTCTTCGCGATTGATCGTCGCACCGAGTGATTTATTGGCAGCCCAGCGCTCGAGTTTCGAGGGCTTGTTGTCCGCACCCGAGGGCAATACGCCTTCCCAGACCGCGACGAAAGCGCTGCCGGCGAGCACGGCCAGTGTGAAGACGACACCATTGAGAAACCCGCGCATAGGCTGCGTTCAGATGTCCACGTTCAGCATGTCGTCGAACGGCGATACGGTGCTCGGATGCCAATTCTTGAGGTCGTCGTTATAGGCTGCCAGCTGTCGCCGGTCATCGACGACCACCGTCGGCACCTCTTGGTCGATGCGCTCTTGGATGATCGCCAAGTCCTTCTTGCGCGCGCTCTGATCGTATGATGTCTTGGCCGCATCCATCGCCGCCGTCGCCGTGCGGTCGCACCAGTTCATATCGTTCTGCCCGTCCGGCGGGAAACGGTAGCATGCGTAAAGGTTCGATTGATCTTGATTCGTGTCACCGCCCCAACCGAAGAGAACGACGTCGAATTTGCCGCCGTAAATGATGCCGCCCTCGGCTTGCGGCGCGAAAAATAGGGAGTTGAGGTAGTGCTTGACGCTGAGCTCGACGCCAAGCTGCTTCCACCATCCACGGATCAGCTCGACCTCGGTGTCGTTGTCCGGGGATCCCGATGCGAGTGCGAACACCAGACTCAAACGCCGTCCGTTCTTGACTCGAACGCCGTCAGCGCCGCGCTGCCACCCGTCCGCGTCGAGCAGTGCGCTCGCTTTGGCCAAATCGAAGGGTACGAGCGGAATGTCCGCATGGTACACGCTCGCCGTCGGCACGACCGACTCGTCGAGAACGTAGAGACCGTTTTGAACCGTGTCGATGATTTCTTTGCGGTTGATGGCGTAGCGCAGTGCTTCGCGCACCTTCAGATCCGCCAGCACCGGGCTTCGGAGATTGAAGTCGACATGATCGAAGACGAAGCCCGGCCTCTTGTCGGTTGCGATGCCGGCGATCGATGCCACCTGCGGAAAAAAGTGCGGCGAGATCGGAATCCACAAATCCAGCTCGTGCGTGCGCAATTGCTCGATAACCGTGTTGCGGTCTTGTACCGTCTTGTAGATGATGCGATCGAGCTTCGGCCGGCCGCGAAAGTATTTGTCGTTCGCGACCATGATGATCGAATCGCCGCGTCTCCATTGCTGGTATTTAAAGGGTCCGATCCCGACCGGCAGCGAGTTGTACGGAACCGCATTGAGATTCGGGTACTTCTCGAGCAAGTGCTTCGGCAAGACGCACGGGTTCGAACCGCCCGTGCTGAAAAACGTGACGGCAAACGACGAATAGGGCGCTTTGAGGTGATAAACGACGGTAAATTTGTCGGGCTCGTCGATCTTCACGATCTGATCCCAGCCGTCGCGGCTGACGACGTTGTTGGCCGGATTGAGCACTTGTCTCGTCGTGTAGACCACGTCGTCGGCGTCGAACGGCGCCCCATCCGACCATTTGACGCCGTGCCGCAGGTGCCAGGTAATCGCCTTCCCGTCCGGGCTGATGCCCCCGTTTTTCTGCGAGGGCAGCTCGGTGATCAGTTCCGGCACGGTCGCCGCACCGGTCGGGTCGGTCTTGATCAGCCACGCCATCGTCATCGAACCAAGGTACGCTTCGTACTGGCTCGCGTTGATCAGCGGGTTCAGCTGCTGGATATCCGAGGCGGCAGCATAGCGCAACTCGTGCGGATGGGTGTACGGATGACGTGCTCCGGCGACGGAACTAGTCCCGACCTTCGTGCAACCTGCCGCGAGCACGGCTACGATCATGAGTGCCGCCGTTCGCACTCCACCCGTCGCGCTCACGAGCTCAGATGTCCACGTTCATCATGTTGTCGAACGGCGCGACCGGCGCCGGATCGAAACCGTGCAGATCATCGTTGTAGGCGTAAATTTCCTTACGGTCGTCCAGAACGATCGTGGGCGCGTCTGCATCGATCTGGCGTTGAATGAGTGCCAGCTCCGGCGCGCGCTCCGTTACCTCGTATTGGGTCTTCGCGCGACGTATCGCCGCGGTGACGGCAGCGTTACAATACCTCAGATCGTTTTGGCCATCGGGCGGAAATCGATCGCACGAGTACAGGTTCCCGAGGTCCTGAAACGGCGTTCCACTCCAAGCAAAGATCACGAGATCAAACTTTCCGCCGTAGATGATGCCGCCTTGCGAGGCGAGCGCGAAAAACAGCGACGAAAGGTAGTGCCGAACCTGAATGTCGACGCCGAGCTGCTTCCACCAGCCGCGCATCAACTCGATCTCCGTATCGGAATCCGGCGTCCCGGTGGACGTAGCGAAGTTCAAACTCAGATGAACGCCGCTCTTCACCCGAATGCCGTCCGGACCGCGCTTCCAACCGTCCGCGTCGAGCAGCTTGTCGGCCGCAGCGATGTCGAACGGTGCGGGCAGGTTCACGTGGTACCGGCTGGCCAGCGGAACCACCGACTCGTTCAAGGCGTACACCCCGAAGCGAACTTTTTGGTTCAGCGTTCCCCGGTCAACCGCCATCCGCAGCGCTCGGCGTACGACCGGATCGTTGACGCCGGGATGCTGCGTATTGAAATCGAGGTGATCGAAGTAAAATGAAGGCGTCAGCAGCACCTTCACGCCCGGAATCGAGCGGACGTCGTGAATGAAGTGCGGCGCCACCGGCGTCCAGAGATCGAGTTCGTGCGTGCGCAGCTCTTCGAGGACCGTGTTGCGGTCCTGAATCTCCTTATACACGACGCGCTGGAGTTTCGGCAGCCCGCGAAAATATTTCGAATTCGCGACCAGAACGACGGAGTCACCGCGCTTCCACTCTTGATACTTGAACGGACCGATTCCGACGGGGAGACTGTTGTATGGGGCGGTGTTGACGTCGTGCCCGGCGAGGATATGCTTTGGCAGGATCGCATAACCTGAATACGACGCGAAGTACACTTCCGCGAAAGGCCCGTAGGGCGCTTTGAGATGGTACACGACCGTGTACTTGTCGGGCTCTTCGATCCGGGCAATCTGATCGAAACCGTCGCGCGTCACGACGTTCGTGTGCGGATCCAAGATCAGCTTGGTGGTGAAGACGACGTCGTCAGCATTGAACGGCGCACCGTCGGACCACGTCACGCCTTTACGCAAATGGTAGGTGATCGTCTCGCCGTCCGCGCTGATGCCGCCATTGGCTTTGCTCGGAACAGCCAACGCAAGCTCGGGCACTGCCGGATTGTTGTTTTGGTCCGATCGCAGCAAGAAGGCCATCGTCATCGCCGACAGATACTGCAGCGTGCCTTGCGAGTTGATCAACGGATTGAGCGAGACCAAATCCTCGGCCGCCGCGAAGCGCAATTCGTGCGGATGGGTGTAAGCGTGCTCGCCGCCGCCCGAACCGGTCCCGACCTTCGTGCAGCCGGCCAGCAGCACGCACAATGCGATGGCAACTAGAGCCGGACGCCCGTTGGCCATCAGATGTCCACATCCATCATGTCGTCGAAAAAGGACACCTGGTTAGGCCGGAAGTTCTTCAAATCGGTATTCTCCACGAAGATGTCGGCGTTGATGCTCGTGACGATGGTCGGCGTCTCTTTCACCAACTGTTCCTGAACGATCGCGTCGTCGCGAATACGGCGCGCGTTGTCAGAGGTCGACTTGAAATCGAGCATCGCGCGGCTCGCAGCCGGATCGCACCAGCGCAGATCGTTCTGCCCCTTCGGCGGAATCTGCGCGCAATCGTAGATGCTCGCCAAGTCACCCGAAGCGTTCAAGAACCAAGCGAACACGACGATGTCGAACTTTCCGGTCTGGATCGTGCCTCCGGTTGCATAGGGCGCGAACAACAGCGCCGGGTCAATGTTGCGCCGGACGAACGTCACGCCGATGGCCTGCCAAGACTGGCGCAGCACCTCGATCAAGCGATCGGTGTCCGCGCTCCCCGTATTCGAAACCAAGTCGAGCGATAAGCGCAGGCCGCCTTTTTCGCGAACTCCGTCCGCTCCGCGCCGCCAGCCGGCAGCATCGAGCATGGCGTTGGCGCGGGCCGGGTCATAGGGTGTAAAGCTGGTGTGCGGGTCGTGGAACGGGCTCGCGGGCGAGACGATGCTGTCTTGGAGTACACCGAGCCCACGTGAAAGCTTTTGGAAGATCTCCTTGCGCGGGGTCGCGAGCAGAATAGCTCGACGCACCAAAGGATCGGCGACGTCCGGGTGTGCTACGTTGAAATCCAGGTGGCCGAACACGTAACTTGGCTGCACGACGAAGTGATAACCCGCAAGACCCGTGAAGCGGTCACGGTACGCACGCGGGGCTTCTGGCCACAGATCTACCTGGCCGGTTTGCAACGCCGTAATGATCGTGTCGCGACTCGGAATGATCTTGTAGACGACGCGGTTCAGTTTAGGACGTCCCCGCCAATAGCGGTCGTTGGCGACCATCTCGATGTGATCGCCGCGTTGCCAGGTCACGTATTTGAAAGGGCCGATACCGAGCGGCAAACCGTTATATGGATCAGTGTTGATGTTCTTCGTATGCTGTAGCAGGTGCTTCGGCAGCAGCGCCGGACCGGTCGGCGTGAAGATCGTGTCGACAAAGGTGGAGTCCGGACGGAACAGATGATACACGATCGTATATTTGTCCGGCTCCGCGATCTTCGCGATCTTGTCCCAATCGTCGCGGGTGACGACGTTCGTCTTGGGGTCGAGTACCACGTGCGTCGAGAAAACGACGTCGTCCGCATCGAAACCCGCTCCGTCCGACCAGACGACACCGTGACGCAGGTGATAGGTTACTGTCTTTCCGTCGCGGCTGATGCCGCCGTTCGCCTGCGTCGGCACCTCCGTCGCAAGCTCGGGGGCAAGTGTATTGTGCCGGTCGTAACGCAGCAGGTGGGCAAGCGTCAGTTCCGATAGCCAGCTTAGGAGTTCTTGGCTGTTGAGCAGCGGGTTTAACGTGCTTACGTCTTCGTTGTCCACCAGACGCAACTCGTGCGGATGCGTGAACGAGTTGCCTCCGCCCGCACTCGTCTGCACGCGCGTGCAGCCGGCCAAGAGCGCGGCGAGCAGCGCACACGTTGCGGCCCGGCGGCCAAAAGCGAACCCGCTGCTTCTCATCATATCGAGTAGTCCTGTGGATTCCAAAAGGGTGAAATCACGGGTGAGGCCGTGTATCCCTTCAGGTCGGCGTTGTAGATCTGAGGCTCCCGGCGATAGGCGGTGACGATCGACGGAACGTCGGCAGCGAAGCGTTGTTGCTCGATGATGAAGTCTTTGTGGCGGCGCTCGCGGTCGACGGTCCCGAGCTCGTCTTCCATCGCCCGGGTAACGACCGGGTCGTCCCAAAACAGCGCGTTCTGTCCGTGCGGCGCGAAATTGTGAGCCGAATAGATCGCACTATCGTCGGGATCGGCAGCACCGCCCCAAGCAAAGACGGCGACATCGTAGTGGCCACCTTGCAACGTGCCAGCGGCCGTATTGTCGAAGAATTGCGGCGACGGCGTATTCTTGATCGAGACTTCCGCACCGACGGCATGCCACGCGCTCTGAACGAACGTCTCGACGGCCTTGGCGGTGACGGACTCGGTCGAACCGTCCAGATTGAAGGCTAAGCGGTGCCCGTTCTTCACGACGATGCCATCGGGCCCCGCAACCCAGCCATCCTCCTTCAAGAGCGAAGCCGCCCGCGCGGGATCATACGTGTAGTGGACGGTATCCTTCGTCCAAGCCCACGAGATGCGCGGGGAAAGGGCGGTGTCCGTCAGGTCTCCGAGACCGTGAAAGACTTTTTCGACGAGCGCCTTGCGGTCGAGCGCGAGTTCAAGCGCGCGGCGTAGCGTAACGTCCCCCGCGAAGGGCCAGCGGCGCAAATTGAAATCGATGTGATCGTAGGTATAGACCGGGGGTGCTGCGACGATCGCGCCAGGTACGTTTTGCAGCTGCGGCCACGTGTTGGCGGTCAAGTGAATGCCCATATCGGCTTCGTGCGTACGCACTTCTTGCGCGAGCGTGTTTTCGTCCGGAATGTATTTGTAGATCACTTCGGCGAGCTTGGGTCTTCCGAGAAAGTACCGGTCGAAGCGCTTCATCACAACGTCCGTGCCGCGATCCCAGCGCACGAATTGGAACGGGCCGCTGCCGATCGGCGCCGCCTGGTAGGGCGCGTGGTTGAACGATCCTTTCGCGTCGTTGTACTTGGCGAGGATGTGCTCGGGGAAGATCGGCACGTTTCCGTTGACGCCCCAGAGTTGCTGCAAGTACGGGGCGTAGATCCGTTTCATGTGCACGACGGCGATCAGCGGATCGCGGCAGTCGATGTCGCGAATATCCCGGTAGCCGTCTTGCGTGATGCCGTTGTTCGCCGGGTTCATCACAGCGCGCCAGGTGAAGGCAAGGTCGCGGCACGTCAGTTGGACGCCGTCATGGAAATAGATGTTCGGGCGCAACTTGTAGCGCAAGGTGAGCCCATCCGGGCTGACGTCGCCGTTCGCAACCGAGGGAATCTCGCGCACGGCGTCCGGCACCGGTCGCGCATGGTCGTCGTAGCGAACGGCGTACGAAAACAAGAACATTGAGAGGTCGCCCGTGCCGATGCTCGTCGCGAGCATTGGATTGAGCGATTTCATGTCATACGATTCGGCGAACACGAACCGCCCGTGATGGGTCCATGGGTTCGAGCCGCCGCTTGGGCCGGAGGCCGTTCCCAGTTTCGTGCAACCGCCGAGCGCAAGCGCACAAGCCAACAGCGCGAGCGCCGCTCGCGCACTAGCCACGCAGTGTGTCCGGATCGACCCCTCGCGCGCGATGGAATTCGGCGAACGCCGAAGGTGCAATCTCCGAAGGCTTGATCTCGCTGCGGCCGCCCCAAAAGACGCTCGTGTAACCAACCTCGATGCCCGCCTCACGCAAATGCTCGTCGATTGCCGCCTTGTGTTCGAGCAGTAGCTCCTTATCGAGCCCGTGCGCGACGCCCATGACGTTGACGTTGCGAAACTCCGGGCCACCCTCGCGCCAATACGCGTGCGTCATGATGTGATGGCGTCCGACCTCGCGGCCCGCCTCGATCTCACGGCCGGCCGGCACCTGCCAGTGAAAGAGCGCGTTATAGCGCGTGACACGTTCGTTACCGGTCGTCTCTTTCACGTGCTCGAGGAACGTGGAAAAGCGTCCGATCACGCCGCGTTCGGCCAGCGATTCGGCCACCCGGTAGAACGTTGCGAGATCGACGCCCGCCTGGGCCGCACGTCCCGTCCAGAGTTCGCGTGAAAGTTCCGCCGGCGCGAACTCTCGTTTCAGCGCAACCAGAACCCGCCAATCGAGCGCATCGAGTTCGACGATCTCCGTGTCGAGCACGTCGGCTAGGACGTCGGCCCGCGACCCGGGCGGCAAACCGCGCCGCCGCATGTGCCCGACGCCAAGCGCAAATAGCCGTTTCGCGGGCATGAGCCGGTAGGCATCGGCACCCACGCGCTCGCGCAGAAAATCCGCGTGTTTAGCAAGCGCGTAGCCCTGCGGCACCTTGAGCGTCGTCCACAAACGATAGCTCGCACCCGAGGTGGCCGGGTCCGCCGTGCGGATGACGACGTGACCGGAAAACGGGTCGTCGCGCACCATGAACTCAAAAGCGGCGTCGAGCTTCCCGGCGGGAATTTGCCAGGCCACGAGTGCCCCATGCGCGAGGTTGGTCGCGAGCAGCGTTTGCCGAACGCGCCGGATCGCTCCGGATTCGAGCATCGCGCGGATTCGCGCGATCGTCGTCTCTTCGTCGACGTCTGCCCGGCGCGCGATCTCGCCCAGCGGATCGCGCAAGAATCCGGCGATCCGATCTTCCGAAATCCGCAGGATGGCGGCGTTGACGGGATCGTCGACGGACACGGGCGTGGTAGAGAGGGCCATGTTAGGCAACTACGCTGCCGCAGCGGCAAACCCCGTCGGCCACCGGCCGTGGGGCCGCCGCCTCAGTGCTGAGCGGCAGCCGTAGCGCTGCGGCTCGACGCTCCGTGCTTTGCGCCGCGCGAAGCGGTCTTGCCGCCTTGCGCGCCCGGTCCCGGCGTCGGGCGAATCCGCAAGCCGCCGTTGTCCTGCGAGGTATCGAAGTTGGCTCCGATTTGAAAGAGATAGGTCTGTTCGGCTTGCCGCAAGGTGTACACAGCGGTCACCTGATCGGTGAGCGCTTGGGTAAGTTGCACCTGCGCGTTGAGCAGCAGCGGCAAGGTTGTCACGCCGGCGCGATACTGCGCTTGCGTCGACTCCAAGTTGACGACCGCGGTCTTGTACTCTTGTTGCGTTTCGGTCAATGCTTGAGCGGCCGACACGAGACTGGTCAGCGCCTGCTTGACGCTCAATTGAACGGTGAGCGCCGTGTTCTGCAGACTCGCATACGCCGAATTGAGCGTCGCCTTGGCGGAGGCAATATTCGCCTCGATCGTTCCCTGTGCGTAGATCGGAATCGAAAGCTGTAAACCGACCTGCTGCGAATTGCGGAACGCGTTGGCGGACGTGCCGGTCGAAGAGTCGGCGGCGGTCCCGTTTGCCGAGAGCGTGGGAAAATATGCGAGCTTCGCGGACTTGAGACTGTACTGCGCCTGTTGCACCGTGTCGACCGCGGCATAGTAGTCGGGTCGCAGCGCATATGCGCGTTTGAGCGCTTGGTCGTAGCCCGGCACGGGGACGGTCGAGACCGGATTGCTCGTGAAGACCGGCGCGTCATCGATCGGCTGGACGAGCCCGTTCGCATCGAGGCCCATCGAATTGTCGAAAGCGGCTGCCGCAGAAAGTTCCGCGCCTTGTGCCTTCACGACGGCAAGCCGGGCTTGGGCGAGCGGCAGCTCGACGGTAGCGATCTCGGCGCGCGCCTCCGTGCCCGCCTTCACTTGGGCGACGACGAGATCGACCTGTACTTGATCTTCCCGCACGATCTCGAGGTCGACTTGCGTCGTTCGTTCGGCCGCAAGATAATTGTAATACGCCGTCGCGACGTTGAAGGCAACCGTTTGCAAGTCACGGCGATACGTGTCGGCTGCATTCGTTTCGCCTCGAACCGCCGCATCGACCGATGCCGCCACCTTGCCGCCGTCGAAGATCAGCTGGCTGATCGTGAGATCGACGCTGGCGTCGGTCGTGCTCGTGACGTTGGAGGGGATGAGCGTGGTGCCGGTGCCGGTCGTGCCGACCGTAGGCGAGGTGACCGAGCTGCGTCCGCCGCCCGGCTGCGTGTGATTGTACGTATAGGCAGCACCGCCGGCGACATTGGGCAAGAGGCCCGCACGGGCCAAGCGCACGGCGGCCGCCTGCACGCCGACGTCGGCGCGGGCAACCGCAAGGGTCGGAGATTCCGCGAAGCCGACCATCTCGGCTTGCTGAAGGCTGATCTCGACCGGCACTCCCGGAAGCGCCACACCGCGGTTGACACCCGGGACCGGCGTGCCGTAGGCCGGGAAGGGCAGCGACGTGCTCGGCGTCAGCGGCGCAAGCGTATTGAGCGGATAGGGCGTCGGTTGCCCCGGGTTGAGTGGACTCCGTCCCGTCGGGGCCGGCGGAGGCGGCAATGACAGCGGCGTGTTGCCTCCTGAGGGCGCTGTCGCCGGCGAAGCTTGAGCCACGACTCGGCCCGCCTCCACCCTGCTCGGGTGCGTGGCCGAAAGCGCTACGACCGAGGTGAGGGCGAGGCTAAGCGCCCCTAAGCCCAGCCGTGCCCGGCGAAAGTCAAACATCGAAAGTTCGTTCCCTTTTAGTGCGGAGACTTGGCAGGCGGCGGCGCGCCGCTGACCGCAACGACGCTGCCGTCTTGAAGCGCGTCGGGCCGGGTGGTGATCACGACGGTGCCCGGCCGTATCTCGGGTGACCGGACCTCGGCCAGTGTATCGGTTTGCAGTCCGAGTTGTACTGGGACAGCCTTGGCTTTTCCGTCGACCACCGTATACACGCTATTACCCTCGTCGCCCTGGACAACCGCCGTCCGCGGAACGACGGTGGCCCCGGGGTGGCGCTCCTTCTGCAGGATCACCGACACGAGCATGCCCCCGCGCAGCAGAAAGCCCGGATTCGGCTGCAAGAGCCGGGCCCGGTAGGACAGGGTGCCCTGCGCCGGCGTCGCGTTCACGTCGAAAATTTCGCCCGAGAACGTACGCCCGGGAAGACTTTGCGACGTGAACCGGACCGGGGTATGCGGGTGGACGTAGGCCAGATCGTCGTCCGGAACGTTGGCGTTGACGTAGACGTGGTCGAGCTGCGAAACCTGAACGACCCCCGACGTCGAGCCGCCGAGCGAACCTGCTTCGAACGATCCCGGATCGACGAGACGAGCGGTTACGACGCCGTCGAACGGCGCATAGATCGAGGATTGCGCAATCTGCGTTCTGAGCAACTGCACCTGTGCTTGCGCTTCGGCCAGGGCCGCGCGGTTCTGCTCGATCGTCGCCTGATCGACGCCGGTCTGCTGCGTGTTGGTCTGCGCCGTGCGCAGCGCTGCCTCGGCCGGTTGCAAGGCTTGTCTTGCGTTGTGCAGCTCCTGTTCGGCCGCAACATAGGTCGCATTCGCCTGCTCCATCGCCGTGGCCGAAACGTAGCCTTGCGAGACCAGTTGCCGGTTGCTCTGGTAGACGAGGTTCGCGTTCTTGAGGGCCGCAACGTCAGTTTCCACGCGGTTTTGCGCCTGCTGCAGATTTTGCGCCGCGGCGCTGACCGCCGACGTGTACTGCTGCGACGAAATCGGCGCTTGGACTGCCGAACTCCGCAACTTCGCTTCCGATTGAGCGACCGTCGCTTCGTTGGCGCTGAGCTGCGCTTCGAGTTGAGCGGTGTCGAGCGTCGCGAGCAGCTGTCCGCGACGAACGCGGTCGCCCTCGTTCACGAGAACGGCGGTCACGTTCGCCGATTCGGGCGAACTGACGATCGATTGTTGCAGCGGCGCGATCTGGCCGTCGAGGGTGATTTGCGTCGCGATGTCCTTGCGCTCTGCCTTCGCCACGTCGACTGCAAGCGGCGGAGGACCTTGCTGCGCCGTTTTGCTGCCGCCGCATCCCACCGTCAGCAGCCCGGCGGCTGCAAACACGATTGCCCGAACCTTCATACCTCTCCTCACCTTGCGCGGCAGCGCCGCGCTTGGATACCCAAATTCACGGCTTCGCCGTGGAATACCATGGCGACTACGGTAGGGTCGCCGGTCCTTAGTACGCGATAAGGCAGCGATTTGATTCATCAGATTGAGGCGGGAGCAGCGAAGGTCCCAGCCGTATGTGGCGCTCATGGCCGCCAAAGTGGAAGTCGGGCGCACGTATCAAAGCCAAACGCGGGTCGAAGAATGGATGACGGCGGAGAAGGCCGGGAACAAAGGAGTCGACTCGCTCTCGACGCCGATGCTTCTGCAACTGATCGAGGAGGCAGCCGTGCACTGCCTTGGCCCGGCACTTGGTCCGGATGAGGTTTCGCTCGGCTCCTACGTCGAGTTGACGCACCTGGCGCCGACGCCCGTCGGCTTCATCGTACGTACGGAAGTCGAAGTGATCGGCGTCGATGGGCGCCGCATCAATTTCGCGGTGGCAGCGTTCGACGAACGCGAGAAAATCGCCGAGGGGACCCACGAGCGCTACGTGATCGAGAAGTCGAAGTACCTTGGGACCTTGGAAGATAAGATGACCTAGGGCGCCTGGGCCGGTTTTCTGTTCCAATAATAACGAATTGTTGAAGGTTGATCGGGGCCCGGCGACACAAGAATACCTGGTCGAGCGTTCAGGATACGCTGAACCGAATGTGACTCAAATCTCCCGATGAGGGTCGCATCCATGTCAAAAAGGTCGCCGTCGCGCTGGCAGAGCGGCGCGTACCTAGCCCAGGGGCGTTACGGCGTTCGACCGCCAGAGTCACCTCGTCAGGAATGCGGCGTAACGCCCCGGCTCAAATCTGGTCAAACTGAAATCGTTTCACGGGCCGTTTCGGTCCAAATTGGAACGGGTAAGTCCTTTTTTGAGTTAGTCGGGAAAACCCCTCACTCCATAACTGTATTTCTTAGGAGGCACATAGTGAAACGACTCGTTTCGCGGCTCCTCGCCATGTTGGCGACGGTCGCGTTCGGGATCGTGACGTTTTCGGTGGCGGCGCTTGCGCCGGCTATCGCCCAGACGCCGGCAGCCGATTTCGGCACGCCACCGTCTGGTGAAGTCCCGATCCTGTTCAACGATCAACACGTCTATTCGAAGCCCGACCGCCTGAAAAAGAGTCGTGTCCTGGCCGCTTTGGTACGCGGGAAGACGATTCTTGTTCCGCTGCGCTCGTTGTTCGAGCAGATGGGTGCGACCGTTTCGTACAACGCGTCGACGAAAACCGTCGACGTTTCGAAACCCGGCGCCGACGTGCAGGTCACGGTCGGTAAGCCGGAAGTCGTCATCAACGGTGAGAGCCGTCCGCTTGACGTTCCGCCCGAAATCTATCACGGTTCGCTCGTCGTCCCGCTGCGCGTGATTTCGGAAGGCATGGGAGCGTACGTGCAGTGGGTATCCGACAAGCGTCTCGTCGTGGTTCGTTACATAACGATCCAGCCGACTGCCCCGCCGACACCGCCGCCACCGCTGGCGACGCCGGCACCAACCCCGGTTCCGACTCCGGCGCCAACGCCGACCCCGGTACCGACGCCAACCCCGGTCGGCGTGCACGCCTACATCGAGGGTGAGGCACTGTTCAATTCGCAGGTCTTCAACGAGTTCGACCCGGGCAACCACGGCGCGGTTCAGCCGGGCGCCCGCGCGGGCCTGACCTTCGACATCGGCAACATCCCGCTCTTAGTCGAAGGCGACTGGCAGCAGTACCTGTATCCGCACCGCTCCTCGACGGGCAGCCCCAACGGACCGTTCTACTCGCCGAACGTTCCTTGCGGTCTGACCGCAATCGATCCGTTCAGTGCGCCTACCGGTGACTCGGGTTGCGTAACACCGCTCGGCGGCGTCGGCTCAGCCTACGTACCGTCGTTCGCCGCACGCGACGTCGATGTTGACGGACGGCTCGGATTCCAGCTCGCAAAGCCGGGCGTGTACCTGGTCGGCAGCTACATCGAGCGTTGGGGCAACTACGGTTACCCGCGCCTGACCGGTGCCGGCTTCGGCATCCAGAAGTTGGCTGAGTACGACGCACCGATCAGCATCTACGGCGACATCCTGTACTATCCGCAGATCACCGGTGGCTACATCATCGCAGGACCGCTCAGCAACACCGCGTTCAGCTTGGAATACCGCCTCCTGAAGTATCAGGCCGGTCTGACAATCAACGTCGGTAAGAGCCCAATCTTCCTCGATGTAGGCTTCACAGGCGACCGTGGAACCAACAAGATGAACGCACCGTCAGAGTTCACCGAAAGTGCTCTCTACGGCGGGCTCGGTCTCCACATCTAGGCTAGCTCCGGCACCCTCATAACGGGTACCAAAACAGACGCGCCTCTCGCTCACGCGAGGGGCGCGTTTCGTCTATGGAGGGTAGGCGATCCGCTCGATTTTGTCGTAAACAATAGTGAAAGATTGAGCGCGGGTTCGCGAGGGAAAAGTGCTCTACGGGCACGCTTGGGCAGGCTGCAGCCGCTGCCCCTCTCAGCATGGTGGAGGCAACAACTTGAAACGACTCAGCACCGGTGCGTTTGCGGCTTTTTTTGCCGTGAACCTCGGGCTGATAACGCTTGGACTCGCCTCGGTAGCGAGCGCCCAAGCCCCATCGGCTGCCGGCACGCCGGCGGCTGATTTCGGCGAGCCGCCATCGGGCGAGATCCCGATCCTCTTCAACGACCGGCACGTCTACTCCAAGCCCGACCGCCTGCAGGCGGGCCGCGTGCTCGCCGCCATCGTCAAGAACGGCACGATCCTCGTGCCCTTGCGCTCGCTTTTCGAGCAGATGGGTGCGACCGTCAGCTTCGATCCCGCGACCAAGGCGGTGACCGTCACCAAGCCCGGCGCCGACGTCCGGGTGACGGTCGGCAAACCTGAGGTGTCGATCAACGGTGAGACGCGACCGCTCGACGTACCGCCGGAGATCTACCGCGGTGCGGTCGTCGTACCGCTGCGCGTCATCTCGGAGGGCATGGGCGCCTACGTCCTGTGGGTCCCCGAAAAACGCTTGGTCGTGGTGCGCTACGCGGCAACCGTACCGCCAACCCCACAGCCCTCCGCCCCGCCGGCCCCGACGCCCGCACCCGCGCCGCGGGCGGCCCCCGTGGCGACCCCGGCGCCGGACGCCACGCCCGCCCCGAGGAATCCCTACGAGCGCTTCATCGTCGGCGATTATATCTTTGCGCCGAAGGTCTACAACAACCTCAGCCCCGGCAACTCGGGTACCCAGTCATTCTCGGCACGGGCCGCGGCCGAGTTTCCGCTGTTCAACGTACCCTGGATGCTCGAAGGCGACTTTACGAGCTTTCGCTATCCACATAGTGCCGGCAACACGACCCTCATCGGCAATCAAGGCCAGACCTTCGTTCCGAGTTTTCAAGCGCGCAACGACGACTTCGAAGGCAAGCTTGCCATCAAGGTGGCCGATCCGCGCGTGTACGTCGGTATCGGCTATCTCTTCCGCAACACCAACTATGAAGGCGGCGCGCTCGAATCGCAGATGCACGGTCTGGGCGGCGGCCTCGAGAAGCTGCCCGACGTCGGGCAACGCTTCTCGCTGTACGGCTCGGTCTTCTTCTATCCGAACGCGTCGACGAACGGTGCCCAGGATCTCTCAGGCAATACGCTTGGCGACGTGCAGTACAAGATCTTGAAGTACCGGGTCGGTGCGACGTTCGATTTCGGCAAGAGCCCGGTATTCATCGATCTCGGATTTCTCGGCATCAACGAACAGAGCAAGCTCAACACGACCGGCGGAGCCACCTATAGTGGTCCCTACGGCGGCCTCGGCATCCACTTCTAGCTCGCGATCAGCGCTGCGGAACCGGCGTGACCGCGCCGCTCGGCACGGCCGGCGCCGGCGAGCCGCCGTTGAACTGGGTCGGATATTTCTGGCCGAAGACCGACGAATACGGCGACGTGGGAACCGCCGACGGCTCGGGCGACGGGTCGGGCAACGGAGAAAGGCGCTCGACTGCGAGCATCTTGCGGAGTTGATGCGCTTGCGGCGAGCGTGCGAAGTCGGCAAATAGCCACAGCGCCGTTGCGTGCGCACGATTGCGCGAATCTTGCGTCAACACTTTGGTGTAGAGTCGCTGCAACAAGAAGACGGCCCGTGGAACCTGCGGATCGCGGGGATAGCGATGCTCCCAATCTCGAATCGCGCGCTCTTGCAGCTTCGCCGATGAGATCGTCTGCGTCGGGATGTCGTGATTGACGTCGTAGCGCTTACCCAAATCGCCGATCGTGTTGCGAATACCGATAATGCTCTCGTTGAGGGGACCGAAATATTCGTCGGCCGGCGCGAGGAGCAGCATGGCCGCTTGACGCTCGGCGGCCTTTGCGGCCGCCTTGGCCGCGGCGCCCACAGCCTTCGCTGCATCGACCCGTGCCGCCGCCGGCTTCGATGAGACCTGCGCCGCCGCGAGCGAAGAAGCCGACGCCGAAACACAGGAAGCGGCGCCGCACAAAAAAACAAAGCCAAAGATGCGCTTCACGTCATAGAACCTCTGACAGCGTGAGAGGTGTATCGTTGGGGAGACACTTTTCGTGACACCACGCAAAATACCCGTCGCGGCCGTGCAAACGCTTGCGCACGACCGTTCGAGTTTTTTAACCGCCTGGCCGCGCATCGTAGGTCTCGTCGACCGCGCGGCTCGCAGTGGATCGAAATTGATCGTTCTCCCCGAAGGTACAGTTCCTGGATACGTTCTCGGCACGGAACCTGTTCCTGTGCAGCAGATAAACCAAGCGATGGCGGACCTTTCCGCCGTTGCACGGCAATACGCCGCTACGATCATCTACGGCGGCGCAAAGATTGTGAGCGGACGCACGTTGAACGCGGCGGTCGCAATCGGCCCGGACGGAAGCGAACTCGGCTACGCCGCCAAGCAGTTTCTGTGGCATTTCGACCGGCGCTGGTTCACGCCGGGCGATGCGCTCGAACCGATCGACACGCCCGTCGGCAAGCTTGGGTTGCTCGTTTGCGCCGACGGACGTATCCCCACGATCGCCGCCACGCTGGTCGACCGTGGAGCGGAGATCCTGGTGATGTCGACCGCCTGGGTGACCAGCGGCCGCGATCCGAGTCAACTCGAAAACATTCAAGCGGATTTCATGGCGAGCGTGCGCGCGCGCGAAAACGCGGTTCCGTTCGTCGCCGCGAACAAAGCCGGCGTCGAACTTGAAAGCGTCGCCTACTGCGGCAAGAGCGTGCTGATCGATGCCCACGGCAACACGGTCGCGCGCGGCGACGAGCGCACGGAGGGCCTCGTCAGTGGCGAGCTTCTGCTCGGCGAGGGCGCTCCCGCGCGTGCGGCCTTCCACGCGCCCTGGCCGAGCCTTTCCGAGCTGCGTCCGAAAGCCCGCATCGCATTCACGCTCGCGGACCTTCCGCCCGACGTCGAGCACTTCAGCGCCCTTGCGCAACAAGCCGATGCGGATGTGCTGATCGCGCTCGGTGGGTTCGAGGGGGAGCTCCCGATCGGGCTTTTCGACCTCGCAAAGGGTCGGGCGGACGGAGTCTTCGAATGCAACGGCGTGCGCCTGGCTTCGGTAGGCCCAGCTTTCCGTTCGCCACGCGCTCTGACCGCAGCGCGTCTGGGCGGCATCGACCTCTTTGTCTGGCATGCGGACGCAGACGACGGTTGGAACGTGACCTTCGCACGAACGCGTGCCGCCGAACTGCGAGCCTACGTGATCGTGCTCGATGCGGCCGGCGGCCGCAGCTTTGCCGTCGACCCGGACGGTGCAGTCGTTGCCGGCACGTTCGAGGACTATCGTCTCGCGTCGTTCGCCTACGACCGCTCGCGCTCGGCGGCGACGACCGTTGCCCCGGCGACCGACGTCTTGGAGGGCCTGCGCAACGCCGAAGCAATTCGCGCCCGCAGGCCCGAAGGCGTCGCTGTTGTTTAGCGACATCGACGTCGTCGAGCGGCCGCCGGAACCGATCGCGGACGAAGCCCGCGAACGCCGCGCTCATGCGTGGGTTCCGGTCGTCACCACGATCCTCGCGATCGCAGCGGCGGTCGCCGGTCTCTTTGCGGCAAGGATTTCAACCGAAGCGCTGCGCGCCAAGAACGATGCGATCCTGGTGCGCGTCTCCGCCGCCGACGACAACTCCACCTACGAGGCGCACGCCCTGCGCCAGCAGATCTATGAGGCTCAATTGACCGCGAATCCCCATATGCCACGCGCGGCGCGCAATGCGCTCACGCGGGTGGCCGATAGCGAACGGCTTACCGCAGCCCCGCTCTTACAACGAGCGCAGGACGAACAAGCACGCGCGACCGCCGCCGACGAGAAGGGGGCGCGCGCTGCCCATGCTTACGATGTGATGCAACTCGGCGTCGTGCTGCTCGAGCTGTCGGTCGCGGTCGTGGCGCTCGCTGCGGTCGGCTCCGCGTATCTGCTTGCTGGAGTGGCGGGCCTCTTTGCCGTCGGCGGAGCCTTCCTCATGCTCTTCGGGCTCAGTTTGCGATGAGTGATTTCGACGCAGCCGCGGCGCGCGCACTCGACACCTCCGCGGCTCGCGGAGCCGCTTATGCGGACGTGCGCTTCGAGAACGCGCGCACCGAACGTATCGAAGTTCGAAACGGATCGGTCGTTACGCTTGCCGATGCGACCAGCATCGGCTACGGCATTCGCGCGTTTGTCGACGGCGTCTGGGGCTTCGCCGCAAGTGCAGACCTGAGCGACGCCGGCATCGACGCCGCGGCCGCGCGCGCGGTCGAGATCGCCAAAGCGGGTGCGACCGTCAATACTCGCCGCTTTGCGCAAGCGCCGAACGAACGCTACGTCGATGCCTACCGCACGCCGGTCGTCCGCGACCCCGCCGACGTTCCGCTCGGTGAACGCGTCGCCTTGCTGCTGGACGCCGAACGCGCGCTGCACGCAAGTCCGGAAGTCCGCGTCGGTCGCGCTTGGATCGATCTCTGGCGCACCGACAAGGTCTTCTACAGTTCGACAGGTTCTCGCATCGCTCAGTTGCTCTTCCAAACCGGCAGCGGAATCGCGGCGCTTGCGGTGGGCGAGAACGATGCGCAGCAGCGCTCCTTTCCCGGCGACATCGGTCTCTATCAGGGCGGCGGCTGGGAGATCATCGAAGCCGCGGCGCTGACCGGCAACGCGCAACGGATCGGCGAAGAGGCCACTGCATTGCTGCGCGCGCCGCAGTGCCCCTCCGGCGAGTTCGACGTGATCCTCGGCGCTTCGCAGGTCTCACTGCAGATCCACGAATCGTGCGGTCACGCGGCCGAACTCGACCGCATCATGGGCTGGGAGGCGAACTTCTCGGGCACGAGCTTCTTGCGTCCCGAGGATCTCGGTACGCTGCGTTACGGCTCGCCGCAGGTGACGATCATCATCGACAATACGATGCCCGGGGGACTTGCAACCGTCGGCTACGACGACGAAGGCGCGCGCAGCGTGCGCTCCGACATCGTGCGCGACGGCGTGCTCGCCGGCTTCGAGATGTCGCGCGATACCGCGCGCACGATCGGCCGCGAAACCAACGCCTGCGTACGCGCCGAAAGCTGGCAATTCGTCCCCATGATCCGCATGTGCAACTTGAACCTGCTGCCCGGCAACGTGCCGTTCGAGGGACTCTTTGAAGACGTCGCGCACGGAATCTACATGGAGTCGAATCGCTCTTGGTCGATCGACGATCACCGCTTGAACTTTCAATTCGGCTGCCAGATCGGCTGGGAAATTAAAAACGGCAAACGCACGCGAATGCTCAAGAACCCAACCTACGCCGGGGTGACCCCGCAGTTTTGGAATAGCTGTGACGCGGTCGCCGACGAGCGTTCCTGGGTTGCTTGGGGCACCCCGAATTGCGGCAAAGGTGAACCGATGCAGTCGGGCCGCACGGCCCAAGCCGCTGCACCGGCACGCTTTCGCAAGGTGAGCGTCGGAGTCGGTTACGATGCGTAGCGACGAACGCGAAGCGCTGGCCCAGCGCATTCTGGGCTTTGCCGGCGACGCCCAAGCCGAAGTGCTGGTCAGCGACGAGGATATGGGCCTCACACGTTTCACCCACAACGCGATTCACCAGAACCTCGCGAGCCTCGACACCTCCGTGCGCGTGCGCACGATCGCGGACGGTCGCACGGGTGTTGCCGCCACGAACGATCTCTCAGACGCCGCCTTGCGCGCTACGGTTGGGCGGGCGCTTGAAATCGCCGCGCTCGCTCCGCGCGATGACGCTTTCCCGGGCCTCGGCAAGAACAGTCAGGTGCCCGCACCCGCGCGCGCCTTTATTCCGGCCACGGCTGAGGCTTCTCCGGCGCTACGGGCGCAGATCGCGGCGGGTATCATCGCAAGCGCCGAACGGAGTGCCCTATGGGCTGCCGGCTACGCGACGACCGGGCGCTCCGGTCTTACGATCGCGAACTCGAGCGGCACGCTCGTGTCGTTCGACGGAACGACCTGCGCGCTCAACGTGAAGCAGAACGGCGCCGACTCCACCGGCTTTGCCGAGCAGGTTGCCAACGACGTAGCCGAACTCAACGGCCGGCTCTCGGGCGAAGTCGCCGCGCAGAAAGCACTCACTTCAGCGGCTCCGGTTGCGGTCGATCCCGGCCCTTGGACCGTGATCTTAGAACCGGCCGCGTTCGGAGAGTTGCTCTCGTACCTGACCGACCACTTTTCGGCGCAGTCATTCGATGAAGGCTCCTCGTTTCTGAGCGACGGACTCGAGCGTAGTTATGCGGGCGAGAACGTCACGATCGCCGACGACTTCGCGCATCCGCTGCACGCCGGCATGCCGTTCGACTTCGAGGGCTATCCCACGCGCCAGCTCCCGTTGCTCGCGGCGGGCGTCGCGCGCAACGTGGTAACCGATTCGACCTGGGCCAAACGCTTGGGACGCGAGAACACGGGCCACGGTTTGCCCGCACCGAGCGCTTCAGGACCCGAGCCACGCTATCTCGTGATGTCGGGCGGCCCCAAGAGCGTCGAGCAACTGATCGAAGAAACGCCGCGCGGTCTCTTGGTTACGCGCTTCTGGTACATCCGGCCGGTCGACCAGCGGCGCACGATCGTCACCGGAATGACTCGCGACGGTACGTTTCTGATCGAAAACGGTAAGATCGCGGGCGGCGTGCGGAACATGCGCTTCAACCAAAGCATTCTCGAAGCGCTGCGTCACGCCGAATTCGCCGACCGCCAATACCGGTCGGCGGGCTATTCGTATTCGATCGTCGTGCCGGCCGTCAAGATCGAAGGCTTTCGCTTCACGAGCTCGACCGCGTTCTAGCGCTAGCGGCCGCCTTGGGCCGCGCGCAGTGCCCGCACGGCCGACGAGGGCTGAACGACGTCGAGCATCGCATTGACGACCGCGGCGTCCCACTGGGTGCCCGCGCACGCCCGCAATTCGTCGATCGCTTGGGGCACCGGCATCGGTAGCCGGTAAGGACGTTTGCTGATCATCGCGTGAAACGAGTCGGCGACCCCGATGATCCGTGCGACGATCGGAATCGAATCGCCGGCGAGGCCGTCGGGATAGCCCTTGCCGTCGATCCGCTCGTGATGAGCGCGGACGGCCGGGGCGATGTCGCGCAGCGACGGAATACGTTCGAGCATTTTGGCGCCGATTCGCGAATGGGCGCGCATCGAAGCCCACTCTTCGCTGTCGAGCGGTCCGGCTTTCAGGAGAATCTCGAGCGGTGTTGCGATCTTGCCGACGTCGTGCAGCGTCCCGGCGAGCGCGGCGAACGCTTGTTGCTCGGCGTTCATGCCCATCGTCTTGGCGATGCGGCCGCTCCACATGCCGACGGCCCGCGAATGCTCGCAGGTGTTCGAGTCACGTGCCTCGATCGCGGAGAGCAACGAGCCGACGACTTCGTCGCGGCTGACGAGCCGCACGTTCTCGACGACTTTCGCCGGGCCGCCCCGCTCGGAGCGAAAGCGCTTTTCGAGTTCACTCGACCGCAGTGCCAGATAGGAGACGACTTCGTCGGAGTGTCCGCAGTCGGCGACGTACGCTCCGGAAATGGTGGCGCACGCGATCACGACGATGCGCGCGTGCTCGAAAGCTTCGTCGGGGTCGGACTCGGCATCCGCCCAGATGTCCACAGCGTCGCGGTCGCCGACCTCTAACTCCTGACAGAGCCGGTCGAAAAAGGCATTCGCGAAAACGGCTGCGGCGATCGATCCGGGACGCGGCAAGGCCGCCGAACGAATAACGGTTGCAACGAGGTCACGACGCCGGTCCTCGATGTACGAGGCAAGCCGGCATCCCGCGTCGCGCGTTATTGTCGTTCCGCTCATCTGGCCCACTTCCGTGTCCCGCTGAACCACTTAGCCTCCGGCGCAAGGAAAGTCCCGGAAGCCCCTAACCGGTTTTCTCCGATCGAGTGCAATCCGCCCTCCGATAGGCAACTACTCCCTTTCGGGACTTTTGCCCTACCAGAAAACTTACCAAGCATTTGGGAGCGGGTCCAGCTTCCTTGTGTAAAAGTGATGTAATCCTGTGGAAAACTGACGTAGTCCAATTATCGGAAGAGAGAGCGAGGAAGCGCACTAAGCAGATGTCGCAGTGCGATTCGCCACTTTCTGCGTTTGGAAGGGGCGGCCAAAGGCGTAGGCGAGGCCGGCAAGAAAGAGCAGGCCCCCAACCCAGAGGGCCAGCGGATACGGAACGGCTGAGATGACGAGTGCGGGATAGGTCCCGATCGACGGGCGCAAGCGTACGCCCCCAAGGGTGATCTCCTGGCCGCTTTGCGCAAAGCCGATGGCCCCGGCAAGCAGATGGCCGCTGTCATCGTTGACGGCGAAGAGGACGCTTTCACCCGGATGCAACTGCGGATGGGGCGCCGAGGCAGCCTTTGAAAAATAGAAGGCCTTGATCTGGCGTCCGAGCGCGGGCGCAGCAAATGAATCCGCCGGCAGCGTTTCTCCGCTGATGACGATACGTTCGGGAAAGAGCAGCACGGGTGACAGGAAGGCCGCGTTCGTCGGTTGAGTGATCGTCAGGTGATTGCCGCGACCGTCGCGCGCTTCGATGTACGCTGCCGGCTGCGCGGCCAGCTCCAGCACCGTGGCGCCGAGAAAGCTCCGCTCGCCCGGCGATAACTCGACGGCCGCCGCGTTCCGGCGCCGCAAAACGATGCCGGCGTCGCCGCGTCCGATCGCTGCGGCGTCCGCGGCCGCGAAGAATGCAGCGGCGCCGACATCGGGCAGCGGAGCAACGGTGCCCGGCGCACGCTGGACGGTCTCCGTGTCCGGACCGAGCAGACCCGAAGACAGGCCCGCGGCGGCAACGACGAGCGCCCCCAGCATGGCCGGTACGAGCCGCCGCCCCGTCGGGCCGTCGCTGCCCGCCCGCGCGCCGAGCGCGTAGCGGCCGATCGCAAGCGCCAGGATCGCCAGCACCGTCGCGTACGGCCAGGTATGAAAGCCGGCCCAGGCCGGCACAACGTCTTGCGCAAGGACCAGCGTGCCGCAGGCAAGTGCTGCCCCGAGCGCGGCGATGCGCGAACTCACTTAGAGCGAGCCGCGCAGCACCGGGTCGACCGCCTCGTGCATCTGGGCAAGCGTCAGCTCTCCGTCGATGCCGCGAACGATGCGGCCGCTGCCGTCGACCACGAGCGACGTCGGCAGCCCGATCGCCGCGTAAGCACGTCCGTACTGCTGATCTTCGTCGAGCAAGATCGGATAGCGAAGCTTCAAGTCCTTGGCGAAGCCGGCCGCCGCGATCGCCGACTCCCCTTGATCGATGCCGAGGACGACCAGGCCACGCGCCCGCTCTTGTTCGTAGAGCCGTTCGAGCGCGGGCGTCTCGCTGCGGCACGGGGCGCACCAGGAAGCCCAGAGGTTGACCAGGACCACGTGCCCGCGGTAGCGATCCAGAGAATCGGTGCTGCCCCCGAGCGTTTTGACCGGGTAGCTTTGAGCGGGGGCGCCCGCGAGCATCGCGGGCCCCCCGCCCGTCCCAGCCGGGCCGCCGGCCGGACCGAAATACGACTTGACCGTCAAGCCGATCGCGGCGAGCGCGATGACGGCGACGATCCAACCAACTGACCCACGAGGCATTTTCGATGACTTCGCAGAGCCCGCCGAACGTCCCCGCGCCGCGACGGCGGGCCGCTTGGCGGCGCTGCGAACCCGTGATGACGAACGGGCACGCCCTGGCGGTCTTCGAAGCCGGCCGCAGCGACGCGCAGGCACCGGTCGTGCTGCTGGTCCATGGGATGGGGCACTGGACGCAGGCAGCCTGGGATACGCTGGCCGCGATGTTCGAAGCGACCCACCGCATCGTCGCCTTCGATCTGCCGGGCTTCGGCGACTCGGCCAAGCCCCGGACGACGTACTCGCTTGCGTTCTTCGTGGCGGCGCTGCGGGCGGTCGTCGTAGCGCACGGGCTCCATCGTTTCGCGCTTGCCGGTCACTCGCTCGGGGGCATGATCGCGGCCGACTACGCCGCTCGTTACCCGGGCGACGTACGCTTGCTTGCGCTGATCGCGCCGGCCGGCTTTTTACGGACGCCGAAATTGCTGTTGCGCATCTCTGCGAGCCCGCCGCTCCTCTGGCTCTTAGGCCGCCTGCGGCCTCCACGCGCATTCGTTCGTCGGGCTCTCGAGCTTGCCGTACACGATCCCGCCGTGGTGCCGCCTGATGTGCACGAACATGCCTACGCGCTCTCGCGAGACCCGGCGGTTTCGCAGGCCTTCTTCCGCATCTATGCCGGCGCTGCCAAAGATCTGATGCGCGTCAAGCTGCTCCATGCACGCTTCGCGCGCTGGCGCGGTCCCACCCTGATCGTTTGGGGCAAGCTCGATCGTTACGTTCCGATCCGCGCGCTCGCGAATGCGCGCCGCGTCTACCCGACCGCGGACGTGCTCGAGATCGAACGCTGCGGTCATTGCCCGAACGTGGAATTTCCCGAACTCGTGGCCGAGCGTTGGCTGGCAAACGGAATATAGCGCGCCGCGTGCTCAGTTCACCAGTCACCCATGCGCTCTTCGTCGACCTCGCCTTCGAAGGCGATGATACCGGGCGCGAGCACGGCTGCGTCGAGCGGAATGCCCTCGTAACGAAGCCGCGCGGAGTGACGGTGCGCGAGATCTGGGGAGCGTTCGTACAATTCGCAAAAGCGCGCCAACACGTCGGGCGCGCAGACCGCACGTAGCGGCGCGACGTTGTAGGTTTCGCGGAAGCTTGCGAAGGCGCGCTCGAAGGCCGCCCGCGAAAAAGCGGTCCCGAGCTTCACCTCTCGCCGAACGAACTCCAAGGCGCTGTTCTCCTTCAGGCCGCGCGGGGGACAGTCTTACGCGCCTCGCGTACCCCTTAGCCGATGGCCGCACGCATCCTCGACGGGCGCGCGCTTGCAAACGAGCTGCGCAGCGATCTCGCGCGCGATGCTGCGGCGCTTACGGCGCGCGGCATCGAGCCGCGGCTTCTCGTCGTCATGGTCGGCGAAGATGAATCGAGCCTCGCCTACGTTCGCGGCATGCGTTCCCTCGGGGCGAAGATCGGCGTCGCGGTTGAAGTCGACGTGCTGCCCCCTGCAACCGATGTCGGGGGCGTGCGCGCGGCACTCGAGCGCCGCGACGCCGACGAACGGGTGCACGGAATCATCTTGCAGCAGCCGCTGCCGGCGCATCTGCCGATTCGCAAGATCGCAAGCGCAATGCCCGTTCGCAAAGACGTCGACGGCACCAATCCGTTCAATCAAGGGCGCTTAGCCTTCGCGACCGGTGCGCGCTTCGTACCCGCGACCCCGGCAGCGGTCATGCTGCTGCTCGAGCGCAGTAGCATGTGGCCGCTGCGCGGTCGCGAGGTCACGGTGATCGGACGCTCCAACGTCGTCGGGTTGCCGGTCAGCCTGCTGATGCTGGCGCAAGGTGCGACGGTCACGGTGACCCACAAGGAAACGCGCGACATCACCGCACACGTCCGTCGCGCCGAGATCGTCGTCGTCGCGGCAGGCGACCCGCATCTGGTCGACGGCTCCTGGTTGCGCCCGGGCGCAACGGTGATCGACGTCGGCACGACCGTCGTCGACGGCAAGCTGCTTGGTGACGTGGATTTTGCGAGCGCCGCGCTCGTCGCGGGAGAAATCACGCCGGTGCCGGGCGGCGTCGGGCCCGTCACCAACGTCGCGCTGATGCGCAACGTGCTCTCGGCCGCTAGTTCAGACTGAAATGCTTACCGAAAAACTTCTCTTGATTGGAACGGAATGTGCCGCCGGGCGCCGCCGTCGGCTGCTCCTGCGGAGATTCGCGTTTGCGCTCGAGCAGCGAGCGCAATTGCGGCAGTAGGCGCCGCAGAAAGCCGAGTTCGACCGTCAGGCGCTGCTCGGTGCTCGAAAGTTCGAGCAGGCGCTGCTTCATCGAGTCGGCCACCTGCAGCGCGTCGCCGATCAGAAACGAGGCGTCGACCGGATCTTCGGGTAGTTCGATGTCCGCGTGCATGCCCGAAAATTCGACGAGCAGCCGCAAGTAATCGCGAAAGACGGCGCGGATCTCGCGCACGAGCACATCGATCGCGCTGAAATCTTCGGGCTCGTCGTCGGGCAGGTAGGCAACTTCGACCGTCAAGAAGGGCTCGCGCGCCACGACGCGTTCGACCCGAAAGCGCCGCCGCCCGACCGTGCTGATGTAGTAGCGCCCGTTCTCGAGCGGCGTTACGTTGCCGATTTCCGCCGTCGTACCGACTTCGTAGGGCATGACCCCGGGATCGCCCGCTTCATCGCCGTCGCGAATGAGACAGACGCCGAACGACTCTCCGCCTTCGATGCATTCGGTGACCATCTGTTTGTAGCGCGGCTCGAAGATATGCAAATTGAGGACCGCCCCCGGAAAGAGCACGGCGTTCAGGGGAAACAACCGGAGGCGGTCCGCCACCAAGCCTAGCCCGGCGTCAAGAGCCGCGACTCCGCGACCTTCCAATCGACGTTGGCAAAGAACGCCTCGATGTACTTCGAACGTTCAGCCGGCTTGTAGTCGAGCAGAAACGCGTGCTCCCACACGTCCATCACCAAGATCGGTTTGTAGCCCGCGATGTTGCCGTCTTCGTGCAGCGTGATCCAGTGATTCGAGATCCGTCCCGTTTTCGGATCCTGGTAGGCGATCGCCCAACCAACCCCGCGCATGCCGCCGACGGCGGCGAAGTCTTTCTTCCAGCTCTCGAAATCGCCGAAGTTCGCGGCGAGCGCATCGTGCAGATTTCCTGACGCCGGCGCCGCGGGCGCCTTCGCACTCAGATTGTCGAAGTAGTACTCGTGCAAGACCATGCCGTTGTACTCGAAACCAAGGCGCCGCTTCAATTCGGCGAAGCCCGGGTCGGCGCCGGCGGCCTTGCCGGCCTTGAGCTTCTCTTGCAGCTGTTCGTTGAGGAGATTGGTGTTCTTCACGTAGCCTTCGTACAGGCCGAAGTGTATGGTCAGGGTATTGTCCGAAATGCCTTGCAGACCGAACAGTTCCCACTTCTTGGGCGCGTACGATTCTTGAATCAGGGTCGCCATTCTATGCATCTCCTCTAAGTCGTGCGGGGGGTGTTCGCCTTCGAGTTTCGCGACGTTCGACGGCGGTCGAAACACTCTTGTCGCGCCGGCGGAGCGGTCACAAGAGGTACCCCGCTGGGGTAGGGGACAAACGTAGCGACGTGCACGATCTCGCTTACTTGACGCGGCTCCATCGCAATCCGCCGCCCCTCCTGCTCGAACTCGAGCAGCTCGGCCATGCTGAGGATATTCCGATCGTCTCACGCGAGACGGGGCGGCTCCTCTCCACGCTCGTCCACGCCATGCAGGCCAACCGGATTTTGGAGATCGGGACCGCCTATGGTTACTCGACCCTCTGGATGGCGCTCGCGATGCCGCCGGCCGGGTTGATCTGGACGATCGACCCGGATAGCGACCGCACGGCGGTAGCACTCGATTTCTTGCGCCGCGCCGGAAAGTTCGAGCAGGTCAACGTGCTGAACCAGCCGGCGCTCGAAGTGCTCCCGACCTTTCCCGTGCGCAATCTCGACATCGTCTTCATCGATGCGGTCAAGACGGAGTACGAGGAGTATCTGGAATTGACGGTTCCGCTCTTGAAGCGCTCGGGCCTCGTCGTCGTCGACAACCTGCTGTGGGACGGCAAAGCGGCGGCCGCAGCGACCTCGCACGACTCGGCCGCGACGCACGCGATCCGCGCCTTCAACAAAGTCTTTCTCAATCATCCGGAGCTGGACGCCACGATCGTGCCGGTCGGCGACGGCGTCGGCATCGGAGCACGCCTGGGATGATCCCGGATGATTTTCGCGCGGTCATGCGACGCTTTCCGACCGGCGTCACGATCGTGACCACGCTGCTCGAAGGCAAGCCCAAAGGCTTTACCGCAAACGCGTTCTCAAGCGTTTCGGTCGACCCGCCGATGGTGCTGATCTGCGTCAACCGCCAAGCCCGCACCCACCCCGTGATTTCGCTGGCCGGGCGCTTCTGCGTCAACATCCTCAGTTTGGGACAACAAGCACTCGCCGAGCAATTTGCCGATCGGGCCGGCGTCGATCCGTTCGAAACGGTCGACTACTCGAGCGCGCAGACTGGTGCCCCGATCCTGGCCGGGACGCTCGGCTATCTCGACTGCGAGCTAGCCGAAGAGCACAGCGCGGGAACGCACACGGTCTTCATCGGCAGCGTGCTGGCCTGCGAGTCGCACGACGGCTCCCCGCTCGGATATTTCAACGCTGCGTATCGCGATTTCGGGTGCCACGTATGAACGGTATCACGGTCGAACATCTGGCGGTCGGACCGCTTGCCTGCAACTGCACGATCGTCGCCGATCAGGCGACGGGCGAAGCGATCGTCGTCGACGGCGGCGACGAAGTCGAGGCGATCGTCGCCCGACTCGACGCGCTCGGTGTACGGGCTCGCTATCTCGTCCACACGCATGCCCACTTCGATCACATCGGGGCGCTCGGAGAATTGCGCGAGCGCACGGGCGGTGCCGGGTTACTGCACCCCGCCGACCGGCCGCTCTACGCGACCTTGCGCGAGCAGGCCCGCTGGTTCGGCGTGCCGGCGCCGCAGTTGGTCGCGCTCGACGGCGACCTCATCGAAGGCGATTCTCTCAAAGCGGGCTGTGCGGTGCTCGACGTGCTCCACACGCCGGGTCACACGCCCGGCAGCGTTTCCTTTGCGCTAGTGCTCGGTGAGAAGACGCTGTTGCTGACCGGCGACACGCTTTTTGCGGGTGCGGTCGGACGTTGGGACCTCGGCGGCACGTCTCTGGAAGATATCGTCGCTAGCATCCGCTCGAAGCTCTTCGCCTATCCGGACGATGCGATCGTCGTGCCCGGGCACGGCCCTATGACCACGATCGGCACCGAGAAGCGCGACAATCCGTACGTAGCGATTCGGTAGTGTAGCGAGCGCGCGCGCTCGAAAACGTAGTAAGTGCGAATGTACGCGCTCGTATTACGTACGTACTTAAAGCTTTTTTCGCGTGAGCCGCGTCAACGGAAAACGCTCGCCGGCGGGCTGGCTTTCGTGGCCCAAGCCCCAGTAGGCAAGCGCTAGATCATTTGCCCTCAACGTCGTCGAATGTCGAACCGACGCCTCCGGCACGGACGATCTTGTCCGCCGTAAGGAGATAACGTCATGGCATTCGTTCTCAGCGCAATCCTGGCTTCGCTGCTCTCGCTCTTTTCAGGCTTCGGCGGGCATCACGCAAACGACGGCCCGCCGCCGCCACCGCCAAATTGGGTCGGCGGCGGCCCGACGGGCTAGCCGAAGGACCCATCCCGCGCAGCGAGGGCGACCAACCCCGATCGCGTGTTGACGCCCAATCGGCGGTACAGACTTATTGTTTGGTTCCGTACCGTCGATGGGCTGCGCGCTAATTCTGCCGCAATTTGGCGGCTCGTCTTTCCCTCGCAGATTTTTTCGAGCACGCGCTTTTCCGCCGTCGTCACGTGCGCAAACGGGGAGGCCTGCTTCGCTTCGAGCTCTTTGGCCTCGTGTGCAATCCACGAACGCGGGAATTCGCGCCGAAACGCCCTCAGTGCCGCAACCGCCGGATCGCGTGGGCAAATTCGAGCCAGTTCTATCGTGGCAAGCGCAGCCCGGTAGCGAAATCCGCTACTTTCCCAGATGCTGATTGCGCGACGCAAATCGTCGGCGCCCTCCGCCTGCCGTCCGCGCCCGAGAGCAATCTGACCTCGAGCGGCAAGAGCCCACGCCTGGGCGTCGGAGCTATGCTCGAATGCGATCATCGGATCACGCTTCCCCGTCAGCGAGAGCGCCTTCGTGTACATCCGACCGGCCGTATTGGAGCCGAGCGCCGCCGCCTCGTTGGCATACGCAAGCAGGATGTTCCGCATCTCGAGAGCCTGGGCCGTCCAGTCGACCCGTTTGATACTCTCCTCTGCCATCGTTAGATGACGCTCGGCCGCTCGGTTCGAGCCGTCACGCCGATGAAACGAAGCGAGTTCAATATCGACGAACGCGCAAACAGCGGGTGACATTGCGATGCGTCGCGCCTCCAAGAGCTTCGAATAGGCTCCGGTGGCGTCACCACGCAATATGTAGGCGGTCGCAATATGGACGTCCATGAACACAAAGCCCGGCAGGCGATTCAGCGGCGGCCCGAGCTTTGCGGCTTCCGCAGTTAGCCTCGGCAGAAGCTCTAACTGTAGCTTCTCGGCGGTGATGAGGCCGAGCGCCACGACCGCGCCTAAGCGCAGATGATCGTCCTTGTGGCCACTCGCTTCCAGGAAATCAATGACACTATAAAATCGCTCCGCCGCCGCCACGAGCTCGTTGCGCCCGTTCTTTACCCAGCCTTGCAGTTCGAGTGCGAGCCCGAGATACTCCGGCGTCCCCGTTTCAATCGCATCTTGAGCGCGAACGTAGGCTTCTTCGTGCTTGCCGTGCATCCAAAGTGAAAGCCCCGAATAGAAGGCCAGAGCGCCGCGAAGTTCGGCCGATGCCCGCGGCGGCAGAACCGGGTACTGCGGCTCGTCTTTGAGGACACCCAGCCGGTCTTCGGCGGACGCGCGGAGGATCGAAGCAAAGACCTCTTCCTGCGGGTTTGGCGAGGCGAACTTTCGCAGGACGTCGAGGGCCGGCTGCGACTGATGAAGCCGCAAGTACGTACGTGCCAACAAGAGCTTCGACTGCGGATCGCGTCTGTTGCCAATTCGCGAAAGGACCTCGTCGTAGTCGCCCGCCGCCCAAGCGCTCTTCGCAATGTCAATCTCGTCAGGCGAACTAAGCGTGCGCGCCCTATCGGTCATTTGAGTCATACCGGTCGCTTCGCCGCTCACGGGGCAGCGGTCCCCCAAGCTCAGCCGAAAGTACCTGCGACCTTTACCAACGGGACCGGGCGCCCGGCATGACTTCCACGCCGGGCGCCTGGCGCGTTCACTCGAAGCGCAGGGCGACGATCGGATCGAGCTGCGAGGCCTTTGCCGCCGGATAGTATCCGAAGAAGACGCCGACCAGGGCCGAGAACGCAACCGCCAACAGCACGCTGCTCGCGGAGATTTGTGCCGGCCAGTGCGCGAGCAGAGCGATAGCGACCGAGCCGAGCGCCCCGAAGATCACGCCGGCCGCCCCGCCGGCGGTCGAGAGCACGACTGCCTCGACCAGGAACTGCCAGAGGATCGAAGCGCGCCTCGCGCCGACGGCAACCCGCAAGCCGATCTCGCGCGTCCGCTCGGTCACCGACACGAGCATGATGTTCATGATGCCGATGCCGCCGACCAAGAGCGACACGGCGGCTACGCCTGCCAGCAGCATTTGCATGACCGAGGCCGTCGCCGACGCGGCATTCGCGATGTCTTGCAGGTTGCGGACCATGAAGTCGTCGGGCGTGCCCGGCGCGATGCGATGGCGTTGCTCGAGCAGTTGGGTCGTTTCGCTCTGCACCGCGGCGACGTTGTTCGCGTCGTCCGCGGAAACGTCCATCGAAGCGAGGGTCGTCTGCCCGGTCAGCCGCTGCAAGGCCGCGGTATAGGTGATCAAGATCATATCGTCCTGATCTTGCCCGACGCCGCTTTGACCCTTGGCCGTCAGCGTGCCCACCACCACGAACGGAACGTTGCGAATGAGGATCGTTTGGCCGAGCGGATTCGCGCCGCCGGGAAAGAGGTTCGCGACCACCGTTTGACCGAGGACGGCCGTCTTCGCGGCCGACGCCGTGTCGCTCTGCGTCAAGAACGTGCCGCTGGCGGTCGGCCAGTTGCGGATGTAGGTGTAGCTCGGCGACACGCCCGAGATCGTCGTCGACCAGTTGTTTTCGCCGGCCACGACTTGCGTGCGCACGCTGACGACGGGCGACACGGCGGCAACGTGCGGAAGTTGGGCGATCGCCAGGCCGTCGTCGGGCGTCAAGGTCGAGGCGCCGCCGCTCCCGGTGCGCGAACCGCCGGCGTTGACGCTGCCGGGCAGGACGACGACCATGTTGCTGCCGAGCCCGTTGATTTGGCTCGCGACCGAGGTTCGAGCGCCGGCTCCGATCGCGACGGTGATGATGACGGCCGCGACGCCGATCACGACGCCCAGCATGGTGAGAATCGAACGCGAACGGTTGCGCAGCAAGGCGCTCGTCGCAATTCGCAGGATTGCCAAGATGTTCATGGCGATACCAATTCTCGTGCCGCCGGCGCATCGGAAACGATGCGCCCGTCGCGGAACGTGACGATGCGTTTGGCGTGCGCGGCGACGTCCGGCTCGTGGGTGACGAGCATGATCGTGATGCCGCGTTCGCGGTTCAGGCGCCCGAACAGCGCCATGACGTCTTCGGAGGAGCGCGAGTCGAGCGCGCCCGTCGGCTCGTCGGCGAGGATCAAGCTCGGGTTGTTGACGAGCGAGCGCGCGATCGCGACCCGTTGCTGCTGCCCGCCCGAGAGCTGGTTCGGGCGATGCATCGCGTGACGGCCGAGCCCGACCTCGTCGAGCGCAGCGAGCGCCGCCCGGCGGCGCTCCGCATCCGGCACGCCCGCGTACAGCATCGGCAGCTCGACGTTCTCGAGCGCCGTCGTGCGCGGCAGCAGATTGTAGGCTTGGAAGACGAACCCGAGGCGCTTGCTGCGGATGTCCGCCAGATCGTCTTCGTCGAGCTCGGTAACGTCGCGGCCGTCGAAACGGTAGCTCCCGGAGGTCGGCCGGTCGAGAAAACCGACGATGTGCATGAAGGTCGACTTCCCCGAGCCCGACGGGCCCATCACGGCGACGAACTCACCGGGATCGATCGTGAGGTCGACGCCCGCGAGCGCCACCACCGGCTCTTCCGCAAGCGGATAGACGCGGCGCAACTCGCGGACTTCGACCACGTGGCCGCCCATCAGTGGATCCCCCGCATCGAACTGCCCGCGCCGCCGGTCAGCGGGTTTGCCGCTGCGCC
>Ga0302326_10003552_pt1 | contig 36602 bp, 33 predicted proteins | sample Palsa_T0_3_FD_202264 | JGI IMG/M metagenome (GOLD analysis project Ga0302326, IMG submission 202264) | Peat permafrost microbial communities from Stordalen Mire near Abisko, Sweden - Palsa_T0_3 | ecosystem: Environmental > Terrestrial > Soil > Palsa > Peat permafrost | place: Sweden: Abisko... | reverse complement strand
CGCGGCGTGGTAGTTCTTGCGGATAAAGTAAAAGTTGCCAATGTCAACGTCTTTGGACGCCTTCAACGGGTTCCAGGGATGAAACTCCTGGATGCCCGAAGTGTCCGGGTTATCGGGGACTAGATCCGCCACGGCGGCCTTACTGCTTGGATGATTCTTGGCGTCATCCTTGGGCGGGCTGAGATCGATTCTGGTATTACGGCTGGAGCTTTCCTCGGCCTCGCGATCACTCGCGGCTGCCTTGTCGGAAGCTGCCTTGTCAGCGGCCGGCTTGTCCGCAGCAGCCTTGTCGGACGAATCCTGTGCCACGGCAAGCGCCGCCAGCAACGCCATTAAAACAATCAGGAATCGTATCCGCACGCCTTTATTGTACCGCTTCAGAACCCGGTCGAAACAGCGCTTCGAGTTTAGCGCGCCGTGCCCGCTTGGATAGGCCAGGCGCCTGTCCCCCAGCCAGCGCAAAAAAATCAGGCCGTCCAAAAAGGGGACGGCCTGGTTTGGCAAAGTCCTCCGGGGAGGAGGGCAAAACTTGGGCAAAACTTGCCCCTACAGCGAAGGCGGATTCGCGTTCGCCGTGGGACTCGGATTGCTAGTGGGCGCCTGCGCCGGGGTCGTATCGGTCCCGGTATTGCTCATCAGGCGGATTTGGACGCGACGATTCTCGGCGCGACCGGCGGCTGTTTTATTCGAGTCGACCGGCTTATCCTTGCCGAGCCCAATCTGGTAAATCTTGTAGGCCGGAACGCCCTTCTCCGCGGCCAGATATTGAATCACGGCATCGGCACGGCGCTGGCTCAAATTATAGTTGTAATCAGCGCTGCCGACCGAGTCGGTCGCGCCCTCTACCGTGATGATATATCCCTTGGTAGTGGCTACGCTGGCAGCAAGTTGGTCGATAGCGTCTTTGGCGTCCTTGGTCAGATTGTCTCGGTTGAATCCAAAATGCACCGCCGTCTCGACCACCGGATGATAGTTATCGAGGTTGACGACCGCATTGGTCAGAGCATCCACACGCTGAGTAGCGTTGTTTGCCGCCAGTTGCGCCTTGTCAGCTTGGCTTCCCGCCGCCAGAGCCTTCTGGTCGACCGCTTCGGCCTTGGCCTGCACGGCCTGGATGCCAGCTTGAGCGCGCTGATCGACGTCTTTGATGTCTCTCGAATTCTTCGCGGTCAGGTCGTCGAGTTCATTGGTCTTGTTGATCAGAGGCGTGGTCTGTTGACGGACGTAATTCTTGGTGGTACATCCGATCGATGCGAGCAGCGTCGCGGCCAGCATCAGGGTCAACGAAGTTCGGTTCATAGGGGGCTCCTTGCCCTGAAATCAATCCTGCGTTCTTAAAAAACTAATTTCGCGGTCCTTCTCCGAAGTTTGCTCACCGGAGCGGCACCATGGTTAATGCACGGGGAGTGCCATTTGCTCTCCCCAAGGCAAATTAGCAACTCGTTTAATATCAATGTCTTGCGATCTTACAGTGAGAAATGTATCAACCGCCAACCCAAGCATTCGCGGTATAAACCGTAGAAATTTTATACTGTTTGAATTCAACTTCCGGATTATAAGCGCTGGCAAAACAAGGCGCTATGCACTAGCTAGATTCTCTCAAATAAGCCCTTGAGGAGGACTTAGTGGCCTCACTTCGCCATCTTGTCCCGGGCTTTTTCAAATTGAGCAAACAGCGGGACCTCGCTCTTTTCGAAACCGCCCCGGCCCATCACGCGCCAGAGATAGACCTGCGAAGGCCTGCTGCCCCAATCACCGCTATGCGCGTCATAAACAGCCAGCACATCCTCTGATGGACGAGACTGCACGGCCAGGATGACGTCAGCCTCCTGAGGCCGGTACACCAAAACGAGTTTTCCCCACTTCTCGATCCCATCCTCGACACGAGCAATCGCGGCGCGGTCCTCGGGCAACAGATTGGGACTGAATTGATCGCCATCGTACGCCACCACATATACGAAGCGGGCGTTCGAAAGAGTGCGCGGCATGTTCGGAATCGTCGCGGCGGCGCCCGACGTGCTCAACGTGGCCAGTAGCAGACTTAGCACTAGAGTTGCAAATATGTTCTTCTCCATATGGGTATCCCTGCTAACAGGGATGCGGCCCGGAGCGGGGGAGTTGCAAAGCTTTGGTAATCGGGTGGTAATCACATCGATCGTCAGCATTTGCGCTGACTTACATCACCGACGGAACGGTAATTCCCATGGCTGCGAGGATGCGAATCAGCTCGCGCCGCACCACCGCCGTCGTTTCGAGCAGGAATTTCTTCCGCCCCTCGTCCGTTTCGCTCAGGATGGGATGGCGGTGATAGAAGGTATTGAATAGCTGCGCCAGTTGGAAGGCATGTTTGGCGAGATAAGCAGGTTCGGTGGTAGCGATCGACTGGCCCACGATGTAGGACGTCTTTGCAGCTGCCAGCCACAGCTCCCAGATGTCATTGCTGGATGAGCCGTTCAGGTACCTGGCAAACTCCTCCCCAGAGACGCGGCTTGCCGCGTCTCCGCCGAAGCCATCCGGATCGAATCCACCCTTGCGGAAAATGTTCGAAGCCCGGACGACGGCGTACTGCGCGTAGGGGCCGGTGTCGCCCTCAAAGCTGAGCGCGTCTTTGAAATCGAAAGCGATCACCGAAGGCTTCGTGAATTTGAGCATGAAGTAGCGCAACGCCCCGATGGCCAGCTGGGTCGCAATGCCCGCCCGCTCCGCCTCGCTCAACTCGGGATGACGAGCATCCACCTCTTTGCGGGCCGAAGCGATCAGAGCATCCAGCAGATCGTCGGCTTTAACGCCGAAACCTTTGCGCCCGGAAACCTCGATCCATGCCCTCCCCTTATCTTCTTCGCCCAGTTGGTAGCCAAGTTCGGCGGCGCAGCGCGGTGTGAGAGCAACCATCTCGTAGGAAAAATGCGTGTAGCGATCGGCCGCTTCGCCATGGCCAAGTCCGCGCAAAGCTTCGATCACCGTGTTTTGCGCCTCGGACTGCCGCGCATCAATGACGTTATAGATCTCAGCCACGTCGCCAAAGTGAGGATGATCCTGCTCTCCGTGCACGGTTGAAATCCAGCAGTCGTGCGCGTTCGGATATCGAAAAAATCTTCGATAGCGAAAATCGCGCCCCAGCAGGCCAAACTTCCACATGTGATAAGCAATGTCTTTGCCGACGTAGCCGACCGTGCCGTTCGAGCGAACAATGACTTTTTGATCTTCCTCGGTGATCTTGTCCTCGGAGCCTGCCCGGAGCGAAGCCGAAGGGCCCTCCGCGCTCTCTGCGCTTTCAGATTTCGACGTCCCCGCGCGCCGCATCACCCAGCACCCTTTGTTCTTGCCTTCGGTCTCGTAGCTGAGCACGCCCGCGTCCTTCAGCTTGGTAAAAGCCGCGTCCCAAAAGTGCAGGTGAAGGATCTCGCTTTCGCGGGGCAGGAAATCGTACTCGATGTCGAGCCGCTCCATGGTCTCGAGATGGCGTCTCAGCACCGCAACAGAAATCAAATCGGCAACCGCAGCCGTCTCATTGTTCCCTTCCTCGATCGAGCGCAGCGCCGCAGCCCGCGCCTGGAGGTTCGACTTGTCCTCCTCATACCAGCGCGAGACGCGAGCATAAAGATCCCAGCACAAGTAATCGAAACGCGGCGCGGCGGCGAGCGCCTCGATCTCGCCACGAGACTTCCGCTCGATTTCCAGGAATCCAACCACCACGTCGGCGACCTGCGCTCCCGTGTTGTCGATATAGTTCTGGACATCCACTTCCCGGCCCGCAAAGCGCAGCAGCCGGACGAAGGTATCACCCAGAATGGCGTTGCGCAGATGCCCAATATGCGCCGCCTTGTTGGGATTGATGCTGGAATGCTCGACCAGGACTTTGCCGGCCGGAACCTCGGCCGCGGGTTTTTCGTCAGCGGCGAGCGCCATAGCCAACTCGGCGCGGCTCACGCGAACGTTGATATAGCCGGCGCCCGCCACCTCGAATTTCTCAAAACCAGAAATCGCCCCGACCCCTGCGACGATTTCTGCGGCAATCTTGAGAGGCGCCTTGCGCAGTTTCTTTGCCAGTTCGAAAGCGACCGGCAGCGCGTACTCGCCGAATTCGATCTTCGGTGGCTGCTCGACGACGATGTTGGTGTTTTCGAAGCCGTAACTACGGCGAAGAAACTCCCGCACAGACTCGACCAGTCGCCGTTCCAGATATCGATACAAGCTGCCCTCGAAACGATTGAAGAAGCAGTGATTCTAACAAACCTGCGGCGCGCGTCGAGTTTGACGGAGGTGGCGGCGTTCCCTATCATGAAAGTTCGGTCCTCGTCGTCGGTCGTTGGCTGTTGGCCGGAACATCCATCAATACCTGGTTCGAAACAAGCGCCCGCAAAGCTGCCAACCGACAACGATCGGACGACCAGCGAGCAACGACGCGCTCCCCATGCGCATAGCCTACCTCGACTGTTTTTCCGGCATAAGTGGCGACATGTTTTTGGGCGCGCTGCTCGAGGCCGGGGTGTCTCCAAAGCTCCTGGGAGACACAGTCGCAGCGCTCGCCATCGGCGCGCGGCTCGAGATTTCGCGGGTAATGCGAGCAGGAATTTCAGCGACCAAAGTCGACGTCTACGTCCATGGCGAAAAAGATCTGCCCCGCGAAGCTTTCTGGAAGCAGCGGGAACCGGATCACTCCCACGAGCATGCGCATGAACACGGTCGAGGGCTGTACGAGATTCTCGGCATGATTGAAAAAGCGGCGATCGGCGACCCGGCGAAAAAAACCGCAATTCGCATCTTCGAGTTGTTAGGCCAGGCCGAAGCCGAGATTCACAACACCTCCCTCGATCGAGTCCACTTTCACGAAGTGGGCGCAGTCGATGCCATGGTAGATATCGTTTGCGCCGCCGTGGGAGCGGAATCTCTGGCGGTAGAGCAATGGGTATGCTCGCCCCTGAACGTGGGCGGCGGAACCGTGCAGTGCGCACACGGGACGCTTCCCGTACCTGCCCCGGCAACGCTCAAATTGCTTCGCGATGCGCCCGTCTATTCGTCAGGTCCACAAGTAGAACTGGTGACGCCAACCGGCGCAGCCATCGTAAAGACGCTAAGCGCCAGGTTCGCGTCGTTTCCAGCGATGAAGATCGATCGCTCCGGATACGGCGCTGGAACACGAGATTTTCCGGACCACCCCAACCTGCTGCGCCTGACGATTGGAGAAGCGGTCGACACGGTTGGTGCGAATCCATCCTTTCATGCATCGAATGAGAACATCACCGTGCTCGAAGCGAACCTCGATGATCTAAGTCCGCAGGTGCTGGCCTATGCCATGGAGCGTTTGCTCGCCGAAGGTGCGCTCGATGTGTTCAGCGTGCCCGTGCAAATGAAGAAAAGCCGTCCCGGTGCATTATTGACGGTGCTCGCGAAACCAGAGGACGCAAGCCGTTTGACAAGGACGATTTTCGCCGAGACCACAACGCTCGGCGTGCGCCGCCGCGATGAGCAGCGGCAGACGCTCTCGCGCCGATGGGAAACCGTCGACACGACGTGGGGTCCGGTGCGGATCAAAATTGCCAATACCAACGGCAGCGTCTCCAACTACGCCCCGGAATACGAAGACTGCCGCACGCTGGCAGAGGCACAGCATGTGCCCCTGCGAACGGTAATGCAGGAAGCAATTCAGCAGTATCTTCGAGGCGAGCGAAAGCCATGAATCAGGTTTCGTGCAGGATGTCGCGTTACCGCGCTCACGATCATCGGTCAGGAGGGATTTGATGCCGACGCTCAATCTGTTGCGGGACCTTTTGCAGCGGGTGCCCGACCGCCTCGAAAAGCTTCCCCAAGACAAGGTCGAAAGCAAGCCGACCCCGTCCAACTGGTCTCAGAAGGAGGAGCTAGGCCATCTGCTCGATTCCGCCGCCAACAATCATCAGCGGATCGTGCGCGCGCAATTCGAAGATCATCTGGCCTCGCCCGGCTACGAACAGAATCGATGGGTCGCCGTGCACGCCTACCAGCGCCGCGACTGGAAAGAGCTGATCGAGGTGTGGCAGGCGCTCAACCGCCAATTGCTGGCAGCCGCCGATGCGGTACCTGACTCTGCCTGGGCACGGACGCTGACGGTTGCCGGTTCTGAACCCTTGACGCTCCAGTTCGTGTTCGATGATTATGTCGCGCACATGTTGCACCACCTGCGCCACATCGGAATCGAAGTGGACGATATCAAATCAAGAGGGTCGAACGCCGCTTAAACAGCGCATGCTCCGCCTCGGATTGGTTTCAGGCAATGCCTTCGGGCATCGAAATCGACAGGCGACAAAGCTTCTCGGGCGCGGGACTCGAAACTCGAACTTCACCACCCAGGCTGTTAAGATCGCAGACTCACATAAAATTCCTTCAGGCCAGGCACCGGAATGAGCAAGAAGTTTTACATCACGACCCCGATCTATTACGTCAATGCGCATCCGCACATTGGGCACGCCTACACCACGATCGCCTGCGACACGATCGCGCGCCGGCACCGCATGCTGGGCGATGACACCTGGTTTCTGACCGGCACCGACGAACACGGTCAAAAGATCGAGCGCGCAGCCCAGGCTGCGGGAAAAACACCGCAACAGTTTGCCGATGAGGTCTCCGCGGAATTCCGCGCGCTCTGGAAACATATGGGTTTGACGCCCGACGATTTCATCCGCACCACCTCCGAGCGGCATAAACTGGGCGTGCAGGCGCTGTGGCGGAAAATTCGCGATAACGGATACATCTACAAAGGAACCTACACCGGCCAATACTGCGTTTCCGATGAGCTCTATGTGGATGCGGAGCCGGGCGCTCCCTGTCCCGATTGTGGCCGCCCGACCGAGACCGTCCACGAAGAAAACTACTACTTCAAGCTCTCGGCATTCCAGGACCGATTGATCCGCCTCTACACCGAGCAGCCCGATTTTATCCTCCCCGAGACGCGCCGCAACGAAGTGCTCGCGTTCGTGCGCAGCGGTCTGCGCGACCTTTCGATCAGCCGCTCGACGTTTTCCTGGGGTATCCCCGTGCCGGACGATCCCAAGCACATCGTCTACGTGTGGCTGGATGCGCTCGCCAACTACATTACCGCGCTCGGCTATGGCGCCGCCCCGAATACGGCCGAAACCAGCAAATTTGACAAGTACTGGCCCGCCGACGTGCACATGATCGGCAAAGAGATTGTGCGCTTCCATTGCGTCTACTGGCCCGCGTTCCTGCTCGCCGCCGGACTGCCGCTGCCAAAGGGCATCACCGCGCACGGCTGGCTTTTGTTTGAAGAAAGCAAAATGTCGAAGTCGCGTGGCAATATCGTCCGCGCTGAAACCATTGTGGATGTGCTCGGCACGGACGCGCTGCGCTACTTCCTGCTGCGCGAAGTCGTCTTTGGTCAGGATGGATCGTTCAGTTTCGATGCCCTGGTGCAGCGCTACAACTCTGACCTGGCGAACGGGCTCGGCAATCTAGCCAGCCGCACCCTGACGATGATCACGCGCTATTTCAAGGGAGAAATCCCCTACCCCTCGAACGCCGCGCACACGCCGGCGGATGCCGCGATTGCGGAGGCGGCCAGGAAGACAATCGCCGATTTCGGCACGTTATTTGACCATTACCATTTCTCGCGGGCGCTCGAATCAGCCTGGGGACTGCTCGGTGCCGTCGACAAATACATTGTCGAAAACGAACCCTGGTCTCTCGGCGAAAAAAAGGACGAAGAGAGTCGGGCGCGCCTGGCCACCGTGCTCTACACCAGCACCGAAGCCTTGCGGGTTGTCACGGCGCTGGCTCATCCGGTGATGCCCGACGCGACCGCAAAGATCTGGACCCAACTCGGCCTCGGAGACATCAAAAAATTCGACCTGACGCAATTGCACTGGGGGCAACTCCAGCTCGGCACCAAGTTGGGCGAGGTGCAAGCCGTGTTTCCGCGGGCCGACAAGTCAGCTGTCGAGAGGATGCAGAAAATGGAGGACCCAGGTGCAGGTGTGGGGAGTGCAGGTGCGGGAGCGGGCGTCCCGCCCGTCCAGCCGGCGGTGAGCGCGGCCACTTCGAGCGCGGGGGCCAAACCGGCCGCCGCGATTCCCGACGGCAAGATCAGTATCGAGGACTTCGCAAAAGTAGAATTGCGCGTGGCCCAGGTGAAGACCGCTGAGCGCGTAAAAGGCGCCGACAAGTTGCTGCGCTTGGAAGTCGACCTCGGATCCGAAGTTCGCCAACTGGTGGCTGGCATTGCCGAGGCCTATGAACCGGAAACCTTGATCGGACGCAAGGTCGTGATCGTAGCGAACCTCGCGCCCCGCAAACTGCGCGGCCTGGAATCCAACGGCATGATCGTCGCCGCATCGCCCGAAGGCGGCAAGCCGGTGCTGGCCAGCTTTCTCGAAGACGTACCGATCGGTACCCGGCTGAAATAGCCGGCTGCAATCGATTGTGTGGGGACAAGGGCCCTCGCCCGTCCCGGCGGAGCGCAGCTCGGCGACTTGCGAACGACTGATGTTTATCGACTCTCACGCTCATCTCGAAGGCAAACGCTACGACACCGATCGCGACCAGGTGCTGGTGCGCGCGAAACAGAACGGAATCGAAGCCTATCTGGCAATCGGCAACGGCGACGGACCGGAGACCGCCGACTGCGGGATTCGCTTAGCCGAGCACTACGACGGCAAACCGGAATATCCCAGGATATGGGCGAGCGTGGGAATTCATCCGCACGAAGCTTCCCTTGCGACCGAAGCGGCCGAACTACAAATGCTGCAATGGGCGCGGCATCCTAAGGTGATCGCCTGGGGAGAAATCGGACTCGACTATTTTTATGACCACTCGCCCCGAGAAACGCAGAAAGAAGTTTTCCGAAAGCAAATGCAACTGGCTCAGACCGCGCGCCTGCCCATCATCATTCATTGCCGCCCCTCCGAGAACAGCGAGAACGCGTGGGACGACTGCCTGAAGATGATCGCTGACGATTGGACCTCAACCAAGCTGGGCGGCATTCTCCACTGCTTCACCGGGAGCGTTGAGCATGCCCGGTGCGCGCTCGATCTGGGCTTCATGATATCGTTTGCCGGAAACATCACCTTTCCCAAGGCGCAGTCGATTCGCGACGCGGCCCAAGTGGTTCCTCTCGACCGCATGCTGATCGAAACCGACTCGCCCTACCTGGCGCCAATTCCCCATCGCGGCCAGCGTAACGAACCGGCATTTGTGAAAGAGGTAGCCCGCCAGATCGGTGATCTGCGCAGCCTCTCGGCCGAGGAGATCGGCGCGAGGACCACGCAGAATTTCTACCAGTTTTTCGGGCTCGCACCGGTCAATACCGGCCGCGCGCTCTGACTGTTAGCAATTTTGTCATCCGAGAGGAGCCCGGGACCTGCAGTTCGACGCAAGATGCCGATCCCTACCTGGGCATGAAACATTTGTAAAATGAACCGCCGAGTCCCGACGCTCCCGACGCGCTCATCCCGACGCGTCCAGCCTTCGCAGAGAGTGCCTCTTCTGTTACTCTCAGGGGTACAGATTTGGGGTGAGCACTGCGTGAAATCAGATCCGGTGTCAGCCTCAGGAACAAAGGCCATCTGTGCGGCCTGAACCCTGAGACCTGACCCCTGAGACCTGGATTGATCCCATGCCCGATAACAGTTTCGATATCGTCAGCAAAATCGACTTGGCGGAAGTCTCGAACGCCATCCAGCAAGCGATGAAAGAGGTGACCACTCGCTTCGATTTGAAGGACTCAAAATCGCAAATCGCGATGGAAGGAACCGACGCGATCACGCTGCATTCCGCCGATGAGTTCAAGCTGAAGGCGGTGAACGACGTCTTCCAGCAAAAACTGGTGAAGCGCGGCGTCCCGCTGAAAGGCCTGACCTACGGTGCGCTCGAACCAGCCGCGGGAAGCACGGTAAAACAGAAGATCACCCTGCAACAAGGCATCCCGATCGAAAAGGCACGGGAGATCGTGAAGCTGGTCAAGAATTCGAAGAAAAAAGCTCAAGCCTCCATCCAGGGCGACGTAGTACGGATCAGCAGCAAGGATCGCGATACGCTGCAGCAGATAATCGCAATGGTCAAGCAGCAGGACTTCGGCATAGATTTGCAGTTTACCAATTACCGCAGCAACTGATTTACGGAGCAACGGAGCAAATTGGGCGCGACCACCTCCATTAACGGCAAAGAAATCTTTGATCTTCTGCGCGACGACATTGTCGCCATCGAAGAACAATTCGGACGCGACACGATTTCAAACGTCGCCGCGATTACCGAGATCGGAGAATACCTGCGCGCCGGAGGCGGCAAGCGCATCCGTCCGGCTCTGCTGCTGCTCTCGGCCAAGCTTCTCGGCTACAAAGGCGAGGGCGCGGTCAAGCTCGCAACCGTGGTCGAGATCATCCACACCGCTACGCTTGTCCACGACGACATCATTGACGAGGCGCAGACCCGCCGCGGACGTCCCGCCGCCAACACGCAATGGGGCAACTCGATGTGCGTGCTGGCCGGCGATTGGCTCTACATGCAGGCGTTTAAGATCGCGGTGCAGGAGCGCAATTTTCGTATCCTCGACGTGCTCATCGAATTGACGCAGCAGATGGTCGAAGGCGAACTGCTCCAGATGGAGAAACTCGGCACGCTGCTCTCGCAGCAGGAACACCTCGATCTGATTTACCGCAAGACCGCGTGTCTGTTCTCGGTGTGTATGCGAGTCGGCGGCATCCTCGGTGGCGCCACCGAACAAGAGGAAGAGCGCCTGGGTCAATACGGACGCGATCTCGGTTTAGCCTTCCAGATCGTGGACGACGTCCTCGACCTCACCGCTTCTGAAAGCGTGCTGGGCAAGCCCGTGGCAAGCGACCTGCGGGAAGGCAAAGCCACCATGGCCGTCATTCATGCGCTCGATCACTGCACCGCCGCCGAACGTGATTCCATCGAAACCGTCCTGCGCGATCGCGCGTTCAATGGCGTCACGCACGCCGACATCCTGGACGTCCTGAACCGTTATGGTTCTCTCGACTACGCCTCCAAAGAGGCCGCCCGGCACGCCGAATCAGCGCGCCAAGCCATCTGCATATTTCCCGACTCGGAGATTAAGCGAGCGCTGCTGTGGGCGCCCGAGTTCGTGGTCGCAAGAGAAAAATAGCGCAGATTGCGCGTCATCGAGAGCGAAGCGAAGCCAGGAAAGGACCCATGCAATTCCGCCGAACCAAAGGTCTTCACTGAAGATCATCTTTACCGCGATTATCCCTTCACCGCCAATCCCAGCATCTCGAATCGTCCCTTCAGCAATAGCGTACCCGATCCAAGAAAGGCGCGCGCCGGAAACTCGCGCGAAAACAGCCTCACATAGGCGGAGTTGAACGGTTGCCACAAAGAAACATCGGGACAGTAAACCTGCACCCATACCAAGTCGTCCATGGTCATGCCCGCTGCGCGCAGCACCGCCTGGAAGCCATGCAAAAGGAGTTCGATCTCGGAATCTATGTTCGCCGGCACCTCCCCCGTGACCGGGTCAATGCCGATCCGCCCGGAGATATAAAGCGTGTTGCCGACCAGCACGGCATCGCTGAATGGAAGACCCGCGGGACGATTGGGAAGATTGATATAGCGGCGGTTCTCGGCTGGCAAACGCTCCTCCTAAATTTCGGACGAATTTTAAACTTTGTGCGTACCACTTTAGCAGGAGTCCTTCCCCCAAGGCTCGCGACGTGGCGGGGTTATACTGGAGAAGCCCGTTCTCATCATGAGCGACCTGCTCTCCTCCATTTCGCATCATGGCTACCTGTTCCTGGCGGTGGTGTGCTTCGCCGAGGCCATCGGTCTTCCCTTGCCCGCTGCGCTCGCCCTGCTCACCGCGGGCGCGGTCGTAGCCTACGGAGACCTCCATTTCTACCTGGTGTTTGGCGTAAGCCTGCTGTCGATCATGACCGGCGATGTCATTCTCTATTTCATGGGCAGAGTCAGCGGATGGGCGTTATTAGGTGTTCTGTGCCGCCTTTCGGCGAATCCGGAAACCTGCATTCTGCGCTCGGCAGAATATTTCTACCGGCGTGGCAAGCTGACGCTGCTTTTTGCCAAGTTCATCCCCGGCATCAACACCATGTCCCCGCCGCTCGCCGGCAGCATGAAGATGCGCCCCGGGCAGTTTTTGCAATTCGACACTCTCGGAGCGGCTTTGTATGTGGGCGCGTACTCTCTCGCCGGATATCTTTTCAGCGACGCCCTGCGTGCCATCACGCGCGGTCTGCGCTCCGCCGGCTTTGCCGCTGAGGTCATATTCGGCGTCGGACTCGCCGGCTACATCGCCTATCGCATCTGGGTCTATCGCAGATACCGTCTGCTCGACGTGATTCCCCGCGTACATGCCGAGGATCTGGCCCGCAGACTGGCCTCCGACGCGACCCGGAACATGTTGATCGCCGATGTCCGCAGCCACGGCTACTACGATGCCGACTCCGAGCGCATTGCCGGGTCGATCCGCATTGAGCCCAACAACCTTGTCGAAGAAGTCAGGAACCTCCCCAAGGATCGAGAGATTTATCTCTACTGTACTTGAGCGCGCGAAGCCACGAGCGCCCGTGTGGCGCAACAACTCCATCAGCTCGGATTCAAAGTATTCGTAATCGCCGGGGGCCTGCGTGCCTGGCGCAAAGCCGGGAACCCGGTGGAACGCGTTCCGAACGACGACCTAGTCAAACTGCCGACCTTCAGTTAGCCCATTTCGACCAGAATATCCGCGATCGCGCTTCGAATCGCGAGATCGCTCGAGCGATCCCGGAACGCTCCGAAATCAAACGCCCCTTCAAGGCTGCGGGCGGGCTGCGGCACAAGTCCTTGGCAGACCCCGAGCACTTTGCTATTGTCCCCTCATGGGGCGAACCGCGGCTTTTTGCGGAGTAATTCTGGCGGCCGGCGAGTCCTCGCGCATGGGACGCGACAAGGCTTTGCTGCCCTGGCCTCCATCGGCAATCGTCGACACGTTCCTATCCGCGGCTATCGGGCTGTTCTTTTCGCATGTCGATGTGGTGCTGGTGGTGGCCGGCAAGAATGAAGCCGCCTTGGCTCCCATCGTGTACGCCAACGGCGCGTCGCTCGTACTCAATCCCGATCCGGCCCGTGGCCAGTTCAGCTCCTTGCAAGTCGGCCTGCAGGAGGTCCTGAACCGCGGCCGCGATGCCGCCATGATCACGCTCGTCGACCGCCCGCCGGTCCAGCCCGCAACGCTAGCGACGCTCGAAGCCGCTTTCGAGCATGCCACCGCACATCGGAAATGGGCGGTGATTCCCGAATACCAGGGAAAACACGGCCATCCAATTCTCCTCGGCCGCGAGTTGCTGACCGCGTTCCTCAACGCTCCAGAAACCTCGAACGCCCGCGAAGTCGAGCACGCCCACCCGGGCGAGATCGAATACGTTCCGGTGGACGATCCGCTGGCAGTGCTCAACGTAGACACGCCGGAGCAATATGCAGCCTTGCCCTCAACTTGATCCCGGCAAGCGAGTAGAAACAAAGCACAAATCGAGCCCGTAGGGGCTACCCAACTGAGCCCGGCGCCGGAGCGCCGAGACACTAGAAAAGTGATTCAAGTCCGGAGGGACGACCAGTCGAGTTGCCATTCATGACAAGCCTCACAGCACTTCAAACCGAATTCATAGAATCTGTCTTAAACCTAAAACCGCGCCTCGCCACGTTTGACTGCGACGGCACGCTCTGGTCCCCAGACGCCGGCGAAGGCTTCTTCGCCTGGGAAATGGAGCAAGGGCTAGTGTCGGAACAAGTCGCGCAATGGGCCCGCAAGCGCTATGCCGCCTACAAAGCGGGCCAAGTCGCCGAAGAGGTCATGTGCGGAGAAATGGTCACCATGCATCGCGGGCTGCGTGAAGAACTCGTGCAGCAAGCCTGCGACACCTACTTTGCCCAGGCGATCGCCCCTGACATTTTCCCGGAAATGCGGGAGTTGGTCGCACGCCTGTCTGTATCCGGATCCGACATCTGGGCCGTTTCTTCTTCGAACCAATGGATCATCCGCTCCGGCATGAAGTTCTTCGAGGTCCCGCAAAACCGCATTCTGGCCGCCGAAGTAGCGGTCGAAAACGGCATCATCACCGACCGGCTCATCAGAGTTCCGAGCGGGCCGGGCAAGGCAGAAGCGATTCGATCGGTGCTTAAGTCGTCTCCCGATCCAAGGCCCGATTGCGCCTTCGGCAACGCGATTTGGGACCGCGAGATGCTCGCCCTGTCCAAGCACGCATTCGCCGTCAACCCCAATCCGGATCTGAAAGAGATCGCCCTCGCCAACGGCTGGACGGTATATCAGCCGGACGTGAAAAAGCCTGCCGGCAGCCCATCCAAATTGTCATCCTGAGCAGAGCGGGGACTTCAGTTGCAACTCAGACTCGCGAGCAGAGCATTGCCCGCCCGCTCATAGCTTCCGCAAGAGCGCGGCGAGCGTGTCCATGGCCAGGTGGCTGGCGTGAGCGGAGGCTTGCGGCAGGCCTCCGACTTTGCGGACCAACTCCTCGCGGCTCAGCTTGCGCGCTTGGTCTACATTTCTGCCTTTGACCAATTCCGTGAGGGCCGAGCCGCAGGCCATGGTGGGAACGCAGCCCTTGGCGCGAAAGCGAATGTCGGCGATGCGCCAGCCTTCGAATTTCGTCTTGTCCAATCTTTCTTCGAACTTCAAGCTAAGTTCCAGAATGTCTCCGCAAACTGGATTTTCCAATCGCGCCGAGCCGTCTGGATCTTCAATCTCGCCGGCGTTGCGCGGGTTCTGAAAATGGTCGAGAAGTTCGGCGGAATACACAGGAGAATTCTAATGCGTCCGCGGATGAATTTTGTCCCCTACAATGAGGCTTGGTTTGGCTGTCCGGTGCTAGGTGTCGGGTCGCGGGGCGGCCCTGGCTTCCAGAAACCTGACATCTGCGACCTTTTTTAAATGCCCGACTCGCTCCATCCTCGGCGAATTGCCTGCCTGCAACCGAGCGCGACCGTGATTCTGGACCGCGTGGGCGAGCTGGACCGCGTGGTCGCTTGCACGAAGTACTGCGTCGATGTGGTTCCGGGCTTGCGGACGGAAATTCGAACGAACTCGACAGGCGGCCGTCGCTCGATCGCGATCGTCGCCGATTCATGGACATCGAAAGCGAGCGAGATTCTCGCTGCCAAACCCGATTTTGTGATCGCTTCGGTTCCTTACCAGGAAGCCGCGGTCGTCGAGATTCTGAAGGCCGGCATTCGCTTTCTTGGTCTGGCTCCGCGCACGCTCGGCGACATCTACACCGACATCGCGTTGATCTCCGGCTCGGTCGGCGCGGAGGAGCGGGGCGCGAAAGTGATCCGCGATATGCGCGCGGCAATCGACGACATGCGCCGCCAGACCGCGAGCCTGACTAGAAAGCGCGTGTTCTGCGAAGAATGGGGAAAGCCGATCATCGCGTCGCAGCCCTGGGTAGCCGAACTGGTGCAGGCGGCCGGAGGAGAATTCCTGGGCCAGCCCGGAGCGCAATGTTCGGCCCGCGACATCGCTCGACTGGATCCCGAAGTCATCATCGCCGCCTGGTGCGGCGCTGGAGATCGGGTGCCGCTCGCAAGAATCACGTCCGCTGCGGATCGAGGTTGGTCGGAAACGACCGCGGTTCGGAATTCACAGGTGTATTGTATCTCGGATGAACTCTTGAACACTCCCGCTCCCACGCTGGTTTCGGGATTGCGCGCGCTCGCCGCGGCCATTCATCCCGCAGAGTTTGACCCCCAGCCAGGGCTCCGTTCGATTACGCAAGTACCGCGAACGCAAACACCGCGGTGAATCGAACCGCGGCACCTTGGGTTAGGATGATCACTATGGCCACCAAACCGAAGACGGGCAAGTTCGACGAAGTGCGCAAGGCGGCGGACCGGCTGAATTCCGAAGCGGTGTCGGCGGATCAACTGATGGAAGATCTCACGCTTCTGCTGAACAAGGAATTGCTGAAGTACAACTGGGTGGGCTTCTACATGCTGGAAGATGGAGCCAACCCGCCCATGCTGGCCTTGGGAGCCTACCAGGGAGCGATGACCGTGCACACCCGTATTTCGCTGCATCAGGGCATCTGCGGCGCGGCGGCGTCGTCGGGCAAGACGGTGGTGGTGGATGACGTGACCAAAGACCCGCGCTATCTCGCCTGCTCCATCGAGACCAAGTCGGAGATCGTGGTTCCGATCTTTGTGCACGGCAAGGTGGCCGGCGAACTCGATATTGACAGTCACTTCCTGGCGGCATTTTCCGACGACGACCGTCAACTGGTTGAATATTGCGCTGAGCTCGTGGGCAAGCGGCTGGAACGCAAGGAAACTCTAGGCATTTAGTCCGCCGTTTTGAAAATCATGAAACGAGTCGTAGCCGCGCTGATTCTGAGGGATGACCTCCTGCTTGCCTGCCAGAGGACGCGGCACCAGGTGATGCCACTCAAGTGGGAATTTCCCGGCGGCAAAATCGAAGACGGCGAGCAGCCTCGCGATGCCATGCGCCGGGAGCTCGAAGAAGAATTGGGAATCGTGGCGGAGGTCGGGGTGGAGGTCGCCCGCATCGTTCATGAATATCCGGGCGGCGGATCGGTGGAACTCCGATTCTACGAAGTGCGCAAATACCAGGGTGAGATTGAGAACCGGATTTTTCGCGAGATACGCTGGGTCACCCGGCAGGAGTTGCTGGGACTGGATTTCCTCGAAGCGGACCTGGGGCTGGTGAAGGATCTGGCGGCGGGAAAGATACTTTGAAATCCTTCCCCGCGGTTCTATCCCGTTCCACGCACCTGGCTGTAAACATAGAGCACGGTTAATCCAACCATGATCGCGGTGGTTGCCCAGGCAATGATGTTGAAGGTGGGCTTATTCACGTAGTCCCCCATCAGTTCCTTCTTGTTGATCAGCAACAACATGAAAATCAATACGAAGGGCAACACTGCGCCGTTGACCACCTGCGAAAATACCGCGATCTTGATGAGGGGAAGCCCGGGTATCAGGACCACCGCTCCTCCGGCAACGATGAGCGCGGTATAGAGCCAATAGAAGGCGGGAGCTTCGGAAAATTTGCGTTCCACGCCCGACTCGAGGCCCAGTCCTTCACAGACCGTGTAGGCCGTCGAGAGTGGCAGAATCGAAGCCGCGAACAGCGACGCATTAAAGAGCCCGAGAGCAAAGAGTAGATAGGCCCAGTCGCCCGCCAATGGGCGCAGCGCCTGGGCGGCGTCGGCGGCGTCACGAATGTCGCGGTTGCCATGCAAATAGAGGGTCGCCGCGCAGGCCACGATGATGAACCAGGCCACCACGTCGGTGAAAATGCAGCCGACGATCACGTCGAGCCTCGAGGTGCTGTACTGGCGCCGCGTGACTCCCTTTTCGACGATCGAGGACTGCAGATAAAACTGCATCCAGGGAGCGATCGTGGTTCCAACCACGCCGATCACCATGTAGAGGTACGTGCTCTCCCCGAAAGCGGCCAATGGAGGGGGTTTGATCGTCGCCTTCACGGCCTCGATCCAGGCGGGCTTGGCCAGGACTCCCGCAAAGATGTACGTGAAGTAGAAAAATGACGCCGCCAGGAAAACTTTCTCAACGCTTTTGTACTGCCCCTTGACCGCGATCAGCCAGACAATCACGCCGCAGATCGGCACTGAGTAGTACCTGGGCACTCCGAACAAACCCATGCTACCCGCGATGCCGACAAATTCGGTAATGACGTTTCCGAAATTGGTAATGAGAATGCCGAGCATCATGAGAAACGTAATCCGCAGACCGAATTCTTCGCGGATCAGGTCGCTCAGCCCCTTGCCGGTGACCGCTCCCATGCGGGCGCACATCTCCTGTACCACGATCAGGGCGATGGTGGTCGGGATCATTGTCCACAAGAGCACATAGCCGAACTGGGCGCCGGCCTGCGAATACGTAAAGATGCCGCCCGAATCGTTGTCGACATTGGCGGTGATGAAGCCCGGCCCTACGACGGCAAAAAACAGCAGGAACCGGAACTTCCAGCTTCTCAGGAATTTCATGCGCACAGGCCACGGGGGACGATTCAAATTGGCGAAACAGAACGAACAGAATAACTGCTGACCGCGCCGTCTGGATAGGCGAATCTACACAAATAAAGAACTTTTGTGCCGAGTGGCAAGAACCCCTACCGGGCTGCGCTCGGCTTCGGCGGTCGAGGGTGGCTCGCTGTCCCTAGGCGAACGGCTAGAGCTTCGCTCGCAGCATGGCGATCACGTCATCGGGCGTGATCACGCCGGTGAGTTGGTTGTGTTCATCGATCACCGGCAGTGTCAGAAGGTTGTATTTATCAAAGAGTTCAGCGAACTCTTTTTCGCGCGCGTCCTTGTGGCAGGAGATGAGCGGCTCCTGCGCCAAGGCCAGCAGCGGAGTCGAGCCGGGCGCCAGAACGATCTTTGCCAGCGGCACCGCGCCCGCCAGGGTACCGTGAGAATCGGTCAGGAAAATGGTGCTCATGTTTTCCATGCGGCCTTCGAAGGTGCGCATCGCTTCGATCGCCTCCTGGGCCGTGGCCGCCACCGGCATGGCAATGTACTCGGTGGTCATGCGGCCCGCCGCCGTATTCTCCCTGAACTCGAGCAGTTCGGCGACTTCCTGGCGCTCTTCGGGCTGCATTTGCACCAGGATTTCCTCGGTCCGCTCATCGGACAGGTCGGCCAACAAGTCGGCAGCGGCGTCCGGTTGCATCTCCTCAACGATGTCGGCGGCCCGATCGGAATCGAGCGATTCCAGAACCGCCTTCTGGACCTTTGGTTCGAGCTCTTCGAGCGCCCCGGCGGCAACGCCCTCGTCGAGCGTCTCAAACACTGCTTCGCGCTCGTCGGGAGCCAGATTCTCGACGATGTCGGCAATGTCGGCGGGGTGGAGTCTGGCCAGCCGCTCATGCGAAATCTTCAGCCTGACGCGCCGCGCGGGATCGGTCTCGATGAGGTCCACGAAGTCCCAAGGGATCTCGCGCGGTGGGATCCGAACCAGCAAGGCGCGAAGAACAGCCGCTGGGACCATGCCTTTGAGGAGACGGCGAACGGCGCCCCGCGCGCCCACATCCACTCCGCCGACTCTCAGGACGGAACGATTCTGCGCGCTGTCATGGTGAAAATCGACGTCGTTCACGCGCACCACTTTGCGGCCGTGCACATCGATCACCTGCTGATCGAGCAGATCGCGGCTGAGCAGCAGCAGGCCTTCGGAGCCATCGGCCGGAGTCCAGTCGGCGGTCGAAGTGGAGGCTCGAATGCTGCCATCGATCGAGGAAACGGACGCAATCGGCAACACGCGGTTTCCAGTCGGCGTTTTGACGATCAGGAGCGAAACCCGGGAACGGTCTTCCTGCGGAGCTAGGGCCACCTCGCGCACCCGGCCGCTGGCGGCGCCGGAGGCGTCGTAGACCGGCAAGCCTAAGAGTTCGCTCAAGGAGACCGTGGCCATCCTGAAGAGAATACTCAAGAGCGGGTGCGGATGCCAGATGAATGAGCGTGGCGTTGGAACATTTGTAACTTTGAATGTGTAACTTTGCATGTGTAACCTTGCACGATCTCTCCTGTTCGTGAGCGGGCTGCCGACTGCACCGACAGGGGGACATTTCGATTGTCGGTTGACACCGACTGCCCCGACAGGTTGACACTCAACGGTCGACTGACTAAACTCTGCGTTCCTCAACTTCAAAACTGCTGTTACAGTGGTTGGGCTCGAACGATCCTTCAAGGCAGCGCGTATGGCAAGGCATCCTCGAATCGCGGTGGTTGGTAGCGCCAATGTTGACCTCACCACGTTCTCAAACCAGTTTCCGAAGCCGGGGGAAACCATTTTCGGTCAGAAATTTGATCTGGGGTTCGGAGGGAAAGGCGCGAACCAGGCGGTGGCCGCACGGCTCTGCGGAGCCGACGTTTTCATGGTGGCGCGCGTCGGGGACGATCTGTTCGGTCCCTCAACTGTTCAGAACTTTAGAAACTTGGGGATCGATGCCACGCACGTGCGTCAGGTACCGGGCGTGTCGAGCGGAGTTGCGCCGATCTTTGTCGATCCTTCCGGGCAAAACCGGATCATCGTCGTCAAAGGCGCCAATGACGAATTGAAGCCCGCCGACGTGGACGCCGCGGCGGAGATGCTGAAAAACGCCGACTGTATCGTTCTGCAGTTCGAGATCCCGCTCGAAACTGTGTATTACACCATTCAATTCGCGCGGCGAAATGGCATCCGCTGCATCCTGAACCCGGCACCGGCGCAGCCGATCGATATCAAGGCAGTTGCCGATCTCGATTACTTTGTTCCGAACGAGAGTGAGGCCGAGGCAATTTCCGGCATGCCGGTGCGCAATCTTGACGATGCCAAGCGCTGTGCAGGCAAGCTTCTTGCAAGCGGCGTTCGGCGGGTGATCATTACTCTCGGTGCGAATGGCTCGCTGCTTGCCGGAAGTGAGGGCATGGAGCACCTGTCCGCGTTTCCTGTGAACAGCGTGGATAGCACCGGGGCCGGGGATGCCTTTATTGGCAGCTTCGCTACTTTTCTTGGCGAGGGTCTGCCGGAGCAGGAAGCCGTGACCCGGGCCAACCTTTACGCCGGCCTTTCGACTGCCGGCGTGGGAACGCAGAAGTCTTTCTATGATCGGGCGCGTTTTGACGCGGAGTGGACGAACCGAGGTGCCGCCTAGCTCTACCGGACGCACCAGGCAACTATGGACGATAGATCCACGTCTGCGCCGTGGCGCGGTCGCTATCCGGGTAGCCGCCTGCGATGAGCACCCGACCGTCCCGGAGACCAGTCTCACTCATGTAATGCCACGCGTCGTTCATCCGACCGGAAGCGACAAGAAATTTTCCGCTCTTCGGATCATAGACCTCCACCTCCTGGCTTCCGCCGGAAATAACCATCTGTCCGGAGGCGAGTTCCACGGCTTCTTTGGGAAGCTTGAAGCGGCTGTCGTTCAGGGACGACGTGGCGGTGAACCTTTCCGTGTGGGGATCGTAGATCTCCGCACTCCTTAATGCTCCGTGCCAGTCGCGATCGTCAGATCCACCGACAATCAGAACTCTTCCATCCGGAAGCAAACCGGCCGCGTGCTTGTAGCGCGCCGTATGCAAACTCCCGGTCTCGGTGAACCGTCCGGTTTTCGGATCATAGAGCTCGGCGCTCGCCGTGACATCGTCGCCACGCCCACCGACGAGGTCCGCGCGCGCCTCAAGCATAGGGGACGCGGGACTGACCGACCCGACCTGCGAAACCACGAAAACAGCCGCTCGAACCGCCATTGCTCCGAGAGCAAGACTGGTGGTTATCAGGGCAACGAAGGGAAGGCGGAGCCAGCGCATGTCAATCCTCGATTAGCAAGGTCCTCTGCATAGGACGGGCTTAGGATCAGTTCGTTAGCAGAAACCCGATTTCGACCCCTCTTTCCCGGTTTTACTTCTCCATCAGCAGGACTTTCTCCGCATTGTCGATTTCGGTCAATTTGACTTCGATGACCTCATTGTCGGTGGTCTGCACGGTTCGACCGATGAAGGTGGCCTCCACGGGCAATTCCCGATGGCCACGATCGATCAGCACCAGCAACTGCACCAAGCTCGGGCGTCCATGCGAAAACAGGGCGTCGAGGGCGGCGCGCGTGGTGCGGCCGGTGTAGAGCACATCATCGATCAAGACGATCTTCTTGCCCTCGATGGGAAAGCCGATTTCGCTTTGCTGCACGACCGGCTTCGGCCCCAATGTCGAAAGGTCGTCGCGATAGAACGTGATGTCGAGCGAGCCCACGGGAACTTTCTTTTTTTCGACTTGCTGAATCATCTTGCCAAGCCGTTCGGCGATGGGCACGCCCCGGCGGCGGATTCCGACCAGGCCCAGGCCCTCGACACCCCCGTTTTTTTCGAGGATTTCGTGAGCCAGACGCACAAGGGTGCGTTCAATCTCTGAACCCGACATCAGTTGCGCTTTTTGCGTGAGCGTCGTCTTGCGGACCGCATTCTTCTTGATGGTCATGGTGAGAGTACCTCGTCGAAGTCATTCTGAAATCGTTCGTCCGTCGTCGTTCGGTTTCTGGCTACTCGATCCACACCGTCTTGATGTTCACAAACTCGCGGATGCCAAACCGAGCGAGTTCGCGCCCGTGGCCCGAGAACTTCACCCCACCAAAAGGCAAGCGCGGATCGGAAACGACCATCTTATTCAGGAATACCATGCCGGCATCGAGTTCGTTGATGAATCGTTCCGTTTCGACAGGATCGTTCGTCCAGGCGCTTGCACCGAGGCCGAAGCGGATATCGTTCGAGATCTGGATGGCCTGCTCGATATCTTGCACACGAAAAATTGACGCCACAGGTCCGAAAAGTTCTTCTTTGTAAGCGGGTGAATCCTTGGGAATGTCGGTCAGCACCGTGGGCGCGTAGAAACTGCCGCGACGGTCGAGCGGATGTCCACCGATCAGGACCCGAGCGCCCGCCGCTACAGTTTTCTTCACGTCGGCGTCGAGAGAGGCAACCGCATCGGCGCTGGCGAGCGGGCCGAGCTGAGTGCTGTCATCGAAAGGATCGCCCACCCGCAACTCCTGCATGCGCTTGACAAACTTGCGCTCGAATTGGTCGGCTACTTTCTCGGCCACGATGAAGCGCTTGGCGGCGATGCATGACTGACCGTTGTTCTGAATCCGTGCGTCGACGGCAGTAGAGACGGCGGCGTCCAGATCGGCGCTCGGCATGACGATGAAAGGATCGCTTCCGCCCAGTTCGAGCACGACTTTTTTGACGCGTTTGGCAGCGGAAACGCCCACTTGAATCCCCGCCTGCTCACTGCCGGTTAAAGTCGCGGCGACCACGCGAGAATCGTTCAGGATGCCATCGACCGGACCCGACCCGATCAGCAGCGACTGGAACACACCTTCGGCAAAACCGGCGCGGCGCAAAATCTCTTCGATCTTCAGCGCGCACTGGGGAACGTTCGAAGCGTGTTTCAGGAGCCCGACATTGCCCGCCATCAGCGCCGGCGCGGCAAAACGAAACACCTGCCAAAAGGGAAAGTTCCACGGCATGATGGCTAGGATCGGACCAATCGGCAGATAACGGATGAAGCTGCGCCTGGCTCCAGTTTCAACCAGTTCGTCTGCCAGGAACTTCTCGGCATTTTGCGCATAGTAGCGGCAGCCCGTGGCGCACTTGACGGCCTCCGCCACGGCAGCTTTCAGAGGCTTGCCCATTTCGAGCGTCATCAAACGAGCGCATTCATCTTTTTCTTTTTCAAGAATCTCGGCTGCGCGCATCATCTTGCTGGCGCGCTCCGGGAAGGCAGTTTTGCGATGGGCTCGGAACGCGGATGCTGCCGACTCCAACTTCCGATCAATTTGCGCCCCGGTAAGGGGATCGAAACTCTTCAGGAGTTCGCCGGTCGCGGGATTGGTGGTCGCAATCGCCATGGTAATTGTTTCCCGGTCAGTTGAGATTGTCCGCGAGCGGCAGCCAAACTTGAAAACGCGTGTCCCCTGGTTTTGAATCGACCTGGATATTACCCCTGTGTTTCCTCACGATGCGCTGAACCGTGTCCAGACCCAGTCCGGTTCCCTCGCCGACTCCCTTGGTTGTAAAGAACGGCTCAAAAATGTGTCCCTTCACTTCGGGAGAAATTCCCGGGCCGTTATCGCCGATCTCAACCACGACGCAATTTTCATCGCGATAGGTTCGAACCCGAAGCTCGCCCTTGCCGCCCATCGCATCGATGGCATTGTCAATAATATTGGTCCATACCTGGTTGAGTTCGCTGCCGAACGAATTCACAAGAAGTGGAATACGCTGATAGTCGCGCTCGACGACGACTCCGCGTTTGAGCTTGTGGTTCATGATGGTCAGCGTGGTTTCCAGGCTCTTCACGATATCGACATTCTGGACCGGCGCCTGATCCATGTGGGTGTATTCCTTGATCGCGCCCACCAGGTCCGAGATCCGGGACGTGCTGCTCTCGATTTCGTTCAGCAGGTTCGCGATCTCGACCGAGGCAGCGATTCTCACCAGTGCGGCTCTGGCCGTTCCTGCGTCGAGGGCCGCAAACAGCGATTCCAGCACTTCCGGCTGGACGTTTTTCCGCGCCAGATCGGCCGCCAGTTGCCACAAATCGTTCTGCCCGTGACTGCGCAACAAGGAATCAACTTGTTCTTCGAGGTCGCTCATGGTGATCGCATCGGGCGGAGGGTCGTCGTGCTGGGTGAAGGCCGCTTCCAATTTCTCAATTTCCGATTTCTGCGCGGGAGTAAGATTCTTCCTCCCCAGTTCAAGACTGGCGTCCTTGATTTTCTTCAGAATGTCACGCAATTGGCTGGCGGCGCGTTTGGCGGCCGAAGCAGGATTATTCAGTTCATGAGCCAGGCCGGCTGAGAGCTTGCCTAGACCGGCCAGCCGGTCGCGTTGTTGTTCCATGCGAGTGGTCTCGCGGATCCGATCGGCCATCAGGCCTACTAGACGCTTGGCGAGTTCCGGCATCTTCTGCACCAGATCGGGAAACAGCGCCGCCGGGAATTTCAGGAGGCGACTGTCCACGATGGCCCGCCCGCCCACGGTAAACTGCTTCATTCTCGAAAACGGAAGCGCTCCGGTGACATTGCCCGCTTCGATCGGGAATGCGACGTATTCGCCGCCTATTTCCCCGCGGATCTCGAGTTGGCCTTCAAGAATCACGTACATCGCATCCGCGGGATCGCCTTGATGGGTATAGGCCTGGCCCGCCTTTAGGTGGAGTTCCTGCGTCTGGCCGATGAACCACGCGATCTGATCCTCGGGTAAATCGGCAAACGCGGTGACGCGAAGGAGTTCGGAGTTTTCGACCATTGATCCCTTTTATACCTTGCTCAAATACTGATGAATGAACTGCACCGCTACCGATCCTTCGCCGACGCCGGAAGCGACGCGCTTGACCGAACCATGCCGCACATCGCCCACCGCAAAGATGCCGGGGACATTGGTTTCGAGCAGGAAGGGATCCCGGTCGAGCGTCCAGCCCCTGGGATGGTCTCCTTCACGAATCAGATCGGGACCGGTCAATAGAAAGCCGCGCTCGTCGCGTTCGACCAGATCCCCCAGCCAGTCCGTGCGCGGGAGGGCACCGATAAAAATGAACATCGCACTCGCCGGTACCCGCTCCAGCTTGTTGGAATCCGTACACAGGACCGAGATCTCTTCGAGATGGGTGTCGCCGTGCGCTTCAGTCACGCCGGCGTTTGGCCATACCTGAATGTTGGGCGTCTCTTGAATTTGATCGATCAGATATTGGGACATGGTGCCGCCGAGCGAAGCTCCCCGAACGACCATGACGACGCGGTCCGCATACCTGGCGAAATTCATGGCCGCTTGGCCCGCCGAATTTGCGCCTCCAATGACGTAGACCTCTTCGCCCTTGCACGACAATGCTTCGGTAGCGCCGCCACCGTAGTAGACGCCTGCACCCTGCAGCCGATTGATTCCCGGTGCTTCCAGCCGTCGCCATTGCACTCCGCTTGCGATCAACAGCGCGTGACATGATATTTCGTTGCCGTCGGCCAGCTTGATGATGCGATACGATGCTTCGGTGCGCACCCCAACCGCTTCCTGGGGAGCCAGAATCTCCACTCCGAAACGCTGCGCCTGGACGACCGCGCGCCGGGCCAGATCGTTGCCGCTAAGCCCGGCCGGAAATCCGAGATAATTCTCGATGCGCGAACTCATCCCGGCCTGGCCTCCGGGCGCTTCGCGCTCAATCATCACCGTGTGCAGACCCTCCGACGCCCCATAGACGGCGGCCGCCAGGCCCGCTGGTCCGCCACCAACAATCGCCAAATCGTAAAAACTGGTTTGCGCGCGCGTTCGCAGCCCAACTTTTTGCGCGACGTCGGCCGGCAAGCTTTCAAGAAGCTTGGTTCCGTCCGGAAACAGAACGACCGGCAGACTGGTGGCCTCGTCGCCTAGAGCTCCCACCAGACGTTTGGTTTCCGGGTCGTTAGCGGAAGTTTCGACGTCGATCCACTGATAGGGAACATGATTGCGCGCCAGAAAGTCGCGCAACTCGTAGGAGCGCGGCGACCATCGGGTGCCGAGAACGCGAATCCCCTGGAATACCGGCCGGTAGGAAGCTTGCCAGTCATCGAGCAGGTCATTCAGTTGCGGATACAGATTCTGCGCGGGAGGATCCCATGGCTTCAAGAAGAAATAGTTGATGCTGGCTTGATTGATGGCGCTGATCGCGGCAGTGGTGTCGGCGTAGGCGGTAAGGAGTGCACGCTTGGCTTCCGGGTAGATATGCATTGCTTCCTGCAGGAACGCGACCCCGTCCATCTTCGGCATGCGCTGGTCCGCGAGCAGCAAAGCCACGCTGTCATCGCGCAGCTTTAACTGCTTCAGCCCATCCAGTGCCTTGTCGGGAGACTCGAACGGGATGACGCGATACTCGGCGCCGTACTGCGAACGCAAGTCGCGTTCGATCGCCCGCAAGACGTCGGAGTCGTCATCGACACACAGCAAAACCGGTTTGGGCATGATTTGGTCTTTGGAGGCTGCGGCAAAAATCGAATGCTTGATATCCGGCGCCGACAGGCGCACTCATTTTAAAGCTTTTTCGGCACGCGTGAATCCGTACCCGGATAGGACTCGGACACGAATCTCACCAGAGCCATGAAGCCTCGATGGACGAATTTGAATCAGCCCCGGTCTAGGCTGCAAGATCACCAGCCTCGATTTCGTCTACATAACACCAAATCCAGGATTCGCCGGGCTCGATCGAACGCATAAGAGGATGCTTGGTGTGGTGGAAGTGCTTGGTGGCGTGCTTGTTTTTGGACGAGTCACAACAGGCGGCATGTCCGCAGATCAGGCACATGCGCAAGTGGACCCAGGTATCGCCCGTCTTAACGCAGTCCTCGCACACATGCTTGTTCGTCTGTTTAATTTTGATCTGGTCAAGATGAGTACATCCCTCTGGCATGGATCCTCCTTGTGTTTTGAGCCATCGAGAAACAGATTATTCCGCGACCAGCAAATTCTCCGCGAAGGGCCACTCCTCGTCAATCCATTGAGCCTGGCAGCGGAAACCGGCCGCGCTCGCCATCTCGAAGATCTCGTCCGGCGCATACTTGTGACTGCTTTCTGTCCAGATGGTCTCGCCCTCCGCAAATTCGACCCGCAGACCGGCCGCCGGGATGCGGACGGTTTGCCGCCGCTTTGATTGCAGGTGCATTTCGATGCTCCGGGCTTCGTGATTGATGCGCGCCCGATGCTCGAATTGACTCAGGTCAAAATCCGCATCGAGCTCGCGATTGACGCGGGCCAGCAGATTGAGATCGAACGCGGCGGTCACTCCCAGTTCGTCGTCATAAGCCCGGAGCAATTGCGCGCTCGACTTTTCGAGATCCGTTCCGAGCAGAAGGGAATCGCCGGGCTCGAGGATATGACGCACCTCGGCCAGGAATTTCAATCCGGCGGGGCGGTCGAAATTCCCGATTGTGCTGCCCAGAAACAATACGAGAAGGTGATGACCGCGCTCCCGCTGTGCTGCTGCCTCGAGCAAACCATCCAGGTACTCGCGCTCAAAACCGACAATGCTGATCGCATCAATGTCGCTCAGTTCGCGCTCACACATGGCCAAGGCTGAGCGTGAGATTTCGACCGGATAATAAACGATCCGTCCCCGGCGGCTGAGGGCCTCCAGAATCCAGCGCGTCTTCTTGCCGCTGCCGCTGCCGAGCTCGGCGACGGCGACTGGAGCATCCACACGTTCTACGATTTCACAGGCATGACGCTTCAGCAAACGCTCATCGGCCCGGGTGAGTCCGTACTCGGGCAGATGGCTGATCACTTCAAACAGCGCCGAGCCCACGTCGTCATAGAGATACTTGGACGGGAGTTCCTTCTGTCCCGGGCGGGTGAGGCCGACGCGCACGTCGGAAGCAAACTCGTAAGTGGTGTTGGCGGGAATCGCATGAACAAGCATTTTTTCAGTCTCTCCCTCGATCGGCCGGATCAGTCACCGGCTCGACCCTGGCTGGACACTCGGATCGACCATCAGCGGCTTACACAACGAAAACCGGCATACACGTATTGGTAATGCGCTTGAAACCAGTTGCGAAATGTGGACCGCAACATGCACGCGGCGGTGCGCGCCGAGCCACCCTTCATCACAAAGTGCTGGCCATCAAAAAAATCAGCCGAATATCCCCGGTAGAACGGAAATGCCTTGAAACCAGGAAACGGACCGAAAACGGTCGATGTCCATTCCCACCCGTTGCCGAACATGTCGTGAACGCCCATGGCGCTTTGGCTTTCCGGATACGCGTTCACGGGCACGGGATCCCAACGTTCGAAATCGAAATTGCCAACCTTCCCGTTCAACCGGGAATCGGGCGCCTCGCTGCCCGTCGAATACGGTCTGGCGTCTTCCCCGGTGTGTCCGTAGGCGGCGCACTGCCATTCGGCTTCGGTCGGAAGCGACTTCCCTGCCCAACGCGAGTAGGCGCTTGCTTCCGCATGGCTCACATACACAGGCCAGTCAAGGGGAAGCGGGACCTCGTCGAACATGGCTCGCCAAAGCCATCCATGGTCTTCCTTTTTCCAGAACAATGGATGAGAAATTCCTTGAGCTGTCTTCCAGGCCCAATCCTCGTCGTTCCAGTAAGCGCGTGTTTCATAGCCGCCGGCGGCTACGAACTCGAGATACTGCTGGTTTGTCACCTTGTACCGATCGATCTCGAAGGCAGGAACTTCCACCGTATGCGCTTCATATTCGTTGTCCCAACCGAACTTTTCGGAGTTGCGATCGAGACCCATCGTCACGCGACCGGCCGGGAGGGCAACACCGCGGTGGAGGACGGGTCGACTGGCGAGATACGGTGCATCGAATTGCTTGACCTTTCGGTCGAGAGGCAACTGATGCAGCATGTAGGCGAGTGTTTCGGCATGCATCAGTCGATGCTCGATCGCTACATTCAGCAAAGCGGGCAGCGTAAAATCGTTACGTGCAGGAGGGTGCGCTTCCGAAATCATTGTCTCAAGATGCTGGTCGACAGCGCCGCGGACCCCGGCCACATAGTCGCGGACCGCGTCGAGCGATGGCCAGTCGGAGGGCAGGTCGGTTGGTAGTCCGCCGCCGACCGGATCGATGCCGAAGGCAAAGAGCCGATCCAATTCCGCATGACCACTGGTCGACTCGAGGATCGTATTGGTCAACAAATTCCAATCGAATGCTTCGAGATGTCCGACATAAAAGATAATGCGGTGACGCTCCGGAATCGGGCGCTCGTAGAGCGAGCCGGTGCGTACCAGGCTGAAGATGGCATCGCTCTGCCGGCGAGCGGCGGCCATTCGTTCGATGAGTTGGCGTGAAAGTTCTTGCGAAACTACTTGCGAAACTGCGACAGCCTTTTCTGCAGCAAGCATTCAGCGCTCCTGACTGGTCGATCGGACGGAGGAACGATTCGCTGGAAGGCAAGCCGACACCGACTCTACCCTTCGAGGCTGGTTAGATGACAAGCGGCTTCGAGCGGTCGCAGGAGAAGGTGATTTTATTTCGGTCTCAAATTTAACTGAATCGGCCGCGGTACCGTTCCTGGCCTTAGAATCGTAGGAAATTGAGGTGAGGTCGAGATGAAACTGCTTCTGGCTCTCGCTTGTTTGTTCGTTGTGATGTCGTCGTTTGCCTACTCTCAAACTGCAGCGCAGACGTTTCCAACTGCAGCCGGAGCGGTGAAGATAACGCCGTTGTATCACGCCAGCACCCTGATCGAGGCGGGAGGCAAAGTCGTCTACCTCGATCCGGCCAAACCTGCGAAGCTCGGAGGACGGCCGAAAGCGGATCTCATCCTGATTACCGACATTCACCCTGACCACATGGATCCCGCCGCCATCGCCGAAATCAGCAAGCCTGGCACGGAGATCCTGGCGGCGCCCGCCGTGGTGGCAACGGTCAAGAACGCTAGACCCATTGCGAATGGTGAAACGAAGACGTGGGAGGGTTGGACGATCGAGGCCATCCCCGCCTACAACCTGACGCGCGGTCCAGCCCCGGGGAAGCTTTTCCATGACAAGGGACGCGGCAACGGATACGTGCTCACATACGGTCGAGTGCGCTTTTACTTCTCCGGCGACACCGAAGGCATCCCGGAAATGCGTGCGCTGCATAACATCGACGTGGCGTTTGTGTGCATGAATCTGCCTTACACCATGCCACCCGAAGAAGCGGCGGACGCGGTGAAGGCCTTTCATCCGAAGGTTGTCATTCCCTATCATTACCGCGGCTCCGATCTTGCCGTTTTCAAGAAAGCTCTTGAAGGGACGGGGATCGAGGTCCGGTTGCTCGACTGGTATCCACAAGAGGCGGATTCGTGACACGGCTGAACATTCGCCATCTATTTTGTGAGGCATATCATGCGGGTTCCGCGGACAAGATCCGCGAGCATGCCGAGAGGGGAAATGGGAAAGGTCGGGGAGAGTCACAGCCGCGAAATAAATTAGATTCCCGAGTTTCTGTTCCTTCGGCTCAAATTGGCGGGGGACGGGCGCCTCGCCCGTCCCCCCACCGAACTGGTTCGGCTATTAATCCGCCGCGGCCCGCCCTCCGGTCTCATCCCAAATGCGATTGCCGTGCGTCTCTTTTAGCAGCAGACTTCCGACAATAAACGTCACGCCGGCAACAATCATCGGGTAATAGAGACCGGCATAGATATCGGACGTAGCCGCCACGGTCCAAAGGCCGATCAGTGGCAGCATCCCTCCAAATACTCCGTTGCCGATGTGGTAGGGCAAAGAGAGCGACGTATAACGAATCTTTGCCGGGAAAGCCTCAATCAGGTAAGCGGCGATGGGACCGTAGACCAGGCACACATAGAGAACCTGGATGAATATCAGGAACCCCAACATCGTGGTATCGGGATTCGGGGCTTCCTTGGCGGGTACGATCGCTCCGGTCGCGTCCATGCTCATCGGCGTGAGCGTGGTAGAACCGGTCACCTTGTTCTTGCCAGACTTGACCGAGACGACGTTATTTCCTGCAGCGCGCTCCATGGCTTTATAGATCGGGATGTAGGTAATGACCGCAAGCAGGCAGCCCGCCATCATCAGCTTTTTCCGGCCGACCCGGTCAGAGAGCCACCCCACTACGGTGAAAAACGGCATGCCACAGAGGAGGGCTACCGCGACTACTTCGTTGGCGGTCTTCACATTGATCTTCAGAATGGTTTGCATGTAGAACAGCGCGTAGAACTGGCCGGTATACCAGACCACGCCCTGCCCGGCAGTTGCTCCAAAAAGCGAGATCAGAACCAGTTTCAGATTCGCCCACTTGGTGAACGCGTCCTTGAGGGGCTGCGTCGAAGTCATCCCCGTGGCCTTGAGCTGCGCGTAAATCGGCGACTCCTTCATCTTCAGCCGGATGTAGAGTGAGATGATCACCAGGATGATGGAGACCAGGAACGGGATGCGCCACCCGTAGTTTGCGAAGTCTTCCTTCGACATCGAGTTTTGCGTGACCAGAATCACAATGAGCGAAACGAACAGACCGAGAGTGGCTGTGATCTGGATGAAGCTGGTGTAGAAGCCGCGCTTGGTGTCAGGAACGTGCTCGCCCACATAAACGGCGGCGCCGCCGTATTCTCCGCCGAGCGCCAATCCCTGGAGAATGCGGATCAAAAGCAGCACGACCGGCGCAAACCATCCGGCCGTCGCGTAGGACGGCAACAAGCCGATGACAAAGGTGGAAAATCCCATGATGGAGAGGGTCACTAGAAACGCATACTTGCGTCCGACCAGGTCGCCGATGCGCCCGAAGAACAGCGCGCCGAAAGGCCGCACCAGGAAGCCAACTGCGAAGGTCGCGAGATAAGCGAGGTAGGCGAAGGTATCGTTGCCTGGGGGATAGAACTTCAATGCCAGGATGGCAGTCAAACTGCCGAAGATGTAGAAGTCGTACCACTCAATCATGGTGCCGACAGATGAGGCCATGATCACGCGCCAGATGCTGTACTCCGCCTTGCTTCCCACCGGTGCAGCATTCGCCATACCTTCCTCCGTGTGCCTGCTGAATTTTTCTGCTGCGCAACTCGACTGCTTTCGCGCGACATCCTACCGCGATCGAATGTAAGGCAAAAACTGAAATTCGTAGTGCGACGGCCATTCCGACTCAGGGCTGCGACTTTTGCAAGCTGGCTGTCACATTTACTGCTGAATCCGGTGCTACCGTAAGCTCACGTTTCCACTCGGTGAACCCGGGCATAGAAATGACCACGATATGGGTCCCGATACTGAGGCCGATTTCCGACGGCGTGTTGCCCACATACCTCCAGTCCACGGTGATTTCCGCACCGGGAGGCGTCGAACTAAAATTACACCTTACCTTCTGCGAAACGCCGCCCGCGGCCCCGGCAGGTGGCGAAGCCACCGCGGGAACCGGTGAACTCCCGATCGGAGCCGCAGCCTGCGCCACTGGAGCGGGGGCGCGCGAACTCTGGCGAGGCGCCGCCGCGGCCGGTGCTGGCTGATTTACGACTGCAGCCGTAGTCACCGGCACCCGCGCCTTTTGGTCGGTATCCACCAGCGTGTACAACTGCTTTCGCGCTTTGACCTTGTCATCGACGTAATATACAGTGACGCCTTTTTTGTCTCGGGTAGCGTCGAAAGTCGCACCCTTCGGCAATGGTGTGCAGCGCGAATACCTGGACTCGATGGTGCAACTGATGTTGAATGGCGGCTTCCCGTCCTCCTGTACGAGCAACGTACTCACCAGCGGCACGGTGCTTGTGGAACGGCAATATGCGTCGAAGGTGAGTTGGTCGCAATTTTTGGGAACACCGTTGTCTTCAATCTTCCCCGCTCGAGTTTCAGAATCCAGAACCGTGATTCGCATCGTGGTTTTCAGCGAAGCGGCACCGGCGAACATCGTCACTAACAAAAGACCTGCCTCCAACAGCACCATCCTACGCATACTCAAACCAACTCCTCCAAACACTGCGGGTCGCATCTGCCGCATCGCCAGCCTTCCCGAGCAGACCGCAAAGCCGGGTTCGCAGATTCCGTACATTGTGCTCCCTGGGCGCATCCGGCACAACTGTTCCCCGCCCGAGGAGGTTTTGGAGGGACAGACTCACTCGCGGGCTAATGGTGCGGATCGAGCCCGTCCCCCCTCGTGTGTTAGCCAGTGCGCTGAAGCTGCACCAGCGGTTTCAGTCGTCGAACCGTGAGCCCCCAGCCGGCCCGGTTTTAGGCCTGCTGGGGGGCGGTTGGTCTAGAACGTAAAGATCGGCCCGGCTTCGGTGCGGTGATCTTGCCATTCGTTCGATGGAGTTCCAGCAATCGTGTAAATGTTGGCGTGGTCCAACCCGCGCGTGGCGTAGACCGACTGTTCGAAGGCGAACGTTGCCCAGGTGTTGAGTTTGTAGTACAGGGTTCCGATGGCACTCTTGCCCATCAAAAGCGGCAATGGGGCGGTGCCACCACCGTTGTAGATGCCAACAAAGCCAGGATTATTCAGGTCACGATCGACCACCTGATCCTTGCCGACGGTGAAGTGAAGCTGCCAGCCCGCGTTGTGGCCTTTCGGGTCGGCATTGAACCAGCGGGAAAGCGGCAGCCCGAGCTGGATGAACCCGCCAAACGCGCGGACGGGCCGCTGCGGAGCAACCTCAACCGTGCCGGCGCAGGTTCCAGGGGTGATCCCGCCCGCGGTCGGCCCGCTGGCGGTAAACGTGCCCGAGCAACCGAGTACAGCGCCACCGGCAGCAGCGAGCGGACCGCCATCGAGAGTGGGGAACGGTCCTTGTACGCCGGACAGCCCGTTCACATCGGTCGCGAACGTGTTGAGTTGCCCACCGAGCAGGAAGCGCAGGTCGCCTCCCTTATAGGCGGACCCAACCAAGGTGAACCACCGCGTGGGAATCTGCGCCACGATTTGGCCGCCCCACATTGTGCTCGAAGCCTGAAAGCCGTTCGGGAAGGTATCGCAATAGTTGGTTTCTAGACAAAGGGACCCGTACGCCGCGGATGGACCGACCGCGGACAAATTGTAAGCGATTGATGTGCGCCGGCCATGGAAGCCAGCGAGTGCGATCTGTGCTGGAGCAACACCGGGGGCCGGGTCAAGCTGGTAACTCAACGCGGCTCTTCCCTCGTACTCGGGGCGGTCGGAGTCGGCGCCTTCGCGCTCACCTTGACCGAGCTGACCAGCGAGACCAAGCGAACCGAGTTTCAGGATCTGACCTGAGCTCGGCATCATGATCCCAAATTGGCCCTCTAGATTAACTTTGTGCGCCGGACTCAGCGTCTGGATGAATCCGCCGCGCAGCTGTGGTGAACGGCCGTAAGTGTTGCCCCAAAATGCGCCGTTGAAGGTCGTTTCCACTATGTTCATCAATGCGCCGGATCCGAAAAGCGTCCAGTCCTGTCCACCGACGAAGAAAATATCGGTGCGGTCGCTGGCGTGCCAATCGAGGCGGACGAAGGCCAAGCGGAGCTGCGGCATATTGCTGCGGATTGAGGTGACGTCGCGGTTGTCGACTTCGCTGAAGTTGCCTTCGAGGTCGCCCTCGATCTTGCCGGTCAGCGTGATGTTCTTCGACATGTCCGGCCATTCGAGGTTGAGTCCAAAGCGCGTGGACCGCGCCTTGATGTGGAACTCGGGATCCTTGGTCGGGCCGGTGCTCAAAATATTCCCGGAATTCAGCCATATGCCAGGAAACGGGAAGTCGTCGCCGTCGGGATCGCTGCTGTCATGGACGGCCGTGGCCTTGACGAAGCCGTAAGGAGCAAGCGTGATCGGGCCCGCTTTGATGCCGGCCAGACCGCCGGTCTTGGGCGGATCGATCGGGAAGACTCGAACCGGAGTCACCGCCGTTACGACCGATGGTGGGGTATGCGGCAACTCGCCCGCTACCCGCGACGGGACAGGTTGCCCCGGCCCGGGCTGGGTTTGCTGCGGCGAGGCGTCCGCGGTCGCAAGCGATGAAGATTCGCCAAATCCCGCGTCGGGAGCCGACGTCACAGCGGCGGGTTGCGGCGTGGGATTGGCTGCAGCCAAATCCGCTGCGCTCAATACGCCTTTGCGACCGAGCAACTCTACCAGGGCTTGAAATTGGGCTGAGGGGGCGGCGTTGCGGATGGCGTTCGCCTCGGTAGGCGCCAGAACACCCTTCATTACAAGCACTCCGAGCAATGCCGTGACATTCGAATTGTTCCCGGCGGTGGTTGAGGTCAGGCTTGGACTTGGGCTTGGACTAGGGCTCGGGCTAGGGTTTGGGCTTGCCGCAGCAGGGCTAGCTTCGGCGCTCGCGGCGCTCGCGGCATTATCATCAGCCGTTTTCGCGTCGTTGTTCCCGGCCATGACCGGCGCAGCCGTTATGGCCAGCACCAGCAGGCACGACAACCAACTTCTCACTTTCATAGACGGTGTCCTCCTCGTTCATCGTTCCGGCGCAGCTCAGGCCTGTGTCCAGAACATGGGGGGCAACGCTAAGTGGTTTTTATCATTGATGCTGTGACGGCCGTCACTGACAAACGACAATCGAATGATGCAGGCACTCCGGAATTGCCGTGGTTCGAAGGCAACTCCCCGACACTTGGCTCGCACTAGACGCGGAGTTCGCCAGAATCCTGGAGTCGCCCGAATTGCGCTTTCCGGTCGAAGCGGCGCCGATAAATATTGTGGTAAAGACGTTCCAAGCTGTGATCTAGGTCACAGCCAACGGCTCATCGGCAGAGCAGAATCCCGTCCAGATTGATTTATTTTAATACTTTAAGATTGGATCTCATATCGAACCCGAGGGGTTCAACTGCGCGAGGCCCTCAGGGGCTCAATGAAGCCCCGCTCCGATTGGACGCTGGCGGGCGCGTTTGAAGCCCTGCCCTTCCCGAGGCGATTGATGAGATAGCGATAGGATTAAGGCTCGACACATCGGAGGTCCGCATGAACGCTCTCACTGGTTCGAAGCCAGAGAATTGTAGAATTGTAGGAAGGAATGGCGGGTTTTCGGCGGTTTTGTCGTTTTGTCCGTTAACTTCGGGATTTTGTCCGTAAAGGAAAAACGGGCCAGATTTGAACTGGCCCGGATCACTGAAAGGTTTGGCTTAGTCGACTGCGGGTGATGCTGGCCCGGTAGGCTTCGCGGATTCTAGCCGCCACTCTTGCACGGCTTGCAAAGCGCGCCCGTGATCCGCCGTGGTTGTGATGTTACACCCGAATTGACGGAAGCTGGCGGTTCTGTCGGCATGCAGGAACAGTCGGGAATCTCAGCCGTGGCGGCCCTTTGAGAGGAATAAAAAAGCAATAATGGCAACGAAGGTCAGCCTTTCAATCAACAGCGCATAGAAAATCAGTCGGCGAGCACGCCCAAAGCGAGTCAACCACAGGCTGAAAATCAGAACGACGATCACCATTGGGATCGCAAACAATCGAAAGATACAGGCATCGCCCCAGTACCACCGATTGAGGACTGGGATGAGAAGTAAACCGACCGAAATCGGAGCAGTCAAACTCAAGCCGAGCAACACTTTCGCATAGGCTGTGTAGCACGATTCAGATTTCCTGAAAACGAACACCAGAGCGACCGTAGGCACAAGGAAAAGGAAGCAGATGAAGATTTCGAGCAGAAGATCGCCGCCCGCGTACATGCCGCTCGATGCTGC
>Ga0302326_10003550_pt1 | contig 36615 bp, 33 predicted proteins | sample Palsa_T0_3_FD_202264 | JGI IMG/M metagenome (GOLD analysis project Ga0302326, IMG submission 202264) | Peat permafrost microbial communities from Stordalen Mire near Abisko, Sweden - Palsa_T0_3 | ecosystem: Environmental > Terrestrial > Soil > Palsa > Peat permafrost | place: Sweden: Abisko... | reverse complement strand
AAGACCAATGAAACCATAGTTTTGCGCTCAATGCGCAACCGGCGACTATTCTGTTGATTTCCCGCTCTCCTCCAGTCTAGAGTGGTAACAAATTTAAGACATGCGCAAACCAGAACCAGAAGGAGTTGCAGATCTGCGCTACTCTTCAACTCCCCTGGGCGAAAGCAGTTTTTCTCGCCTTCTTTCTGGGCTCTCTTCCTCCATGGTGACGCGGTCGTCAGTTCAAGGATCTAGATGCCAGCGTTAATTGCCATACTAGTTTTCCTGGTGGTCGCTCTGGGAGCCTTTGCCGTCGTTTCTCTGTTCGACCAACGGCGTGCCCAGGCTCGCCTGATTAAAGATCGTCTGGCGACCGTACAGAAAGCCCCGGAGCGCGAGCCAGACGAAGAACTTGCACTGCTGCGCGACGAGCAACTCAGCAAGATTCCCGTCTTCGACAACCTGTTGCGCCGTTCCGAGCGGGTTTCGGCAGTGCAGGAATCGCTGCTGCAGGCGGGCATGAAACTGCGTGCCGGCAACTTCCTGGTCCTCTGCCTGATCTGCGGTGCCGGGGCCGGAATCGCGGCCTTATTGTGGAGTAAGAATCCGGCCATCTCATGGGCCGCCCTGGTTATCGGCGGATTCATTCCTTATGCCGTCGTCTCCTATCGCCGCCAGAAACGCTTCGAAAAAATCGAGGAACTTTTCCCCGAAGCAATTGACACCGTCGCCCGCGCCGTCCGCGCCGGTCACGCCTTCACCACCGCCCTGGAAATGATTTCCAACGAAGTCTCCGAGCCGTTGGCCGGCGAATTCCGCAAGCTCTTTGAAGAGCAGAAATTCGGCATGCCGGTGCGCGATGCCCTCATGAATCTCACCGAACGCGTGCCCCTGGTGGACGTTAAGTTCTTCGTCACCGCCGTTATGCTGCAGCGCGAGACCGGCGGCAACCTCGCCGAAATCCTCGACAATTTGTCCTACGTAATCCGCGAACGTTTCAAGATCCAGCGCCAGGTGCGGGTTCACACCGCGCAGGGCCGCCTCACCATGGCGCTGCTCATGGGCATGCCCCCGGCCGTCGTCGCGATTCTTGCGGTCTTCAGTCCGGAGTTCGTTCGCCCTCTTTTTTATGATCCCATCGGCCATACCCTGCTGGTGGTCAGCATCGCCCTGCAGACCATTGGCTATTTCGTGATTCGCAGGATTATTAAGATTCAGGTATAGCAATGCCGCTGATGATTCTGACTATCGTCGTGTTCGTCACCGTCGTGCTGGTGGTCTTCGCCTTCGGCGCGGCTTTGGTCACACCCACGTCGGTGCTGGGCGCCCGTCTCCGCGCTCTGGGCGGACAACAAACCCAAGCCCCGGAAAAGCCGGCGATGAAGATGAGAGAGCGTCTCGAGCAGGCCCTCGATCCGCTCAGCAAAGCCATTCCGCTTTCGCCCTCTGACGTCTCGCGCACGCGCGCGTGGCTCATTCAGGCCGGACTCCGCGAGCCCCGCCATGCCAGTTTCTACTTCGGCTCGCGTCTTTTGCTGACATTTCTGGGTCTCGCCGGCGTCATCCTGTTTGCCGGCGTCGACAACGTGAGCCTGCTCGTTTGCGTACCCGCGCTCGGCTTTTTCATCCCGCGCTTCATTCTCAAGCGCATGATTAAAAACCGCCAGCAACGCATCCGCATCGGCTTGCCCGACGCGCTCGACCTCACTGTAATTTGCGTGGAGGCCGGATTGGCTCTCGACCAGGCCCTGATGCGCGTCGGCAGAGACCTGCACCACGCCCATCCCGACCTCAGCGACGAATTTCACCTCGTCACCCTGGAGATGCGCGCCGGCAAACCCCGTGCCGAGGCCCTGCGCAATCTCGTCGACCGCACCGGCGTGGATGACATTCGCTCGCTGGTCGGCACTCTTATCCAGACCGACCGCTTCGGCACCAGCGTCGCCCAAGCATTGCGCGTTCACTCCGATTCTTTGCGCACCCAGCGCCGCCAGCGCGCCGAAGAGCAGGCCGCGAAAACTACAATTAAGATGGTGCCTCCTCTGGTAATCTTCATTCTGGTTCCGTTCCTCTTCGTAACCATTGGTCCCGCCCTCATTCAGGCTTATCACTCTCTCGTTTCAAAGTAAGCAGTGAGAAGCGCCCGGGGCGTCTGCAAGAGCAAGAGAAAGAAAAAAGAAAAAAAAAGAAGATCAGGGGACGTTATGCCGGGCTTCATCGCTCACGGCCAGGCCTTCAACCAAACCCGCCAGCTCTACCTCGCCACCAGTCTCACCGTGGCCCAGACACACTGGTCGCGGTTGCGCGGCCTGCTCGGGGCCTCTGAAAGTGACTTCCGTAATGGCTGCGGCCTCTGGATTCGACCCTGCCGGGGCGTTCATACTCTAGCTATGCGATTTCCCGTCGATGTGGTCTACCTTGACCGCGCCGGCGTCGTGGTGCACCTCGAACGCAGTCTGCGGCCCTGGCGCTTCGCACCCGTCCGCCTGCAGGCAGCCTCAGTCTTAGAGCTGCCGCGCAACACGGTAGCCGCAACGGGAACCGCAATAGGCGATAGAATTGAGATCAAGATGAAGGAGGATGGTTAACCTCGCTGGCCTCGCTTCAGAACCCGCGCCCGGCAGACGCTTTGAAAGGACGCGGCTTCCAGCCGCGCCGCAGCGACCAATAGAAGGGACTGGGCTTTAGCCCGGCAGCGAACCGACTCCTAGTGCCCGAAACTCTCCAACTCGAAGAAGTTGCGATCATCGAACTTCACGACGCGCCCCGGCTGCTCGTTGAGTGGTCGCCGCGCTGGGAGGATTTCGTCACCTCCATACGTCCCGCCTTCGCCCGCTCCGGCGCACGCCTCGCCGGCGAAGCGCCTCACGGCATCTTCCCCTACCGCGGGATGCTTGCTTCGTTGTTGCTCGAAGCTTTTCTGCTATTCGTTGTTGTAGTTATTCCGCGCCAGATTGCCCGGCTTCGCCCCTATTCCGCCCCCAGGATACAACCCTACGAAGTCATCTACTATTCCGGGGACGAACTCCCCCCCACCGAAGACCTCGGTGGCGCGCAATCCGGAACCACCGGCCGCGCCGGCGGACAAGAAGCGCATCACCGCACTCAGACGATTCATGTCGCTCGCGGCGGTTCGCTCGCCCCGAAAATCGTCGACGCACCCGATCTTAAGATTCCTTCCTCCGCCGACGCAGTCGCCAATCTGCTCGCCTTCCGGTCGACACCCGGCCCGCCTTCTGCCGAAGGTCTGCACTCTTCCCTCACGGCCCCAAGTCTTCCGGTAACCGTGATCCCCCCCGCGCCGGTGAATATCGCTCGCGATCAATCCCGCAGCGGACTCACCTTCGACGCCGTCATCGCCCCGGCTCCCAATATTTCTTCGAACAAGTCTCGATCGGCGCCTGCCCTGAATGCGGCCATCGTGCCTCCTTCGCCCACCGTCCGCTCCGAGCATGCACTGGTCGCCCCGTCTCTGGACGCGAGCATCATCGCTCCCGCTCCTCAAGTTTCGCGCGACCACACGTTAGCCGCACCGTCTTTGAACCCCAGCGTGATCGGCCCCGCGTCTACACGCATCTCCCGCGAGCAGCAGCGCTCCGCTCCCACGCTAAACGGCAGTGTGATTGCCCCCGCTCCCTCCATCACCGGCCACGAAGTCTCGCCCTCGCGCGTGCAGTTGACGAATGTTGCCGTAGTGCCTCCGCCAGTTTCCGCGCCGGAGCGCGAAAGCTCGGGCCACGCAAAACTCACCCTGCCCGCGCCCACGGTCGTCGCCCCACCACCTTCCACCGATTCCGCACGCGACCTCCGCCGTCTGGAGAGTGGCAGTGTTGCGCCCTCACCCACAGTGGTTCCTCCGCCCCCCAATCCGGCCGGTGGTGGATCGCTCATGAGCAACCTGATCGGCAAACTTTTCGGCACGCAGGATGTCGTCCCCCCGCCGCCGAGTGTCTCCGCCGGAAGCGCCCGCAACGCAGCCAGCGACCCGGGGGCCAAAGTCGTTCCCCCGCCGCCCTCAATCGGCGCCGCGAACACTTCAGCCGGATCCGCCCCCGCAAGATCCCACGGATCGTCTCTCACCGCATCGAACGTGATTCCTCCGCCTCCCTCAGTCGCGCCTTCCGGCTCAACGCACAATTCCACCCCGAGTGTGAGAAATTCCGGCGTGGGCGACCCTACCCTTCTCGCCACCAACGTCATTCCACCACCCCCCGCGGTCGGTGCAGATGCCGCACTCTCCGCCTCCGGCCGAAAAGGCTCCGGCCCCGGCGCTGCCGGCGAGGTTGGCTCGGTTCTCGCTCCGTCCAAAGGTGCAAGCGGAAATCCCGACAATTCCGGAATCGTAGTATCGTCGCAACCCGGCTCCAAGGTTGGAATGCCCAGCGCAGCCAAAGGCTCGCTCGCCATGTCGCCTTCCGGTGGAGACAAACCCGGCCTCGGTGGCTCCGGCGGAGGCTCAAGCATCGGTCACGGTGACGCCTCCGGCAGCGGTTTGAATCTGGAGAAGCCGCTAGAGACGGCCCCGGAGAAGCTCGCAGAAACCCCAGGCGCCGGCAAGAGCGGAACCGGCCGTGGCTCCGACGCAAGTGCGCGTGCTGGAATCTCTCCCACGCCCGGTCCCGGCGGCGCAGGCACGGCACCCACCGGCGCTCCCGCGGTCCCCGGAGTCGATGTTCGCGGCGGCAGCAGCATCGTCACCCTGCCTAGCTTCGGATCAAGTGTCGGCAGCGGCGGTCCCAATCTTCCCCCCCGCTCTTCGGTCAATCAACAGGAGGGCCCCGGCATCACCATCGTCGCAACTTCGCGCTCCGGCGGAGCCTTCGATTTCTACGGCAAGCTTCCCGGCGACAACTACACCGTCTATGTAGACACATCAATCGGCACGGTTGTCATGCAATTTGCCGACGCCAATCCCGCAGCGCACTCTCAGCCCGGAAGCGTGGTCGGACCGCAAGGCCTCCGCACCGACCTTCCCTCGGGCCTACCCCACGCCCGCGTCGTAATCAAATGCCAGCTCGACGCCTCCGGCAACCTGAAAAATCTCCAGGTCCTCGAACCCGGCCCCGCCGCGATGACCGCCAGAATCATGGCCGCCCTGCCCAGCTGGAAATTCCGCCCCGCCACCCGCGGCGCCCAGCCCATCGAAGTCAACGCCATCCTCGGCTTTAACATCGACACCAACGACCGCTATTAAAGTCCGCGACGATCGGAGGTCATAACTTAAGTCATGCCGATATGCGTGTAGCGCCGTGGAAGAGCGGTGCTTCAGCGCCGCGTAAAGCGTCCCTAACCGACGCTGGCCTCAGCCTCTGGTCTACAGCCGCAGCCGCGCCAGCAGCGCATACGTCTTGCGGAACCACACTCGCTCCCGCCGCCGTTGGTAGGAAGGCATGGTCGGTCTCTTATCCAGAATTTTCTGCGCCCAGCGCCGCGCTTCCTCGTTGCGTCCCTGCGCGTGCAGGAAGAGCGCGTAGTTGTAATAGAGCTCCGAGCCGGTCGAAATCTTCGTAGCCTGCTGAAACAGTGCGTCGGCCTTTTCGGTTTGTCCGGTCTGTGCGTATGCATGAGCCAGCAAACCTGCGGCGCGGTGGAAATCGTAATTAGGGTCGGCCGCAACAGCGCGCTCGAAATCAGGCACAGCCGCAGCGAAATCTCCCAGCTCGATTTCGGCGATGCCTCGACGATAGAAGGGATCGACCGAGTCCGTCCGCGACGAAATAGCCTTGTCGTAGCAGGCGCGGGCACGGCCAAAGTCGCCGTCGTCGAGGTAGAGCAAGCCAAGTTCTTCGTAATTTCCCGCCGAAGGATTATCCATGATCGCGCGCTCGAGTTCGTGGATTCGACGACGCCGCGGGAAAGCTTGAAAGGACGTGCTGAGCAGCCCGGCGTCAGGAATGACTTCGGCGACGATATAAATCAGCGCGCCGACCCATCCCAGAAACAGGATGATGAATATCCAGTAGGTGTCTGGACGGCGGCGGATGAAGTGCACGATAGCTACGGCCTGAAGCACAAATCCCCAGCCGTGCAGGAAGAAGAAGAGCGATCCCATTGGCTGGGAAAATATAACAGGTCTCAGGCGCTCGGCGTCAGGCTTCGGGGTTGGAGGCGTTGCCTGACACCCACGATCTAGGACCTGAGACCGATGCTAGAATCGTAAGTGGTGAAGCCGTCAAACCGTTCGATCCGCCTGATTGCCTCCGATATCGACGGCACGCTGCTCAACCCTCAATTTCAGATCTCCGACGATGACCTCGAAGCGCTGCGGCACGCTCATGCTGCGGGCATCGAAATCGTGCTGGTAACCGGACGCCGCCACACATTTGCACTGCCCATCGCAAAGCAGTTGGGATTCGATCTTTGGCTGATCAGCTCCAATGGAGCGGTAACGCGTTCGCTCGGCGGTGAAACTTTTCACCGCGACCTAATGCCGCGGGAAATCTGTCGTGAGCTATGCACGGCGATGCAAGACTTCCGTAGCAACACCGTTCTCACCTTTGATAAAGAAACCAAAGGCGCAATCGTGCTGGAGCACCTGGACGAATTGAACTCCAGCATCCGGCGTTGGCTGGAAAAGAACATGGCATACATAGAGTTTGTGATACCCCTCGAGAAGGCGCTTACCGCTGATCCGGTGCAGGCCATGTTTTGCGGCTCAACTGTGCGCATGAACAAAGCTTTGCAGACGCTTGAATCCGCCGCTATGAGCAACCGAATCACAGTCCTCCGCACCGAATATCCGCAGCGCGATCTTTCCATGATCGACGTACTGACCATCGGCTGTTCCAAGGGCCATGCCCTCGAGCGCTGGGCCGCGTACCGGGGCTTTCGGCGCGAGCAGGTCATGGCCATCGGTGACAACCACAATGATGTGGAAATGCTTGAGTTCGCCGGGCATCCGGTTATCATGGGGAATGCCTGCGAGGAGCTGCGCGGGCGCGGCTGGAGCATAACACTCGGCAACGATCAATGCGGCGTAGCCGCCGCCATCGCAGAAGTTGTCGGTAGATAGGGTTGTGGTAGATAGGATAGACCTCGCACTTGGTCACGGTTCGGGAAGGGCACGGTTCTAGCCGGGCCGCTAAGAGCGTCCGAGATTTGGGGTTCAGCCCCTGGCACGTCGCAACCTCTGACATGAAGAAGTCACTCCAGATCGGGCAATGGGCTGCGGTCATCACTCTACTCGCGGCCATAGCGCTTCCCTGCCCGGCAACCGACACCGCCGTGTTGCGCAATGGATTTTCCATTCGTCACGAGCGTCGTCAGGTCATCGGCGCCGTCACTCGTTTGTATGTGGATGGCGACGATTCGAGTTTTGTCGATGTGCCCACATCCGAGATCGATCACTTTGAAGCAGCGCCGGCGGAGGCAACGCAAAATAAACCTGCGCTGCAACCCAGTTCGCAGGCTTCGGCCGATGCCCTCCAACGGCAGCCCGATCTGAATGAGGTAGTAAAAACGGCGAGCGGCACTTACCAACTCGACCCCGACCTGGTGAACAGTGTCATCCGCGCCGAGAGCGGCTTCAACGCGCGTGCCGTATCTCCTAAAGGCGCGCAGGGACTGATGCAGTTGATGCCGCAAACCTCATCCCAGCTCGGCGTACAAAATCCCTTCGACCCCCAGGCCAACGTGGAAGGTGGCACGCGCTATCTGCGCGAGCTCTTGGAGCGCTATGACTTTGACTTGGTCAAAGCGCTCGCCGCCTACAACGCCGGCCCGCAACGCGTGGAGCAATACGGCGGCGTGCCTCCGTACTACGAGACTAAGGCCTACGTAGCACGCATCGTCCGCGACTTCAACAAGAAGAAACTTGCGGCGAAGGCCGCATCCCAATCCGCCGCCCAGAAAAGTTCTGCCGCCCAGAAGAGTTCGACCAGCAAGTCAAAGCCAACTCATGCTCCCACCATGAAATCGCGTAAGCCCATCCCGCAGACTCAAGCGAAAGCAACTCCCCCGCCCAGCGTGCCTCCGGCCGCACAATGAAAGCGCTCCTTCCCGTCCCCAGACTCAATGCAGATTGAAAGCCCTGTTTGACCCTCTCTGCCCACTCGTTTACCTTGGGAGTGCCGTTTCTGCTTCGCGTGGCGAAGGTCGCGGCGCTAGCTTCTCCCCTTCATGGATAAAAAGCGCATCGTGGCCAGCATAATTGTGTTCCTCATTCTCGCCACTCTCTTCTATTTGCAATACCGTCATTGGCAGAGCTTTGACTGGGGAACATTCTGGACCCAGACAGACCGTATCAAGAAGGCGCATGTGTTGCACGGGATCGCGCTGATCTACATCGCATACGTTTTGCGGGCGCTGCGCTGGAAGATTTTCCTCAAGCCGGTACGCCCGAAAGTAAGAACGCTAGACTTGGTCGCCCCCACGTTGATTGGTTTCACCGGGTTGGCATTGCTGGGACGCGCCGGAGAATTCATTCGCCCATACCTGATCGCGCGCCGTACCGATCTTCCCTTTTCTTCCCAGTTGGCGGTCTGGGCGGTAGAGCGCATCTTCGATGTCGGCGCTTTTACCGTGCTGATGGTGCTGGCGATCTTTCTGCCCAGCGCTCTGCCCGCAATTCCCCATCCCGAGTATTACGTCCGTTTCCGCGAAGGCGGGTTTTTCCTGATCGGATTGGTCCTCGCTTTGGCCGTCGGCGCGATTGTGGTCCGGCGTAGCGGCGATGCGGTGGCGCGCTGGGTTGAGGAACGATTCGGTCACCTCTCCGCCAACCTTGGCCACAAGCTGGCGCAGAAGGTGCGCGAATTTGGCGCAGGCCTGGATACCATTCACGGACCCTTCTCCATGCTATGGCCTATCAGGAGGTCACTCACTCTTACGGCGTCGCGGCGTTAGAAATTCCTGTATCGCAGCTCTTGATTCTGATGGGAGCCAGCATGCTGGGCTCGATGCTGCAGTTGCCGGCGGTTGGCGGTGGATCGCAGATGGCAACCATTGCCGCGCTGTCGAGCGTCTTCGACGTCCCCCCGGAGATGGCCGCAAGTTGCGGAATCCTGCTCTGGTTGGTCACGTTTGCTGCAGTCGTACCGCTCGGCTTGGCGCTGGCGCATCACGAAAGATTGTCCCTGCGCAAGCTGTCGAAGGAAAGCCATCAAGCCGAAGAGGCTGAAATCAGCGGCCCGCCGGCGTGAATCGGGAAGGTTCCTGTCGATTACCCAGGTACGGGCTGCGAGGCACCATTTCACTTGCCTGTTACAATTTCTGTGTCGATCCCAGACAATCGATTTAGCCGGGCACATCGTTTTCAACCAACGTCAGCGCCATGAAATGTCCTTTTTGCGGTTTTGCGAATGACAAGGTAGTCGACTCGCGCGAGAGCAAAGAGGCGGAATCGATCCGCCGCCGCCGCGAGTGCCTGAAGTGCGGCAAACGCTTCACCACCTACGAGCGCATCGACGAAATCCCTTACATGGTGGTCAAGAAAGACGGCCGGCGCGAAAAGTTCGACCGCCAGAAGGTCTTGAACGGCCTGCTCCGCGCCTGCGAGAAGCGGCCGGTGCCGATCAGCAAACTGGAACAAATCGTGAACGAAGCCGAGTCGTTCGTCATCGAGTCGCAGGAACGCGAGCGCAAGACCAGCGAACTCGGCGAACTCATCATGAATCGCCTCCGCCGCTATGACAAAGTCGCCTACGTCCGCTTCGCCTCGGTGTATCTGGATTTCAAGGACGTAAAAGAGTTCATGAACGAATTGCGGGATTTGGTGAAAACGAAAGGCAGTGGTCAGTGACCAGCGGTCAGTGGCCAGAAAATCGAAGAGGACGTTTCGGATCGGTCTTTTCTGGCCACTGATCACTGACCACTGGCCACTTTTGGAAAATGCACATGAGCCACAAAGTAACCCTCATCCCCGGCGATGGCATCGGCCCCGAGGTCACTCGCGCCACGGTTCGCATTCTCGAAGCCACCGGCGTGAAGTTCGATTGGGAGTCGTTCGCCGTTGGGGCGGATGCCTTCGAGAAGCACGGCGAATATATCCCGAAAGAAGTAATCGAATCGATCGAGCGCACTCGCGTCGGGCTCAAGGGACCGGTGACCACGCCGGTCGGCGGCGGCTTTTCCAGCATCAACGTTGCGCTGCGCCAGAAATTTGAGCTCTATGCGAACTTCCGCCCCATTCGCAATCTGCCGCACATCCCCACGCGCTATCCCGATGTCGATCTCATCATCGTGCGCGAGAACACCGAAAGCCTGTACTCCGGGCTGGAACACGAAGTGGTTCCGGGCGTAGTGGAAAGCCTGAAGATCATCACCGAGAAAGCCTCGACCCGCATCGCGAAATTCGCCTTCGAGTACGCCCGCAAGAACAGCCGCAAGAAAATCCACGCCATTCACAAAGCCAACATCATGAAGCTATCGGACGGCCTATTTCTGCGCTGCTGCCGCACCATAGCCCAGGGTTATCCCGAGATCACCTACGGCGAGCACATCGTCGACAACACCTGCATGCAGCTGGTGATGAATCCTTACCAGTACGACATGCTGGTGATGGAAAATTTATACGGCGACATTATTTCCGACCTGTGCGCCGCATTTGTCGGCGGCCTCGGATTCGTGCCCAGCGCGAACCTGGGCGACCACTGCGCGATCTTCGAGGCCGTCCACGGATCAGCTCCCGATATCGCCGGGAAGAATGTAGCGAATCCAACCGCGCTATTGCGCTCGGGACTGCTGATGCTCCGCCATCTCGGCGAGGCCGACGCTTCTACCCAGATTCGCAACGCGCTGGAAAAAGTCTATCGTCATCCTGAAAAGCTCACCAGGGATATCGGCGGTCAGGCGGGAACCTCGCAATTCGCCGATTCGGTGATCGAAGAAATGGAGATTGCGAAGACCGCGCCCGCGTAAGGGTAGCCTCTTAGTTGCGAGTCCCGTGAACCACCTTTGCAAGCGAGCTTACTCTTCCGTTAGTCTGCAAAATTCTGCATCTTGCGTCCCCTCGATTGGCGGCCATACACTGCAGCCCTCGGTTCCTGGTAAGTCCCGCGGGGATTCCGAGCGGGCCCCTATTCCTCTCAGGAGAAAATCCCATGGTGCGCAGGCATAGTCGTCTTGGTCTCATCATTCGCTTGGGCGTAGTCCTGGTCGCTGGTGCGTTCAGTCTTACGCAAGCCACGGCCAGTAATGCCGCTTTCCAAAAGCTCCTAACGTTCACAGGCGTAAGTAACGGCGGACAAGCGTGGTCGGCGCCCATTATTGATGCCTCGGGAAATCTTTTTGGCGTGACTTCCGAAGGCGGCGACGGCCTCTGCACAAACGGCTCGTTCACGACCGGTTGCGGAACCGTTTACGAGCTATCGCCGCCAGTTGCGGGAACGCAGTGGACCGAGACTTTGCTCTACCAGTTCCGTGACGACGGCGACGGTACCTATCCTGTGGGCAGTCTGGTTTTCGACAAGGCGGGAAACCTCTATGGCACGACCGATAACGGCGGTTTGGGCGGCGGCACGGTTTTTGAGCTCAGTCCGCCCGCCTCGGGTAGTGGCCCCTGGACCAAGACAACTCTCTACAACTTCCCGGGTGAGACTCAGGGATCTCATCCGGAAGCCGGATTGGTATTCGACAAACTGGGCAACCTCTACGGTACGGCAATCTACGGCGGCAACTGCAATATAACCCCAGGATGCGGAGGCGTGGTTTTTGAGCTGAGTCCGCCCGTGGCGGATGAAACCGTCTGGAGCTACGCTGTGATTTACACGTTTCAAGGGATGCCAGACGGAGCTGTGCCCCAATCCACGCTCGTCTTCGACGGCAGCGGCAGGCTGTACGGGACAACCCAGGAAGGAGGCTCATCGACAGGGCCCGAAAACGGCGGCGGCACGGTCTTCCAGCTCACGCCTCCATCCTCCTCAGGTGGCGTGTGGAAAGAGAGGGTGCTGTACGCCTTCGGCACTCAGGCGGGAGACGGATATGCGCCGCGGTCAGGCGTAGTCTTCGGTAAATCTGAAATTCTCTACGGTGACACCCAGTTTGGTTTCACCGGTAGCGGCACAGTCTACCAACTCGCGCCGCCAGCTTCGCCGGGAGACCCATGGACCGAAAGCGTTCTCTACGCCTTCGATGGCAGCGATGGAAACGGACCGTTTGGCAGCGTGGCCCTGGGCAGTGACGGGTCGATCTACGGCACAACAATCTACGGAGGATCGATGGAAAAGGGAAACGTCTTCCAACTTACGCCGCCCTCGGCGCCGGGAAATCCCTGGGTTGAGACTTCGCTCACCAGCTTCGGCCAATCCGCTTACCCTCTCGCTGGCCTGACCTTGGGCAAGGGTGGATGGTTATATGGCGCAACCATGGGTGGCATCGTGGCGGAAACGTGCGAGACTGGTTCGCAAGGCCAGCAGCTTGGGTGCGGGCAAGTGTTTCGCTTTAAGCCTTGAAGTCGCCCACAGCACGCGCAAGTAGCGGAGGCTTTCCCGTTAGTCGTAATCAATCTAGCTTTCGGGCTTCGGTGGAAACTCTGTCGTGCTCGCTCTCGACCGCAGTATTTCGGAAGCCCGAAAGCCGCTCCCTTCAACTCCGCCATTGACTCTCGTCGCAGATGGGAGTAAATTCGGCCGTTCTGGGGACTCTGGGGGATGACGCGCACAACACGGCGTGTGGGGGTGGTTCTGTTTCAGCTGGGCGGTCCGGACACGCTGGCTGCGATTGAGCCTTTCCTTTATAACCTCTTCTGCGATCCCGATATTATCGACTTTCCCTTCGCCCGCATCGGCCGTAAGCCTCTCGCCAGGTTAATTTCCACAACGCGCGCCCGCAAAGTGCAGCACCACTACGCGACCATCGGCGGAGGCTCGCCGATCCGCCGCTTCACCGAACGGCAGGCGCGAGCTCTCGAGGCAGAGTTGTCCAGCCACGGCCTGGATGCGCGCTGCTTTGTCGCCATGCGTTACTGGCATCCGTTTACCGCTGAGGCGATTGCCGAACTGGAAGCGGCGGAGTGCGACGAAGTCGTGCTCCTGCCCCTGTATCCGCAATACTCATCGACCACGACCGGCAGCAGCCTCAACGAATGGCAGCGCCTGTTCCACGACGATGTTCCCGTACACAACGTCGGCCCCTTCTACCGGCATCCGATATATCTAGAGGCGGTAGTGGAAAAGATCGACGAAGCCTTGTCGCGCTTTCCCCGCTCCGGGCAGCCTGAGATTGTTTTCAGCGCGCACAGCGTTCCCCTGTCGGTGATCGCCAAGGGCGATCCCTACCAGCGGCAGATTGAAGAGACCGTGCAGCTTCTGATGCAGCACGGCAGCTGGCCCAACCGTCACCGGCTTTGCTACCAAAGCAAGGTAGGAGCCAGCAAGTGGCTTCAGCCTTCTCTGCACCGCACACTGCACGATTTGACGAGGGAGAAAGTGCGGGAAGTTTGCATCGTGCCCGTGGCCTTCGTTTCCGATCACGTGGAGACGCTGGGTGAAATTGATCACGAGGCCCGCGAAGAAGCGCGGCGGTTGGGCATCACGCAGTTCGAGATGAGCGCAGGCCTGAATGATTCTTCAAAGTTTATTTCTGCCCTGGGTCAGTTGGTGCGCGAGGCCCTCGGGGATGAGGATGTGCGTTATCCACGCACCACGATTGATACCACCCCGCGGCAAGCAGTCGCGCCGGAATTGCTGGCGGCCGCGGGAGATTAAAAGGAAGACTTTAAAGAAGCAGGAGGGCACCCGTGACGGTTCCCGGAAGTGAACCAACCAAGCCGAGTCCGAATCCAGAGGCGGCAAAGCCTGCGCCCACAGCCGGCGCCGATGCCACTAAATATGTAGGCACTCCGGCGGTGGGAACCTCGAAGGCAGCCGCGTCGGCTGGGCTTTCCTCGGCAGGCCCCTCGAACACAGAGATCGACCAGCGCCGGCGGCGATTGGTCTGGGTCGCCGTGACCGCATTCCTGACCGCATGGTTCCTTGCCTTCTTTCGATTCTTCCTTCCCCGCACTCTCTTCGAACCCAACACCGTTTTCAAGATCGGCTATCCCTCCGAATTCGCCTTGGGAGTCGACACCAAGTTTCAACAGAAGTTCCGCATCTGGGTCGATCGCACGCCTGACCGTGTATTTGTGATTTACGCCCGTTGCACGCACCTGGGCTGCACTCCGGATTGGAAGCCCAGCGAAAATAAGTTCAAGTGTCCCTGCCACGGCAGCGGTTACGACAGCGAAGGCATCAACTTCGAGGGCCCCGCTCCGCGGCCAATGGACCGCGCCCATGTGGAACTGGCGCCCGATGGGCAGATCATCGTCGATACTTCCCGCCTCTACCAATGGCCAAAGGGACAACCGACGCATTTCAATGATCCGGGAGCGTTCTTGACCGGAGTGTAAAAGAGCGGGACATCAGGGCCTTCGGTGTTGGGTCTTAGGCAAAACCCCAAAACCTAAGACCTGAGACCTGGAACCTTCAAACGTAGGACTCATATGGCTGACGAAAATAACGGCAAGAACGGCAAAGTAGGATTAGTCGAGCGGGTCAAAGACGACATCCAGGCGATGAAGGTCGACATCCCCGCCAAGGCGAAGGAACAGATCGAAGGTTTGAAGGATCCGACCAAGACTCAGGTCTACACTTCCATCTTCCGCCACAAACACGACGACACTCCCCGCAACCGGGCTCTGGGCGTACTCTCCAACGTGTTCCTGCATCTGCATCCGGCGAAAATCAATCGCGATGCCGTGCGCTACAGCTACACCTGGGGCATGGGCGGGATCACATTCTTTCTCTTTATCATCCTCACCTACACCGGCGTGCTGCTGATGTTCTACTACCATCCCAGCAAAGTGCAGGCCTTTCGCGACGTGCTCTATCTGGAGCACGACGTTCCCTTCGGCAAGATTCTGCGCAACATGCATCGCTGGGCCGCGCACCTGATGGTGATTGGCGTATGGCTGCACATGTTTCGCGTCTTTCTCACCGGCTCGTACAAAAAGCCGCGCGAGTTTAACTGGAACATCGGCGTGCTGCTGTTGGTATTCACCCTGTTGCTCTCGTTCACCGGTTACTTGCTCCCCGACGATCAACTTGGATTCTGGGCCGTGACCGTCGGCACAAACATGGCGCGAGCCACGCCGCTGCTCGGACACGAAGGTCCGTTCGGCTCCATGCTTGGCATGACTCCATATAACGACGTTCGCTTCGGCCTGCTCGGCGGCTCGATCGTGGATGCGAACGCCCTGCTGCGCTCCTACATCTGGCACTGCATCGGGATTCCGATCGTGGCTTCGGTCCTGATGATTGTGCACTTCTGGCGCGTAAGAAAAGACGGCGGAATCTCCGGCCCGGCCCCAGTCATGCTCGAAGCCGAGGCCGACAAGCCGCGCAGAGGACCAAAGGCGGCAGGAGAATAATTGGACAGTCTGCACAGAAGAAACTGACTATTTGTCATTCCGAACTGGGCCGAAGGCCCGTGAGGAACCTGCTTTTAGGATTCGAGAAAACCTTATGGACTGGCGACAACTTTGGGAAATCTGTTCGGCTCCAGACAACGTGCCGATCGTGGGCCTGATTCCGCTGTTGTGCTTCTATATTTATCTGGCAGCAAAGCAGGCGCACGCCAACGATCAACTGATCGCCCAGCTCGAAGCCGATCCGGCCATGGCCAAGACCCATCATCGCAAGACCTGGCCCTTCAAGGCCGGTTGGCAAAAGGAAGTTCACGTCTGGCCGTTCCTGCTCCGTATCGAATTTCTCGCCGCCATCATCGTCACCATCATTCTGATGGTTTGGTCGATCACCCTGAACGCTCCGCTCGAAGAGCCCGCCAATCCCAACCTCACCATGAATCCCGCGAAGGCCCCGTGGTATTTCCTCGGGCTGCAGGAGATGCTCGTCTACTTCGACCCCTGGATCGCCGGCGTGGTCATGCCCACCATGATCATCATCGGCCTCATGGTCATTCCCTACATCGATACCAACCCGCTCGGCAGCGGCTATTACACCTGGAAGCAGCGCAAGTTTTCGATCTCTACCTTCCTATTCGGCTTCATCATTCTGTGGGTCTCGATGATCCTCATCGGAACATTCATTCGGGGGCCCGGCTGGCAGTGGTTCTGGCCGGGACAAACCTGGGATCACAACCGGCTGATCTACGAAGTAAACCGCGATCTGCCCGATATTTTCGGCATCACGTCGAACCTGGCAAAAGCTCTCTTCGGCGCGATTGTAGTCGGCGGCTATTACCTGCTCGGCGGATTCATCGTCTATTCGCTCTTCCGCCGGTACATGGGAAAAGATTTCAAGCGCATGAGCCTGCTGCAATTCGGCATCACGCAGTTCCTTTTGCTGACCATGGTCGCTTTGCCTCTGAAGATGGGGCTGCGCCTGTTGTGGCACATCAAGTATGTGTGGATTACACCCTGGTTCAACATATAGGTTCAACATTTAGGTTCAACTTTAGGTTGTCATCATTATTTTGCATTGTCATCCTGAGCGGAGCCGACGATTCGCAAAGCGAATCGCCAGCGCAGTCGAAGGATCCCTATAACCGGTAAAGTGCTGGGAGTACGCTTCGTTAGGAACGACTAAGGTCTTCGGAGGAAACATCGCCCGTGCCTGAACAACCCAACCTCGAGCAAGACCCGATCACAACCAAGTCTTACGCCGCCTATTACCTGGTCGCGATGGTGATTCTGATGGCGACGTTGTTCTGGGCCTTGTGGGATGAGGCGTGGGTCCAGCGTCCGTGGAAAGCTTTCCAGGGGCAATGGAAAGACCGCTACACCGCATTTCTGAACACGGCACGCTCCAAATCAGCCACGTCGGAGAAAGATGTTGAGCAGAATCCGGACTATATAGCGCTAAAACAAGCTTATGACAAAACCTATCAGGACTCGAAGGCGCAAGCTGCGCAGGCGCGTGAGGCCGTCGACGAGGTAACGGCTCGACTGCTCGCGGTGCAGAGCGTATTCACCGACCGGCGCGCCTACGTGAATGCACTGAGTTATGAGATTGAGACCAGCACCAGCGCGTCCTCAAAAGCCAGCAAGCAAAAGGAACTGGCTGAGTACAAGAGCAAGCTGGCGACCGTCGAGTTCCCTGACGGAAGCAAAAAGCAATTCAACTTCCCGCAACTCGAGGAGACCTACAACGAGATCCGCGACGAGCGCACGAAAAAAAGCCTGGAACTGGGCGATGTGCTGAAGCCGGTGACCGCGGCCAAGGCGAAGATGGACCAATACATCTCCGACCACATGGTCGACCTCACCCCGCAACAGATCGATGGACTGAAACGGCGCGCCACCGAATGGGATCCGGCGATTGTGCAGATTAATGTTGCCGAGGCCAACATCGTCGACCGCTGCGAGTCCTGCCACATGAACGCGCGCGAGCCGCTGAGAATCAGCGCCGTCTCAATGACGCCGAAGGGCGAGAAGAAACCCGACGACTACGCCGACGCCTTCGTCAGCCATCCCGAGCCAGAGTTGCTGAAGATTCACGATCCTGAAAAGTTCGGCTGTTCGCCTTGTCATCAGGGTAACGGCCGCGCCACTACCAGCGTCGAGAAAGCGCATGGCAATTACGAGCACTGGCTATGGCCGCTGTTTCCTAAAGAAAATGCGCAAGCCGGTTGCCAGAACTGTCACGCCGCCGACATGCTGCTGGTCAGCGGCGACATGCAGTGGCAGACCATCAACGATGGCAAAGATCTCTACCGGCAAAAAGGCTGCATGGGTTGCCATCGCTACGAAGGTTACGACAAAGAGCCCGAAGACCTGAACTCCATCGGCCAGCAGATCAAGCAGATCGAAACCCAGAAGAGAGACAACCTGAAGCAAACCGCATACCTGATGAAGCAGGCGGATGCGGCCCAGTCAAACGAAGAAGCCAACAAGCTCAACGTTCAGGCAGTAGATCTGCGAGTTGAAAACAGCAAGCTGGACGGCCGTTTGCAGCAGCTCGACTTCCAATCGCACAGCCTGATGCAGGACATGAAAAAGGTTGGCCCGAACCTGAAAGATGTGCAGCTGAAGCTGAACAAGAACTGGATTCCGGTATGGCTGAAGAAGCCGACGGATTTTCGTCCCACGACGAAAATGCCGAACTTCCGCCTCACCGATCGTCAAATCCAGGCAATCTCGGCCTACATCTGGCAGTCGGCGCTCACCGACCCGCTTCCCAAACACAAGCCCGGAAACGCTGAACATGGAAAGGAATTATTTGAGGAGCGCGGATGCCTGGCCTGCCACTCCATCGGCGAAGGCGCCCAGATGCACGGCGGCGTCTTTGCCGCGAACCTCAGCCGCGTCGGCGAAAAAGACAATTACGATTATCTGGTCCGCTGGATTCACAACGCCCGCGAGCGCACTCGTCCCTATTGCCCGTACGAGAAAAAAGACATCGGCCCCGAGGACTACGCCAAGAAAGGTCTTCCCTATCAGTTCGATCTCGAACACAGCCGCTGCCCCAACGACGGACACGAACTGCAGGTGCAGAATATGACGGTGATGCCCAGCCTGCGCCTCACTCCGGAGGATGCGGAAGACATCGCGACCTATCTGATGACGCAGAAAAAGCAGGAGCCGTCGTCCTACCCAGCCGCGGCCTTCATGGACGATCCCGCGCTGAAAGCGGAAGGCAAGAAGTGGATCAGCCACTTTGGCTGCGCCGGCTGCCACGAGATTGCCGGCATGGAAGACGAAGGCCGTATCGGCACCGAACTCACTTTCGAAGGCAGCAAACCCATCGAACGTCTCGACTTCGCGCTCTTCACCACGATCGCGGAGCGCGGCGGCAAGGATGCCGAACCCATTACCGACAAAGAAGATCTGGCGCGCCTGCCCGACGGCCCCGCGACAGAGCCCTGGTACAACCAGAAAGGATTCTTCGAACACAAACTAGCCGAGCCCAACGTCTACGACAAGGGCAAGATTAAGGGCGAACTCGAAGCTTCCCGCATGCCCAACGTTCACCTCAGCAAAGACCAGGTGCTCGACCTCACCACTTTCCTGCTCGGAAGCGAGGAGACTTCCCTGCCCGCGAGCTATCAATACAAGCCGGGCGATGCGCGCCACGACATTCAGGAGGGCTGGTGGATCATCAAGAAATACAATTGCATGGGCTGCCACCAGTTCATTCCCGGCCAGCAAACCATATTGATGGGATTGCCCCAATATCAAGACGTGCAGGAGCAGTTGCCTCCGAAACTTTTGACCGAAGGCGCGCGCGTCGATCCCGAGTGGCTGCGCAAGTTCCTGTCGAATCCTTCGCTCAGCGCGACCGACACCAATCGCAACGGTGTGCGCCCTTACTTAAAGGTCCGCATGCCCACGTTCTCGTTCTCCGACAACGAACTGCGCAAGCTGGTCCGCTTCTTCCAGGCGCTTTCGCAGCAACCACTGCCCTACATTCCGGAGCAGGTTCCTGTCCTCACCACCAAGGAAACGGATATGGCCCGTAGCCTCTTCTCCAGCAACGCAGCCCCTTGCCTGAAGTGCCACGCCACGGGCGACCCCGCGCATGACAAGACTGCAACAGCGCCAAATTTCCTGCTGGCTAGGGATCGTCTCAAGCCGGACTGGGTCGAGCGCTGGATCACTGATCCGCAGGCCGTAAGCCCCGGAACTTCCATGCCCTCCGGTCTTTTCCGGCAGCAGAACAATCAGTGGGTCTTTGCCGGACCCACCCCGCCATCGTTCCAGGGCTATGAAGGAGATCACCGCAAGCTGTTAACCGACTATATCTTCCAGCTGACGCCCGAGGAACAACGCAAAGTCGCGGCCTCGATGCCGCACGCGAAGGCAGCCGTGCAGCGCAAAACGAATCGCCGGCAAGCTTCAACGGAGAGACATCAGGCAGCGGGTGGTGGTTCGCGATAGAATGGCTCGCGATAGAATAGCCAGTTTGAGATGTCTTGGCGCTAAGGCTTCGATGAGAATTCTAAATAAGGAGTGGTCGACATTATGAATAAGAAAACAACTTCGAGAATGATATTGCTCATGCTGGCATTGTGCGGTGTGCTGCTGCTCGCGGCATGTAACAAGAAGGAGAATACCGAGCAATCGAGCAACGTCCCGTCCGAGCAGCAGGCAATGGCTCCGGCGGCCACGCCGATCGATCCGGCGATGGTTGGCGACGTGCACGGCATAGTCAAGTTCGAGGGCCCTGCGCCCAAGCAACCCAGGATCGACATGAGCGTCGATCCCGCCTGCAAAGGCATGAACGAAGTCGAAAGCGTCGTCGTCCATGACGGCGATCTTGCCAACGTGTTCGTCTATGTAAAAGACGGACTCGGCAACCGCACCTTCGATGTTCCCGCCACCCCTGTCGTCCTCGACCAGAGCGGCTGCAAATATCATCCCCACGTGCTGGGCGTGATGGCTGGACAGACGATTCAGATCAAGAACGATGACCAGACCACGCACAATATCCATCCCGCCCCAAAAGATAACCGCGAGTGGAACGAGTCGCAGCCGCCCTCCTCCGCTCCCTTGGAAAAGAATTTCGCGCGCGAAGAAATCATGCTTCCCGTAAAGTGCAACCAGCATCCCTGGATGAAGATGTACATCAACGTAGTGAAGAGCCCGTTCTACGCGGTCACCGACGAGGCCGGAAAATATGAGATCAAGGGCCTTCCCCCAGGCGATTACACCATCGCCTTCGTCCAGGAAAAACTCGGTGAGCAGGATCAGAAAGTTACGATCGGCCCCAAGGACACCAAGACCGTGGATGCGAGCTTTAAACCTGCGGGCGAATAGGCTCGGCCGGGGTGTTTGCAACATCGAGACGTTTCGGTTACACCTGTTCGTTTGCGCAAGAGCGTCTGTTAAGATGTGTAGTTCGCAGGGACGGCTCGCCAGCCTCAGCAGCCGGATTCTGCCAAGACCGGGGCCCTCTAGCCCGCTTGATCAAGGAGCAATACTCTGAAAGCCATCGCGGCAACTTACAACCGCGCTCATCACGCGTTCGCCGTCTTCACGGCGTGCGCGACGCTGGTCGTGATCACAGCCGGTGCCTTGGTTACCAGCAACGATGCAGGACTGTCAGTTCCGGATTGGCCAACCTCATTCGGCTACCTGGTAAAGGTGCCGCATTTCGTGGGCGGCGTACGCTACGAGTGGAGCCACCGCATGGTCGCCGGAAGCCTCATTTTCCTCACGCTCTCCATCGCCGTCTGGACTCTGCTGGTTGAGCGCAGGCGCTGGTTGCGATGGCTGGCCGTCGGCGCCTTCTGCACCGTCATTGCGCAAGCCATTCTCGGCGGGCTTACGGTTTTGCTCTTCCAGCCGCCCTGGATTTCCACAGCTCACGCCACCGTGGCCCAAACATTCTTCTGCATCGCAACCGCCATCGCTTTATTCACCGGGCGAAGATGGGTCGACCACCAGGCCGCCACCCATGCCGATGGCGAGGACGATGACCGGCCACACGTCGAGTTCGACTCGCGCCGTCCCAGCCTGTTCACACTGTCCATACTCTCCATCATCGCCCTGTACGTGCAACTCATCCTGGGCGGGATGTTCCGCCATCACGGCATGAGCTGGTGGCCGCACGTGGCGAATGCAGCCATTGTCGCCTTTGTCCTGACCTGGACGGCGGTTCGGGCAATTTCAGTCTATTCGCACGTTGATGCTGTGCGCCGCCCGGCAATCGTGATGCTGTCGCTTCTGATCACCCAGCTCTGCCTGGGATTCGCCGCGTTCCTGACGCGCGTGGCCTGGGGCAGAGACGCGGCGCAGCCCGAGCTTCCCATGGTGGCATCGACCGTTGCGCATGTAGCTGTCGGCGCGCTGCTGCTCGCAACCACAGTCGTCTTGACGATTCAGGTTTGGCGGCAAGTTCCCGTCGCCATCGCGGCCGCAACCGAAAAACGCCTGCCCCTAGCGCAACGGGACGCTTCCGCCGCATGAGCATCGCCAGCCAGCCCTTAGCCTTGACGCGCGGCCCGCTTGATCTCGCGCGCGACTACGCCGAACTCACCAAGCTGCGCGTGACCTCGCTTGTCGTAATGACCGCGTGGTGTGGATACTACTTCGGTGCTGCCCAATCCGGCGTATCTTCCCTGTCCTGGGGACTCTTCCATGCGCTTGCCGGTATCGCTTTGATCGCTGCCGGCGCAGCATCGCTCAACGAAGTCATGGAAGTTAACATCGACCGCCGCATGCGCCGCACCGCGAATCGTCCTCTGCCTGCGGGGCGAATGAGCCGCCGCCACGCCGCGATTGCCGGCCTCGCCATGACTGTCGGCGGAGCCTTATACCTCGGCTTTGCCTTGAACGCCCTCACCGGCTGCCTCGCCCTGGCTACTTCGGCGGTATATCTTGGAGCTTACACGCCTCTTAAGAAGGTCCATCCCATCTGCACTTTCGTAGGCGCCTTCCCCGGCGCCATGCCCGGCGTCCTCGGCTGGACCGCGGTGCGCGGCCGCCTTGATTGGGGCGCGCTGGTCATGTTCGCCATCGTCTTCTTCTGGCAGTTCCCGCATTTCTTTTCCATCGCCTGGCTTTATCGCGAGGACTACGCCGCCGGCGCCATCCGCATGTTGCCCGTCGTCGAGCAGGACGGTCGTTCGACGGCTCGTCAGATCGTGGCGTATTCGGCAGTACTGATCCCCGTGACCTTACTGCCGACACTTCTTGGCCTGTCAGGCCGGATTTATTTTGCGGCAGCGCTCGCGCTCGGCCTCGCTCTTCTTTATGTCGGCGTCCGCCTCGCCACGCTGCGCGCGCCAATCACGGCCGCGTCGTCCAAACGGCGCGCCCGCCAATTGCTGCAGGCCACGATACTCTATTTGCCTCTTTTGTTTATCGTGATGATGTGGAACACCGTCTCGTCGTAAACTTATATTGAGCCAGTTCAGGACGCCTCCTTGGTATCGAAAGTTTCCGCATTCGTCGACGCCGTCCCGGAAGTAGCTTTCCCTTCCGCCGCCCCCGTCATTTCCGTCGACCATGTGGTCCATCGCTACGAGAACCGGACCGCCCTGAATGGCGTTTCATTCGATGTGCGTCCCGCGGAATTGTTCGGCCTGCTCGGTCCCAACGGCAGCGGCAAAACCACGCTGTTCAGAATTCTTTCCACTCTCATGATTCCCACCGCCGGCCACGCCACCATCATGGGCTGCGACGCGGCGCGGGAACCGGCGCGCTTGCGCCGTCAAATCGGTGTCGTCTTCCAGGCGCAGAGCATCGATCGGAAGCTCACCGCCTACGAGAATCTCTGGCATCAGGGACATCTTTACGGTCTGCGCGGCCCCGCTCTGAAAAAGCGCATCCACGAAATACTCTCTCGCGTGGGCCTGGCCGATCGCGCCAAGGAACTCGTCGAAACCTTCTCCGGCGGGATGCAGCGCCGAATCGAACTGGCGAAGGGATTGTTGCACCACCCCGGAGTGCTGTTGCTCGATGAGCCGACGACCGGCCTCGATCCCGGGGCACGCCGCGACCTCTGGCAATACCTGCAGACGTTGCGCGACGAAGAGCACGTTTCCGTGCTGGTTACCACGCACCTCATGGAAGAAGCCGAACGCTGCGACCGTCTCGCCATTATGAATGAAGGCAACCTTGTGGCGCTGGGCACGCCCGCGGAGTTGAAGGCCGAAATCGGCGGCGACGTGGTACTGTTCGATGCCGCCCATGACGCCGCATTGCTGGCCGAGCGCATCCGGGCGCGCTTTCACGTGGCAACGGCGGTTCTGGAAAACCAGGTCCGCATCGAGCGCGAAGGCGCACACCGCTTTGTCACTGAAGTGGTCGAAGCCTTCCCCGGAGAAATCGAAGCGCTCTCGGTGAGCAAGCCGGCGCTCGAAGACGTATTCATTCGCCGCACCGGACACAAGTTCTGGACCGAGGCCAACAATAACGAAGACGGCGAGTCCAGTTCAGAAAATCACCGGAGGTAATGTGCAGTTCAATTGTCATCCTGAGACAAGCGCTCTTTGCTTGGCGAAGGATCCGGGCGAGCCGCGCGAAGCGTCGCGCTCTTTGCGACGCAATAATCGCGCGTTTGGCTCGCTTCCTTATTACTGCACCACCAACAATCACCGGAGGTAATGTGCTTTCTATGATGCTTGTCCTTTCTCTGGCGCTCGGAATCCTTCCTCTGCTGGGCGTGGCCTGGATTTTCATCAGCGGCATGATCACGCTCTCGCCGCCCTCTGCCACCATCGACGGCCTGTTCATGACCTTGATTCTGCTCGTGCTTTCCGGATCTTTTATGCTGAACGCCTACTGGGAAATGCGCGACCGCGGCATGATTGGCAAAAAGAAAGCCGTGGCTGCCGCCAAACCTCCCGCGGCGAAAGCGAGTTAACTGATGGCTACTCAAACCGCCACCCTGGCTCGCCCCGTCGCTCCCGCTTCGGCGGGCGTGTTGCTGCCGGCCTTCACGCTCTGGTGGCGTGAGATTGTACGCTTCTATCGGCAGAAGTCGCGCGTGATCGGCGTGCTGGCCTCGCCGCTCGTCTTCTGGGTCGTCATCGGCTCAGGATTCGGCACCTCGTTCCGCTCCGGCTCCGGACCCAGCCAGCAGCACTACATGGATTACTTCTATCCCGGCGCGCTCATCATGATCGTTCTCTTTACATCGATCTTCACCATGATGTCCGTTATCGAAGATCGCAAAGAAGGCTTCCTGCTCTCGGTGCTGGTGGCCCCGGTGCCCCGCTCCGCGATTGTGCTGGGCAAGATTCTCGGCGGCACTACGCTGTCGGCCGTCCAGGGGATGATCTTTCTCGTCTTCGCGCCCTTCGCCGGCATTCATCTCAACCCGCTGCAAGTCTTGTTGGTAGCGGTCGTGGTCTTTCTGGTTTCGTTCGCGCTGACCGCGCTGGGTTTCGCCATCGCCTGGCCAATGGATTCCACCCAGGCCTTCCACGGCATCATCAATCTTTTTCTCATTCCGCTCTGGCTGTTATCGGGCGCTCTGTTTCCCATGTCCGGCGCTTCAGGCTGGATTCGCGCCCTGATGTATATGAATCCCCTCACCTACGGCGTCGAAGCTCTGCGCGCGCTGCTCTATCCCGGCACGGAAGCGACCTTCCCTCTGCCTTCCGCGATCGCGACGCTGCTTTTGTTTTCGCTGGTAATGTTTGGATTAGCATTCCTGATGGCGAACCGCCGCACCGCGAGGCCCGCCGCCTGATCGCCAAAATCTGATCGCCAACCCTGATCCCAATTTATGATCCCTGAACAATACGCTTACTTCCCAGCCCTGATCGCCGGTCTGAACGGAATCAGCGCCGTGCTGCTCTTCATTGGCCGGAGCTTGATTATGCGCGGGAAAATTGCCGCCCATCGGGCCTGCATGATCGCCGCCGTCGCCTCCTCCGCGCTTTTTCTGGCCTGCTACGTCTATTTCCACGCGCACGTCGGCGACATTCGCTTTCTCGGGCCGCCGCTCTGGCACACGATCTACCTCATAATCCTGATACCTCACGTCACGCTCGCCATCATCATTGTTCCCATGGTCATCATCACCTTGAGCCGCGGCCTGCGCGCCCGCTATGACCGTCATCGCGCCATTGCCCGCTGGACCTGGCCCCTGTGGATGTACGTCAGCGTAACCGGCGTAATCGTCTACTTCATGCTCTACCAATGGTTCCCCCACAGCTAAAATCCCAGCGAGTAGCGCTTTCGAGCCAGCCCTACTGCCGCAAGCGGCGCCGTGGAAGAGCGGCGCTTAAGCGCCGCGTAAAGTGTCTACAATCATGCGGGCTTCAGCCCTTGGGGTTTGTATGTCAATCGTGAAGCTAAAAATCGACGTCTCCGGTACCATCGGCGACGAAGCCTGGCGCGAGATCAACCAGTTCGATCAGATCCAGAGCGCCGACTTCGGCCCCCAATTCGGCAGCGGCGGACTTGGCAACAGCGCACAGAATGCTCCATACCCGAAAGGCGCCTGGATCGGAGCCGAAATCACGCTCCAGACACCGCTCCTCGCTCAATACGCAGTTTCGCACTATCTCGAGCAAGACCGCGTACTCGACGCCGATGTCGTAGACTAGTTCTTCCTTTTGGATTTGTTTTCTCTGTGTCTCTGTGACTCTGTGGTGAAATGTCTTTTCTTATGTCTGGCAATCCGACCCCGGTGACCGAGGCATCCGAAGTCAAGAAGCCCGGCATGTCCCGCACCCAAAAACTCCTCTTCTTCATCACCGCCTGGCTGATCTGCCTCATGCCTTTTCTGTTCTGGTGGAACACCTGGTTCGGCCGCAAGCTCTCCGATCAGCAACTCACCGAATACCTGCACGACACGAAGAAGCCACGCCACATCCAGCAGGCGTTAGTGCAGGTTGGCGAGCGCATCACGCGGCAGGATGCAACCGCGAAACAGTGGTATCCAGATTTGGTGCGGCTGGCGGCCGACCCAGTGGAGGAAGTGCGCAACACCGACGCCTGGGTCATGGGCCAGGACACATCCAGCGCGGGCTTTCACACCACGTTGCTGACCATGCTCACCGATCCGTCGCCCATGGTTCGCGGCAATGCGGCGCTGTCGCTGGTTCGCTTCGGCGATACATCGGGGCGTCCGCAGATTCTGGCGCTTCTGCAACCGGCGGAAATCATGTCTTCGGAATCCGGCCGCATCGTCGATGCCGACCGCACCGGCACGCCCATCCACCAGGGCGGATTGATCGCAAAAGTCGAATACGGCAACAAACAGACTGCCGAGATCCGCTCTCCAATTCCCGGCCGGATTCGCTCCGTCGACGGACCCGGCGCCGATGTCACCGCAGGGAAGGTAGTCGCAGTAGTGGACCCGGCAGATGAGCAGGTGTGGGAAGCACTGCGGGCGCTCTATCTCATCGGCCAGCCAGACGATCTCTCCGTCATTCGCCCCTTCGAACGCGACCTCCCCGACATTCCTGATCACGTCCGCCAGCAAGCCATCGAAGCCGATCAGGCGATACGAAAAAGGTCTGGCTCCTAAGCGTCTCGAACCAAAGGCCGCCAACGCGAGCACCTCCACCGCGCCAGTCACTACAGACTCGTCACCAGTCGAGTGCAAAAGGTTTCATCTTGACAGGCCAATTCAGGGGAACAAAAATGTCGGGTCTGCTGCGCCTATCCCTCCATAAGACGCGGAAAGGAACGCGATGCGCCCATTTCGCCTAACACGCCTGGCTACATTCCACTGCAGTACTATAGCTTGCGTTTTGCTTCTCCTGTTCGCTGCGGCGATCCCCTCGCACGCACAAACTTTCGCAACCATCCACAGCTTCGACAACACCGACGGCTCCCTACCGGGGGTATTGCTCCAGGCTACTGATGGGAAGTTGTACGCCACAGCCGACGAGGGCGGATCCGACGACATGGGGACGATCTTCAAAATCACAACGACCGGCACTCTGACTACGCTCCTGAGCCTGGACGGCACCGATGGCTCCTACCCTTACGGCACTCCGATGGTGCAGGCTCCAAACGGGGACTTCTATGGGACGATGCAGGCCGGCGGGGCCAACGAAGTTGCTTGTAGCGGTGGTTGCGGTACTTTCTTCAGACTCACCTCCGGCGGCACGCTGGCTACGCTTTACAGCTTTTGCTCGCAAACCAACTGCACAGATGGCAGCACTCCCTTAACCACCCTGATCCAGGCCGCCAATGGGGACTTCTACGGCACGACTTCCGGTGGTGGGGCCAACTGCGTTGTCGACGGCGGATGTGGCACAGTCTTCAAAATCACCCCCAGTGGCACGCTGACCACGCTTTACAGCTTTTGCTCTCAAACCAACTGCACCGACGGCGCGTACCCCTTCTATGGAATGATCCAGGCCACCAATGGGGACTTTTACGGGACAACTATCGAAGGCGGCGCCAACGGGGATGGCACCGTGTTCAAGATCACGCCCGCCGGCACGTTCACGACGCTTTACAGCTTTTGCGCGCAAAGCGGCTGTACGGATGGCAACTCGCCTAAGCAATTGATGCAGGCAAGCAACGGGGATATCTACGGGGCGACGCATTTTGGCGGAACCAGCGCCTCCTGTACCAACGGTTGTGGGACGCTATTCAAGATGACCCTGAGTGGCGCGCTGACCACCTTTTACGACTTCGACGGTACCGACGGCTCCAATCCTGGCGGCCCCATACAGGCCACTGATGGGAATTTCTATGGACTTACGCATGATGGTGGCAACGAAGAGGGGACGATCTACAAAATTACTCCGGGCGGCACTCTGACGACGCTCTACAACTTTTGCGCGCAAACCAACTGCACCGACGGCAGCACTCCCGCCGGGCTGATGCAAGACACCAATGGGAAGTTCTACGGTTCAACTTTGTATGGTGGGACCAGCACCGCCTGCACCGGTGGCTGCGGCACAATCTACAGCTTCTCCGTGGGTCTGAAGCCGTTCGTAGAAACCCAGACGACCTCCGGCGCGGTGGGAGCCGCTGTCAAGATTCTGGGCTCCAACCTAACCGGCGCCACCAGCGTGACTTTTAACGGCACGTCGGCTGTTTTCACCGTGGCTTCGAGTTCCTTAATCACCACCACCGTACCCGCAGGCGCGACCACCGGCAAGGTCCAGGTGACCACGCCCAGCGGCACGCTCACCAGCAACGTGACCTTCCGCGTCACGCCGTAGCCAGCCAAGCCGAATGCGAAAGCCGCCTCCTTCGAGGCGGCTTTTTTCTGCTGCAGTTAAAGGCTTGGCGACAGCAATGAATTGCTGCGCGCGCCGCGGCGGACCTGCCGTCACCCCACCGCGTCCATCACCACTCTCTCCACATCCTTCCACGCCCCCGCCCGCGGATCGACCACTTCAAAATGCCCGGCCCCGGCAATCTCCACCAGCCGCACATCTTCGTTCATCTTCTTCTTCGCGCCAACATAATCCCGGCTGAACGCCGGAGGCACCACATCGTCCGAGGCGCCATGCACCAGCCGCTGCCGCGCCCGAACTGCCAGCTTCATCGGATCCGCTTCTCGATAATGATCCCCAACCTCCGCCGGAGTTCCGCCCAGAAACTCCACCACCGCATCATTACTCAAATGCAATTCGTACGCCCGCTGCAAATCCACCACGCCCGCCAGCGAAACCACCGCTTTCACCCCCGCCTCATGCGCCGCCAGGCACAACCCCAACTCCCCGCCGGCCGAGTGTCCGATCACCACCACCCGCCGCAGATCGAATTCGTAACGCGCATTCTGCATCGGCAACTGCGTTAGAAACTGGTACGCTGCCCGCACATCCGAAAACGTCCCCGGCCATCCCCCGCCCGCGTTCCCCACCCGCCGGTACTCCAGATTCGCAGTCGCCAATCCCTTCGCGGTCAACGCTGCGCATAAATGCCCCGCATACCCCAGATCGTACTTCGCCCGCCAGTACCCTCCATGAATTGCAATCGCCAGCGGATGCACCCCCCTCGCCTTCGGCATCCGCAAATCCACAAATTGATTCCCGTCACTGCCATAAACCAGCCGCGCATCAGCCCGAGGCGCCGCCAAACTCAAAATGTCATCGCCCGCAGCCATTCTCGCCCGCACTAACTCTTGCTCGATCCGCGTTGATCCGTGTAAATCCGTGGCCAAGAGTTTTCAAGAACTGGCCACTGATCACCGGCCACTGGCCACCGCGCCTACTCATACCGCAGAGCCTCAATCGGATCCAGCTTCGCCGCGCGCATCGCCGGAACCATCCCGCTCACCACTCCCACCACCGCCAGAATGCCAGTCGCCACCAGCAAAATCATCGGCGACACAATCAGCCGGATGTCCGCCGCCTCCGCATGTTTCGCCATCGCGCTATAAAACGTGAGCCGCCCCACCGACACTGACACCACATACGACAGCCCAATGCCCAGCATCCCTCCCACCGCCGTAATCACCATCGCTTCCGCTAGAAATTGAAACAGAATGTCCCGCTTCCGCGCCCCCAGAGCCTTCTCCACGCCGATCTCCCGCGTCCGTTGCGTCACGGAGACCAGCATCATATTCATCAGCCCGACTCCGCCAATTCCCAGGGTCAGCGTCCCAATGAAAGCCAGCAGCACTTTGAGCGCCAGGGAAATAATGCTGAACTGCGAAAGCTGCTTCTGCGCGTCGAAAACAAAAATCGCCCGCTTGTCATCGCTCTTGAAGCCATGCGCCGCCGCCAGAGTATCGCGCACCGTCCTATCCAGCTTGTCGTGATCGAGCCCCAGCGAATCCATCCAGATTCCATCCAGATAATGATTGTCTTTGAGCACATTCATTGAGTTGTAGGGAATATAGATTGTCCGGTTGTCGTCGTCGTCCCCCTCCTGCATGCGCGGGCTCACCACCCCCACCACCTGGAAATCGACGCCATCGATTCGGATGTCCTCGCCCAACGCCGGCATCCCCGAAAACAGCTTGTCCCGCGCCTCCGAGCCAATCACCGCCAGCAGCCCATGCCGCGCGTTATCCGCATCGTCGAGGAAGCGCCCCTGCTCCATACTCAGATTCCAGATCTCTTGTTGAACGTCCGGTTGCCGTTCTGCACTAACGAACTCTTTTGCGACATCCGCACCACGTGCTTGCACAGCGGAACGTTGTTCCGCAGCAGTTCGATGTCGTCGTTGGTGAACCGTATCGGGACCCCGGCTTTGTTTCCCCCCGCCTGTTGCGACGTGCGCCCCGGAAAAATCCCCACCGCCGTCGCGCCAAAGCTCTGGAAAATATTCGTGATCGCCGTCCCGAAGCCATTCCCGTAAGCCAGCAGCAACACGACCGTCGCAATGCCCCACGCCATTCCAGCCATGGTCAACATGGTCTTGCGCAAGTCATGCCGCATCGCCGCAAACGCCTGCCCCAGCAAATCCCGAAACATAAGTCTCAGCCCCTAGCTTCTAGCGAAACCTGAAAGCCATCCCGCAAATTGTTAAGATTCTATCCGCGGAAATCCGTGGCCCACCGGTTCTTCACTGCCCACTGATCACTGATCCCTGCCCACTGCCCTTACTCTTTCCGCAGCGCCTCCACCGGCTGCAGCAGCGCCGCCCGCCGCGCCGGATACAATCCCGCCGCCACTCCCGCAACCGCCAGCGACGCCACTGCCAGCGCCGCAGTTCGCGCCACCAGCTTCGGCGGATCGAATCCCTCCCCCAGCGAAACTCCCGACAATGCCGCCATCAATACCGCCGCAGCCCCAATCCCGCACAAACCGCTCAGCAGCGTCAGGAACGCCCCCTCCACAAAAAACTGAAACATGATGCTCGCGTTCGTCGCCCCCAGCGCCTTCCGCAGTCCAATCTCCTGCGTCCGGTCCGCGACCGCAACCAGCATAATGTTGATAATCCCAATCGCCCCTAGGCCCAGAGTCACCAGCCCCACGCTTCCTAAGAACCCATTCATCGCATCGAAAATCTTCCCCACCTGATCCACCGTCTGCACCGTGTCCCACTCGTCGAAGGAATCCGGATTGCTCGGATCGAAGCCATGATTTCGTCCAATCACGCGGTGCACCTCCTGCCGCGCCTGTTCATGCACCGCTCGCGTCCTCGGCTGGTAGTCGATCACAGAGATCACATCGGTCTCTTCCCCAACGTTCAGCGGACGAAAATATTCCCGCATGGTGCTGAAAGGTATAAAGCACTTCAGGTTCAGGTCGTTATTGTCGCCGTGTCCGATCCGCTGCAGCGTTCCGATTACTTCAAATTGCACACCGTTCAGCAGAATCGTGCTCCCCACCGCCGGCCGCCCCGGAAACAGTGTCCGCCGCGTCTCATCTCCCAGCACGATCACGGCCCGTTTCTGCGCCACATCCATCTCGTTCAGCCAGCGCCCTTCATTGATCGGCATGTAGCGTATCTGGTTGAACATCGCCGGCACTCCCAGCATCTGCCCGCTCGCCTGGAAGAAATCGCTCACTGCCCGAATGTCGCTGCGCTGGATCACCGCAGCTGCCTTCCCCACGCTCCGGCACTCACGCAGAATGTCCTCGTAATCGCGGTCCGTCAGATAGTACTGCCGCAGCGCCGTGAAACTTCCCTGCACCATCGGAGCCCGGCTCGACCAGATGAACATCACGTTCTCGCCCAGCGTGTCGAACTGCTTCTTATTCCCCGACCGGAATCCCTCGCCCAGCCCCACCAGCAGCAGCAGCGAAAACACTCCCCAGGCAATTCCAAACATGGTCAGAAACGACCGCAGTTTGTGCCCCCACAGGGTCTGCAGAGTCTGGCCGAATATGTCGAAAAGAAGCCGCATGTAGGCAGTATTATACGGTCTGCAACCAAAAACGTCGTTTTACGGAACGCCGTTCACGTAATGGCGTTTCTGCACTTGTAAGGGCACACTCAGGAATGCAAACCGACCCCGTACGCTTTCCCGCCACCCCAATTGCCTTGAAAATGGCCGTAGCCATCGGCATTGGGATGCTTGCCGGCATGGAGCGCGAATGGTCAAACAAAGACGTGGGCATTCGAACCTTCGCCATCGTTGCCCTGCTCGGCATGCTCGCTTCCCTTGTCGGCCCCAGCGTCGCCATTGCAGCTCTGGTCGGCGTGTTTCTGCTCGTCGCCGCCATGAACACACGCAGCATTCTCCACGACCGTTCCCTGGAGATCACCACTTCTGCGGCTTTGATGGTGAACTACCTCCTTGGCGTCCTGGTCGGCCTGGGTCATATCTTCACTCCGGTCGCCGGAGCGATCATCATGACCATGCTTCTGGCCTGGAAGACCGAGCTGAGCCGCTTTGCCGGCGGATTGCAACCATCGGAGATTCGCAGCGCCGTTCTACTTGGCCTTATTGGCTTCGTCATTTACCCAGTTCTGCCCAATCGTTACGTGGACCCTTGGCAGCTGTTCAACCCCAGTGACGCCTGGATCAGCGTTATCGCCATCGCCGGAATCGGATTTGTTAATTACGTGCTCCTCCGCATCTACAGTACACGCGGCCTCTATTTAGGCGCGATTTTCGGGGGCCTGGTCAACAGCAGTGCCACCGTCGCCGAGTTGGGTACCAGGGTGCAACAGACCGGAATGGTCGCCAGGATGACAACTCTTTGCCTGTTGACCACCATTGCCATGTTCGCCAGAAATCTGATTCTCGCCACCATCTTCTCGCCGCGTTCCCTCAGCGCAACCCTTATGCCGCTCATGGCCATGACCCTCGTGGCCGGTTTCTGGGTTTGGCGCGACCGCGGTATCGAACAAAAAGTTCCCGGGACCCTGACGCTCACCTCTCCCATCTCGCTCACGAAAGTGCTGTGGTTTGGAACGGTTTTCATTTGCATACAGATCGCCGGAACCCTGCTCACAAAGTACTTTGGCAGTGAGGGCATGCTGGCCACCGGAGCTTTCGGCGGCCTGGTCAGCAGCGCCAGCACCACCGCTGCGGCCGCTACCATGGCCATGCACGGCAAGATAACCCCCGCGCTCGCCGGCAGCGCCACCGTCGTTACCTCCCTGGCCAGTGCCGCCGTAAATCTGCCAATTGTCTGGCGAACCACCAGAGATAAAACTGTGGTGAAAACATTGACAATCAAGATGGCTACCGTGATCGCGACGGGAATTGCCGCAGTCGCAGTCGACAGGATTTTCCAATTCTCCGAATTATTGCTGCGAAAATAACCGCTCCCAAGATTCTTATCAGGGCAGGATTCTTATCAAGGGCAAGATTCGTATCAGGGCATGCCCTCAGGCATGCCGCAACGCCGCGTCATCCCCGCGCCTTCAGGCGCCGGGCTTCAAGATCTCGTCCGGGCCTGGCATCAGGCATCACTCGACCGCATTGCGCGAAATAACTTCGCGATACCACTCCGCGCTCAGTTTGGGAGTACGAGTTTGCGTCTTGAAGTCGACGTAATGAATACCGAATCGCTTGCTGTAACCATCGGCCCACTCGTAGTTGTCCATCAGGCTCCACAGGAAATAGCCCTTGATCGGGTAGCCCTCCGATGCCGCACGATGCAGGTGGGTCAGATGATTGCGCAGGTACATCACGCGGTCCGTGTCCTCGACGCGTCCATCGGCGGTCACCACATCGTCCGCCGAACACCCATTCTCAGTGATGTAGAGCGCCGGCGGTTTCCACACGTCGCTCACATTGCGAATCGCCCAGTAAATCACCTCCGGACCGATATACAGCCAGGACGACGCCATGTGCGGATAAGAACTCTGCCGCCTCTCCACGGCAAAGCCGAGCGCCGACGAGTCCGCCCGCACATACTCCGGCGTGTATACGTTCAGGCCCACGAAATCGAGCGGGCTGCCGATGATTTTCATGTCTCCGGCCTCCACCTTCGGTGCGTTCGCCCCCTCGTGCTCGAGATAGTGGTCGGTGTACTTTCCTTCCATGACGGCGGTCAGAAACGGAGCGTTCCCCTCGCGAGTCGCCCGCCGTGCGGCCTCGATATGCTCGCGGCTCTCGATCACCGGCACAAAGACCGTGGCATTTTCCGCCAGACCAACCTGCGTTCCACTCTTGGCGTTTGCCCGGATGGCCTGCACCGCCATCCCGTGCCCCAGCACGGCGTGGTGGCGAATCTGGTTCACCTGCGCATCCGGCAACTTCAACCCCGGCGCAAACTGTCCATTCTTGTAGCCCAGATCGGTGAAGCAGACGAACTCATTCGTGGTGAAGAAATGGCCGACACGATCCGAAAGCCGTTTCGAAATATATCCGGCGTAGTCAGCAAACGCTTTGGAAGTGTCGCGTGATTGCCACCCGCCGGGCAGCGCCTGGGGCAAATCCCAGTGAAATAGTGTGATGTAAGGGGCGATATTGTTCTTAAGCAGCTCATCCACCACCCGCTGGTAATAGTCCAGACCCTTCTCGTTCGGCTGCCCCGTCCCATCCGGGAATACGCGCGACCATGAAATCGACAGCCGATATCCTCCCACCCCCAGGTTCTTAAGCAGCTTCACGTCTTCCTTATAGAGATGGTAAGAATTGTCGGCGACATCGCCGGTTTCGCCATGAAAGGTCTTGCCCGGCGTGTGCGAGAAAGTGTCCCAGACCGAGGGCTTCCGTCCATCTTCGCTCACCGCGCCCTCAATCTGGTAGGCGGCCGTAGCACAGCCCCAGAGAAAGTTGGGGGGAAATTGCAGCAATCGGGGTTTCGCCAACTGCGCGAACGCGATCCGGGGCAGAGAGGCGCTGGCAAAGGTAACCGCGGCGGCCCCCGCCAGAGTCTTGCCAAATCGACGGCGTGTGAGATTCTTCATGGCCCCAGAAGCTTACCACCAGCGCCCACTCAAATGAAGCTACCCGGATGGAATCCTGGTCGCTCAGCTTGAACTTCTCTCGATGGCGTCATCCTGAGCGGAGCCGGTTTTCAGGCGGAGCGAAGGATCTCCCTTTCGGTGGACCCTGCGTACACCAGAGGTCCCTAACCGGCTGCAACCGCGCGGCGTTTGGGGATGACGCACCTCGAAAAAAGCCGCCAAACCGAGCCATCACCGGGAGACATGGTACTGGCACTTTTTTGCCAAAAATAGCCACAAATCATTTCTCTCTCCCGCCAACTTCGGCTATTCTCTAGCCCGGATGACCACGCTGCCTCTCTCCGAGCTTCTCGGTGCCACCGTCTATGACCCCTCCGGGGCCGCCAGTGGCCATGTACGCGAGGTCACCCTAGCCCCGCAGGAAGACCGCAACCGTGTCGCCTCGTTTATCGTCAAAACCAAATCCGGCAACCGCGTCCTCCCTTACTCCGCCGTCTCCACCATTGACGCGAGTATCCATACCTCCACCAATCCTGCCGACTGGCCCGCCGCCAATGGCGCGGAAGGCCTGTTCCTGCTCGAACGCGACCTCCTCGATCAGCAGGTCATCGACGTTCACGGCCGCAAGGTCGTTCGCGTGAACGACGTCGACCTTCAAGTCGACGCCATGATCGAGGCCGGGCGCTCTCACGCCGTGCTGCGCATCCAATCCGTCGATATCGGAGTCCGCGGCGCCGTCCGCCGCCTCCTGCGCGGCCTCGCGCCCCGCGCCGCTCTCCACGTCCTGCTCCAGAAAATTCCTCCCCGCACCATCCCCTGGAGTTTTGTCGACCTCATCGAAACCGATCCCGCGCGTCGCATCAAGCTCAAGATTTCTCACGAGGGCCTGGCCACGCTCCATCCCGCCGACATCGCCGACATCGTCGAAGATCTCGCCCCGGACGAGCGCGAAGCCGTCTTCCGCACCCTCGACCAGGATGTCGCCGCCGAGACCCTCGAGGAGGTCGAACCCAACATCCAGAAGTCGATCGTTGAATCTCTCGACTCCGAGCGCGCCGCTGAAATCGTTTCGGAGATGGATCCCGACGCCGCCGCCGACCTGCTCGCCGATCTCCCGCAGGATCAGACCGAACAAATCCTCGTCGAGATGAAGCCCGAGGACAGCCAGGAGGTCGTCGAACTTCTCGAGCACCGCGAAGAAACCGCTGCCGGACGCATGACCACCGAGTTCCTCGCACTCCCCGTCGCCGCCACCGTCGAGAATGCCCTCGGCGTCATGCGCGAGTTCGAAGGCGGCGTCGAATCCGTCAGCACCATCTACCTGGTCGACTCCCATGGCACTCTCGCCGGCGCCGTTCCTCTCGTGAAACTTGTCCTCGCCCAGCCCGGTACTGCACTGCTTTCCCTTACGCAGGAACCCCTGATTTCTGCGCACGAAACCACCAGTGACAACAAAGTCGCCGAACTTTTCGATAAATACAATCTCGTAACCCTCCCCGTCATCGACAACCACAACAAACTCGTCGGTGTCGTCACCTCCGACGACATAATCACCATGCTCCGCAGCA
>Ga0302326_10003549_pt1 | contig 36622 bp, 30 predicted proteins | sample Palsa_T0_3_FD_202264 | JGI IMG/M metagenome (GOLD analysis project Ga0302326, IMG submission 202264) | Peat permafrost microbial communities from Stordalen Mire near Abisko, Sweden - Palsa_T0_3 | ecosystem: Environmental > Terrestrial > Soil > Palsa > Peat permafrost | place: Sweden: Abisko... | reverse complement strand
CCGCCGACGGAATGAACAGCGTGGCATAGCCGAGGAACAGTGTTACGCCAATCATCGCAATGCTGATGACCCAGGCCACGATGTTGAAGCCGAGCGAATTGACGTGGTCGCCCATGAGATCGCGGCGGTTGATGAGTAGAAGGATGAAAATCAGGACTGGAGCGAGCCAGACGCCGTTGGCCACCTGCGAAAAGAGCAGGATTTTGAGGAGCGGAGCGTGCGGAATCAGAATGATTCCGCCGCCGACGATGATAAGACCGGCGTAGAGACCATAGAAGATCGGCGCTTCGCCCAGCTTGTGGTCGATACCGGACTCGAAGCCCAAGCCTTCGCAAATCACGTGGGCGGTTGAGAGCGGGAGAATCGAGGCGGCGAAAAGCGACGCGTTCAGGAGGCCAAAGGCAAAAAGTGTGGCGGCAAATCGGCCTGCCAATGGCGCGAGAGCCTGGGCTGCCTGCGCTGCGTCTGTAATGTTAGTCATACCATGCGCGTGGAGAGTGGCTGCGGTGCAAACGATGATGAAAAAGACGATGGCCATGCACGTTATGCTGCCTGCGAGTACGTCGAGCCGAGCGTGCTTATATTGCTTTGGCCCGACGCGCTTCTCGACGAATCCCGCCTGCAGGTAAAAGAATTGCCACGGCGCGACCGTGGTTCCTACCAGCGCGACGAACATGAGCAAGTAGTCTTTATCGAGGCTGAACGTCGGCAGTACGGTTTCCTTTGCCGCAATCAGCCAATCGGGCTTGGCGAGGACCGCGGAAAGGACGTACGCGAGGTAGAAGGCGCACGCGACTAAGAATATCTTTTCGACTTGCCGGTACGAACCCCGGACCACCAGGAACCACACGAAGATTCCCGCGATTGGTACGGAGATATATTTGCTGATGCCGAAGATCTGCATGGAGGCAGCGACACCGGCGAACTCGGCGACCGTGTTGCCCAGGTCCACAGCCAGCGCTGCAAGCATCACGAAAAATGTTGAGCGGAAGCCGAATTCCTCCCGAATTAAATCGGAGAGGCCTTTGCCGGTCACTACGCCCATGCGCGCGCACATTTCCTCGCTGACGTAGAGCGCGATGGTGAGTGGAATCAGCGTCCAGAGCAGCGTGTATCCGAATTGCGCGCCGGCGAGCGTATACGTGGTGATTCCGCCGGCGTCGTTGTCCACATTTGACGTGATAATGCCTGGGCCGATGACGGCGAGAATCACCGCGAGCCTGCGGCGCGTGATGCGCGTGCGCCGCGCAAACTCCTCCCAGCGCTTTCTCAGCCGGGCGAAACTCGAGGTGACTTCAACGACGGTCATGGCATTTTTATAGCAGCGCGTGCATGTGGCTCACGACATCGTCCACAGTGATTGCTCCAATGGGATGGTTCTCCGAGTCGACAACAGTCAGGCTCCGCAGATTATATTTGTCGAATAATTCGAAAACTTCGCGATCGGTCGCGTCGGGCAGAATCGAAACATGGGAGTCGGAGATCAGCTCCAACATTTTCTGCTCCGGATCGGCGAGAAGCAGTTTCGGGAGCCTAACCGTGCCGGTGAGGACGGCGTCGCGATTGATCAGGATCACGTTGTCGAGCTGATCGAGCGGGATTTCGTGGAAGCGAATGTAATCGACGACTTCGCCGCGCGTCGCATCATCGGACACGGTGACAACTTCCGTGTTCATCATGCCGCCCGCCGTGTCGTGCTCGAAGCGCAGGAGGTCGCGCACTTCCTGCGCGTCGCGCCCCGGCATTTCCTCGATGATGTCTCCCCTGGCTTCCGGCGTGAGGTTTGCCAGCAGATCGGCGGCTTCGTCCGGACGCATTTCTTCGATGATGTCGGCGGCTTTTTCAGGATCGAGTTTTTCGACCACTTGCGTCTGCAGGCGCTTATCGAGTTCGGCCAGCGCTTCCGCCGCAGTCTCTTCATCGAGCGAGGTGATGATGGACTGGCGCTCGGCCGGAGACAGTTCTTCCATGATGTCGGCCAAATCGGCTGGGTGCATGGACGCGAGTTTCTGGCTGCTCATGCGCAGCTTTACTCGGCGCAATGGATCCGGTTCGATCAAGTTCACGAATTCCCATCGGATCGTGCGCTGCGGAAGTTTCTTCTGAATTCGCCGAATTACCTCAGGGGGTACAATTCCCTGCAGCAGCCGCCGCACTGCCCCTGGCAGCCCGACGTCAACCTGCGCGACGCGCATTTCGACGTTGCCATTCGTTCGATGGTCGGAGAGTTCAATGTCGTTCACGCGAACGACTTTGCGTCCCGCGGTGTCGATGATCTGCTGGTCGAGGAGATCTTTTCGAAGACCGAGCCACGCTTCGTTCGGATGGTAGAGTTCGAGCGCCGATTCGTCGGTGGTGAGCTTCAACCGGCCGGGCGTGACGTCGCTCACTTGATCGTAGCGCGCGACGAGCGGCCGATATTGCCCGCGGCCCAGTAGCACCCGCGAGATGCGATTCGGCTGATCGGCCGGCTCGATGAAGAGCTCCTTCACGCGACCGACGAAGTGGTCGTTTGAGTCGTAGGCTTCAGCGCCTAGAACTTCGGTGGCATGCAACATGGTCGTTCACCTTGTCCTGTTCCCGCGAGGGCCTTTCACCGAGCCCGCCCAAGTCAAACCCCAAGGAATCAGATACTTCCGGGACGCTCCGTGGTCGCAAAAAAATACCCGCGGCCGGGGTTCGATCCGACCGCGGGTAGCAAGATAGAAAACTCTCGTTACTCGGCGGTGGCTCTCGCCTCCGCGCTCATCCTGATGCCGATACGCTCCGCGCTATAGGCAACAAGGGGCGCCCGACTCGCCACCCGAGCCTGACGTTCCGGCCCGGGTTGTCGAGGACTGCCTGAATCCAAGTTGGACGACTGCTCCATTTCTTGAGAATGTCCTCAGCTTCTCTAGTTACGAGCAGATGCTCGCTTTGTCAAGTAAAGACTGCACTTGCGCGTCATTTTTTTCGATGTTTGAACACGAGATCGCCCGGTGTGACGTTTCGACCGCGAGAATCAGCGACGTGGAGGTCCCAATAGCTTGCTGTGATGTACTCCTGTGGCGAAAATCCAAGGAGCAACGCGGCGCGATCGATTGCGGCCGGTGAGCCTTCGAGTTCCAGATAATTGCCGAGAGGAGTCTCGTCGAGGTCGAGATGAAGACCTGGGAAACGGCGTAGGCGGTAGCTCGTGCGGAATTTGTCGTAGCGGAATCCAGACCGCAGGCCGATCGCTGCGAGGATCGTTTCCAGATTCTCAGCCGGATGATATTCGATTTCGATCTCTTTCCTTTCTTTATATCGCAATGACGATTCGGCCTGGATACCGGGCGACACTGGCGCTTTGTAGGTCAAAATGCCGCGTGGGTGTGCGTGACTTCGCGCCGAGGATCGGGTTTTTCGGGGCGTCGCGGACGAGCGCCGACCGGATGCTGGCGTTTCAATTCGAATTCGCAAGAGGCGTCCCGTTTCGCGCAATTCAGAGGCCGGCGTATCGTAGAGAATGTTGCGCTCGAACCTGCGCGGAGTTGCCTTCGCTCCGAGCCGACGCAATTGGTTGCGCAGCGCGTTCAAATCCGCGACGTGAAGTTTGATCTCAATCTCTCGGCCGTCATTCGCCATCTTCGTTGCGCCAGTATACTCGCGAGGTGCGCGCGGAGGAGCGTCGAATCTGTCGAATCCGCGAATTTCGGTAGTTGTTGATGCATTTCACTCATGTGCTTCTGACACCGGTGAACTCTGTTGCTAAAGGCAATGCCAGCCGACATAATCGTGAGCTTCCGGAGCCAGTTTGCATTCATGACAGAGCCTGCCACACCGCTGCTGCGCCAATACCACGCCATCAAGAAGCAGCACCCGCACGCCCTGCTTCTTTTCCGGCTGGGCGATTTCTACGAACTTTTTTTTGACGACGCGATCCTGGCTTCCAAAATTCTCCAGATCATGTTGACCTCGCGCAATCGGGAAAAAGGCCAGCCGGTGCCGATGTGCGGCGTTCCCTATCACGCAGCGGAATCCTACATCGCGCGGCTCATCCGCGCGGGGCAGCGTGTCGCTGTTTGCGATCAGATGGAGGAGGCAGGGCCCGGGAAAAAGCTAGTTCGCCGCGAAGTGGTTCGTGTGGTCACACCCGGAACGGCGTCGGGTCCTGGGCTCGTTGACCCTAAAGAGAACAATTTTCTCGCGGCGGTTTCACGCGACCCGGCCGCTGCCACCATCGGCCTTGCTTACGTGGATCTTTCGACTGGTGATTTTCGCGCCACGGAATTCTCGGGGCCTGCGGCGGACAATCGCCTTCTCGACGAGCTCGGCATTCTCCGGCCGCGCGAGATTCTGTTGCCGCGTCCTGCGTCGCTCTTCCCTTCGGCAGGAGTGCCCGATCTCGCGGGCATCGACGCGCTGGTGAGCCGGCTCGATGAGTTTATTTTTCAGCCGGACTTTGCCGCGCGAATTCTCGAAGAACAATTCCGAGTGGCCGCGCTTGACGGGTTCGGACTCTCGGAACATGCCCACGCCATCGGCGCTGCGGGCGCGATCGTTCATTATTTGCGCGAAACGTCAGTGATCGCCGCTGGGCGTGATGGTGCGAGTGGCGGAGATCCTTCGGCGCATATGCCTCTCAGCGGCCTCGAACATCTCAACGGCATTCGCTACTACGAGCAGCAGGATGCGTTGCTGCTCGATCAAGTGACTGTGCGGAATCTCGAACTCATCGAGCCGGTGAGCGGCGATGACGCCTCGGCAACATTAATGTTCGCGCTAGATCAGACCGCCACGGGAATGGGTGCGCGGCTCTTGCGAAGTTGGATATTGCGCCCGGAGATTTCACTCGATGAAATCGAAGCGCGGCTCGATGCCGTTGCCGAATTCAAAGCGCGGCCCGTTGAACGTGGGGAGATATATCGCACCCTTGAACCGATTCTTGATCTCGAGCGCCTGACGAGCCGAATTACACTCGGCATTGCTACGCCGCGCGATCTCCTGGCGCTTCGCAAGTCGCTCGATCAAATTCCAGTGCTGCGTGGATTTCTCTCTCCCGCTTCACAGAAGACGGCTGCGCGAATCGCGAGGCTTCACGCTGAACTCGACGAACTCGCCGATGTCCGGGGCGCAATCGAGCACGCCATCGCTGACGATCCACCGGCGCTAGCCACCGAGCCAGGAATTATTCGCCGCGGCTACGATCCCGCTCTCGATGAGCTTCGCGATCTTAGCCGCACGAGCAAGCAAGTGATCGCCGCGATGGAAGACCGCGAGCGAAAGCGCACGGGAATCGCGTCGCTGAAAATTCGCTTCAATCAGGTGTTCGGGTATTACATTGAAATCTCCAAGGCGAACATGCATCTTGCGCCCGCCGATTACGATCGCAAGCAGACTCTCGTCAACGCCGAACGCTTTACCTCGACCGAGCTGAAAGAATACGAGCGGAAAGTTCTCGACGCCGACGAGCGAATCTCGGAAATCGAGCGACGCCTCTATGCCGAGCTGCGTGAACGCGTAGCGCGCGAAGCTCCACGCCTTCGCCGAACGGCGTCCGCTGTTGCCCAGTTGGATGTCCTCGTGAATTTTGCGCGACTCGCTGCGACGGAGAATTACGTGCGGCCGAGCTTTACGGAGCAGAATTCGGGCGAGCGCGGCGAGCTTTTAATTGCCGGCGGCCGGCATCCTGTGATCGAGCGCCTTCTCGCGGTGCGCGGCGAACGATTCGTCCCCAACGATCTCTATCTTGACGACAAAACACAATCGCTGCTTCTCATTACTGGCCCGAATATGGGCGGCAAATCCACTTATCTACGGCAGTCTGCGCTGATTGTAATCATGGCGCAGATGGGATCGTTCGTTCCGGCGGTGGAAGCGAAGCTGCCGCTCACGGATCGAATTTTTACGCGCATCGGCGCGTCGGACAATCTGGCGAGGGGGCGCTCGACATTCCTTGTGGAGATGAGCGAAGTCGCGGCGATTTTGAACACGGCGACGGCGGCGAGCCTCGTTCTTCTCGACGAAGTGGGCCGCGGCACGGCGACGTTTGACGGACTTTCGATTGCCTGGGCTGTTGTGGAAGCGCTGCAAGCGGATGCGCGGCCTCGTGCTTTATTCGCGACGCACTATCATGAGCTGACGGAACTCGAACGGCTCGTACCTGGCGTGCGAAACGTTCATGTGTCGGTTCGCGAATCCGGAAACGAAATTATTTTTTTGCGGCGCGTCGAGCCTGGCAGCGCCGACAAAAGCTACGGAATCGAAGTCGCACGGCTCGCGGGGCTTCCGGCATCCGTAATCGAACGGGCGCGCGAAGTTCTGAAGCGACACGAGACGAGCGAGCATAAGCTAAGCGAAGAATTGACTCCGGGCGCTACGGCGCCGGAACAAGCGCCAATGTTCACGGCGATTGACCAGTCTGTGATTGACGCGTTGCGTCAGGCGGATCTCGACAATTTGAAACCGTTAGAAGCGCTAAATCTTCTCGCTACGCTGAAGAAGCAGCTCTTATGAAACGCGGTGACGCACGCAGCCGGCCGCAATACGTGCTCGGCTTGATGTCGGGGACTTCCGCGGATGGTATTGATGTCGCGCTCGCGCGGATTTCCGGCGCGCCGCCGAATCTTTCCGCGAAGCTTGAGGGATTTTATGCCGTGACTTATCCGGAAGCGGTGCGGGACGAGATTCTTAGAATCGCGAATCTCGGCTCCTCGAATTCAGCGCAGATTAGCCGGCTTAATTTCGCGCTTGGCGAACTTTTTGCGCGCGCAACACTCGCGGCCTGCCGGCAATTTCGGATCGCGCCGCGAAAGATCGCCGTTATCGGGTCGCACGGCCAGACGATTTACCATCAAGGCAGGCCATCGAAGTTTCCGGGCGTTGGCAAAATTGCGTCTACGATGCAGATCGGAGAGGCCTCCGTAATCGCTGCGGGCACCGGAATTACGACCATCGCGGATTTTCGCCCTGCCGACATGGCGGCTGGAGGCCAGGGCGCGCCGCTCGTTCCCTTCGTGGATTACGTTCTGTTTCGCGACGCGAAGCTGGGGCGCGTTGCGTTGAACATCGGAGGGATAGCGAACGTCACTGTGATTCCCGCCGCTGCCAGGAGTAACGCTTGTTTCGCGTTCGACACCGGCCCTGGAAATATGGTGATTGACGCTCTCGTCCGGCATTTCACACGGGGGCGTGAGACATTCGACCGCGACGCTCGCCACGCGTTGCACGGGAAATCGATCGTGCCGCTTCTCTACAAACTCCTCGCCGATCCATATTTCCGAATAAAGCCGCCGAAGACGGCGGGGCGAGAACAATTTGGCGAAGCATTCGCCGGAGGCATTGTTCGCTGGGGCAAAGCGCACCGCGCGACGCCCGACGATTTAATCCGCACAGCGACGCTTTTCACGCCACTCTCGATCGCTGATGCGTTCCATAGATTCATCTTTCCGCGCGCAAAGATTCACGAACTGATTGTGTCCGGAGGGGGAACGCAGAATCCCTTAATCATGGCGCAGCTTGCCGCGTCTCTGCCCGGCGTGATCGTCCGAACTTCCGATGAATTCGGTGTGCCATCGGCGGCCAAAGAGGCATTCGCGTTTGCGATTCTGGCCTACGAAGCATTCCACGGCCGGACGAATAATCTGCCATCTGCGACGGGCGCGCGCGAGTCCGCAATTCTCGGAAAGGTGAGCTATGCGCCGCCGCGCTAGGTGCGGCTCGTTCGTCGTCGCCGCCTTGCTAACGTACTTCGCAATTTCGGCGGGCGGATGCGCCAGTCAAAGCAGCGCGACGCCGCCGGATACCGTCAATTTTCTCATCGAGTCCGCGCCCGTGAATCTCGATCCGCGCATCGGCACGGATGCGTGGTCGCAGCACCTACACGATTTGATCTTCAGCAGCCTCGTCGCGCACGACGCGAACATGAACATCGTTCCCGACCTCGCGGAGAGTTGGGAAACGCCAGACCCGCAGACTTATATTTTTCATTTGCGCCGCGGAATTAAATTTCACAACGGCGCCGCGCTCACTTCCGCCGACGTAAAATTCACTTTCGATTCCATCCTCGGCGGCCAAATCAAGACGCCGAAACGCGGATCGTTTCGCATGGTGGACTCCGTTGCGGCGACCGATGACGCGACGATCGTTTTTCATCTGCGCGAGCCGTACGCGTCATTCTTGTGGAATCTCTCGCGTCCGGGCGTCGGAATCGTCCCGCGCGGCTTCGGCGCGGAACTCGCGCAGCATCCCGTCGGCACCGGTCCATTTCGGTTCGTGAGCCTCGAGCCGGATTTGGAAATCGTCCTCGCGAGCAACCCGAGCTATTTCGGCGTTGTGCCAAAGATTTCGCAAGTGCGATTCCGAATCGTTCCCGATGCGACGGTCCGCGCATTGGAATTACGAAAAGGCTCCGCTGACATCGCCATCAATTCACTCGCGCCAGACATGGTTGTCGCGCTCGGCGGCTATACGGGAATCAAAGTTGCCGAAGAGCCCGGAACATCGCTCGCCTACATCGCGTTCAATTTCGAAGACCCGCTGCTCTCGAAGCGCGATGTTCGCCGCGCGCTCGCGTACGCAACGGATCGCGAATCCATAATCAAATATCTGCTGCGCGGACAGGCGCGGCTGGCGTCGAGCCTGCTGCCGCCGAATCACTGGGCTTACGACGGCGATGTGGCGACTTACGACTACGATCCCGCGAAAGCTGAATCGCTTCTCGACTCTGCCGGACTTCCGCGCGGCAAAGACGGCGTTCGCTTCCATCTGAGCCTCAAATCTTCCACCGACGAATCTACGAGGTTGTATTCGGAGGTTTTGCAGGAACAGTGGAAGCGCATCGGCGTGGCACTCGAACTGCGGCCGCAGGAATCAGCAACTTTCAATTCCGATATCGCTCACGGCAGCTTTCAGCTCTACACGCAGCGGTGGGTAGGCGGCAACAACGACCCCGACATGTTTGAATTCGTATTCAGCTCGCACAAGTTTCCGCCGAATGGGGCAAACCGCGGCCACTTCGTCAGCGCGCAAGTCGATGCCCTGCTCGATCGCGCGCGCGTCGAACCCGATCGCGTCAAGCGCCGCGCGATTTTGTTCGAAGTGCAGCGAATCGTCGCGGACGAACTGCCTTATATCAATCTCTGGTATGTGGACAACGTGTGCGTCTATCGCGATCGCTTGCAGATTGAGACGCTCTCGCCGACGGGAGATTATGGCTTCCTGCAAACGATGGGATTCAGTTCGAAATGATCGGCAAGATTTTCGTGCGATGCACTTGATCGACCAAATCAAGCGGCGAGAGTCTTCTGAATGTCGTTCTCGGCGATAGCGCCCTCGCGAATGATCATCCATTCGTCGCCATCGAGACGAACGATCGTTGACGGCACCACGGCGCGCGTGTCTCCGGAATCGAGAATGAGCGGCAGCCGGTCGCCGAGCTGGATGATCAAGTCCGCCGCGTTGGTACACGCTGGCATTCCCGTGAGATTCGCGCTCGTTCCCGTGATCGGCCCGCCGACGGCGTTGATAATTTCGCAAGCCACTTTCGAATTGGCCCAGCGGAGTGCCACGCGGCCCGTGTTACCCGTAACCTTCAGCGGGAGGCGGTGCGTCGCTTCGAGAACAATCGTCAGCGCGCCCGGCCAATATTTTTGCGCAAGAGTTAGAAAAATATCGGGAACATCGCGAACCAGCGAAACGGCCTGCTCGACGGAGCTGACGAGGATGGGGAGCGCCTTCGATTCGGGGCGCCCCTTGATTTCGTAAACGCGGCCGATCGCAGCGAGATTGAACGGATCCGCGGACAGGGCGTAAAAAGTATCGGTAGGCACTGCCACGACTCCCCCGCGCGTAATGTAGTTCGCGGCATAGTCGATGCTCTGCCGCTCGGGCGCTTCCGGCGAAATTTTTAAGATTTCAGACGGCAAAGTGCTGACTCGCTGTGGGTTGCGCTAGGAACATCAGGGAACGCTATCACAGCCTCCGCGCGCCGTGCAAGGTTCCTTGGTTCCCGGCCGTTCGCCGGAGGCCGCGCCGGTAGGCCGCTTTACGGGGCTTCGGGCGTTTGTTAGTCTCGAATTGATGGCACGCGAAGCAATGAACGCAGCACCAAGAACCTCCGCGCGGCCGCGAAATTCGGGCCAAGCCGAGATCATCGAAAGCCGCGATAATCGTTGGCTCAAGATTTTCCGCGCAGCACTTCGCCAAGGCTACCTTCCTGACGAAGGATTCATCGGGCTCGAAGGGCCGCATCTCGTCGAAGAAGCGCTTCGTTCGGGACTCGAAATCGAAGCTATCCTGACCGGCCCCGATGGAGAGAAATCCTTTGCTGCGTGGACCGATGAATCGCGCCGGGCGGCGCGCATTTTCAAGACGACGGCGCGACTATTTGAAGGCGTCGCCGACACAGAGCACCCGCAAGGCATCGCGGCGCTTGCCCGGCCGCGCGAATGGACATTTGACGACCTCGTCCGCGATGGCGCGCCTCTCGTTGTCGTGCTCGTTGGAGTGCAAGATCCGGGCAACGTCGGAACAGCTGTGCGCTCGGCCGAAGCTTTTGGCGCGACGGGCCTGGTCGCGACGAAAGGCACCGCCGATCCGTGGTCCTCGAAAGCGCTCCGCGCCTCGGCTGGATCTGCATTGCGGCTTCCGGTTCTCCGCGGGATCGCGCTCGCAGTGTCGATGGCACAGCTTTGCGTGGCTGGTCTGAGAATCATCGCCGCCTCAGCGAAGCAGTCCGGCAGTGCAGGTAAGCCGCCACCCGATTTGCGCGGCGCGTGCGCGATTTTTATCGGCAACGAAGGCGCGGGGCTGCCGCCCGAAGTTGAACGATCCGCTGACGGACTCTTTGCGATTCCGATGGCCTCAGGCGTTGATTCGCTCAATGCGGGCGTCGCGGCGTCGGTGTTTCTCTACGAAGCCGCGCAGCAGCGTAGCGAGAACGGCGCCGAGAATCGCATCGGACGCAGTACCGATCGCATTACTGGTAAAGGATGAGCGTGGGACTTTTTCAAGCCGTTCAGCCGCAGGAAGAAAGTGCTGGGCCGCGCCCGCTGGCCGATCGCATGCGCCCGCGCACGCTCGATGAGCTAGTCGGCCAGGAGGATCTCCTCGCTCCCGGCAAGCCGCTGCGGCTGCAGATCGAACGCGATGACATCGGCTCAATGCTTTTCTGGGGTCCGCCCGGCTGCGGCAAGACGACGCTCGCGCGAATCATCGCGACTCATACGCGTTCCGAATTCATTCCGTTCAGCGCCGTGACATCCGGCATCAAAGAAATCAAGCAGGTGATGACTGAAGCCGGGCGCGCGCTGGATTATGGCCGGCGCACGGTGGTGTTCGTGGACGAAGTGCATCGTTTCAATAAGGCGCAACAGGATGCCTTTCTGCCGCACGTCGAATCCGGCAGCATCACGCTGATCGGCGCGACCACCGAGAATCCGTCTTTCGAAGTTATTTCGCCGCTGCTCTCGCGCATGAAGGTTTACATTCTTCACGCGCTCACGACCGAACAGATTGCGGGTTTGCTCCAACGGGCGATTTCCGATTCCGAACGCGGGCTCGGCAAAGAAAAAATCGTTGCGAGCGCCGAGATTCTCGAGCGCATTGCAATTGTCGCGAATGGCGATGCCCGCGCGGCCTACAACACTCTCGAAGCGCTCGTGCGCGGCGCCGCACCAGATGCCGAAGGACGCCTCGTGCTAACGACAGCGCTGCTCGAAGACGTTCTCCAGAAGAAGCTCCTGCCATACGACAAGGCCGGCGAAGAACATTACAATCTCATCTCGGCGCTGCACAAATCCATCCGCAATTCGGATCCCGATGCCTCACTCTATTGGCTGGCGCGCATGATTGAATCGGGCGAAGACCCTCTTTATCTCGCGCGGCGAATGGTTCGCATGGCCAGCGAAGATATCGGCCTGGCCGACCCCAACGCGCTTCGGATGACTCTTGCCGCGAAAGAGGCGTTCGAGTTCATAGGCCCGCCCGAAGGATATTTGGCGCTCGGCCAAGCGGCCGTGTACCTTGCGCTCGCGCCGAAATCGAACGCACTCTACACGGCCTACGGCGCCGTGCAGCAGGATCTCGAGTGCACGGTGGCGGAGCCAGTGCCGCTGCATTTGCGCAACGCCGTGACGGGATTGATGCGCCATGTAGGTTATGGCGAGGGATATCAGTACGCGCATGAATTCGAAGAAAAAGTGACGGACATGCAGTGCCTGCCGGACAGCCTGGCGGGCCGAACTTACTATCACCCGACCCACGAGGGATTCGAAGCGCGGGTTCAGGAACGGCTCGCGCAACTTAGAAAAAGTCAAAAGAAGCCAGCCGCGAGTGCCGGGAACGCATCTAACTCCGAGAAACCGGACGACGAGAAATCTGACCACGAGAAAAAGTGACGCGTAAGACGACTCCGCCTTCGAGCTCCCTTCTGCTGAAGTTCTTCGCGCCTGCGATCATCGCTGCGGTGATGATTGCCGTATCAGTCGCCGCCTTCCCTTCCTCTTCAACGGATACAGAAAAGCCGAAGTTCATCATCGATGAGGACTGCCCGGTGTTCGCTTTTTCTGCCGACAATCACGTCGCGTACGCCGTCCGGCGCATTTACAACTGGAAGAAATTCACGGTGGAAGGCGACGACCTGTGGATATCGAACGAGACCGGCAACAAGAGGAAAAAAATCATTGAGGGCGACAAGCTCGTCAAGACAACAACATTTCACAGCTATTCGATACATGACATTACCTGGTCGCCCGACAGCCGCCGCCTCACAATTGAAAAAACCACCGAGCAAATCAACAGCGCAAAAAAAGGCGACATCTCATCGGGGGAGACCATCGAGCTGATGGATAGCGACGGCCACGAAATTCCGATCAAGGGCATGGAACCGCCGCCCGCCCCACCCAAGCCGCAGGGCAAGAACGGAGACAAGAAAAATCAGGACCAAGACGAGGATGAGGACGAAAACGAAAAGCCCAAATTCAGTCCGTTCATCGGCGCATCGCAAGGTACATGGCTCGCCGACGGCGCCACCGTCGCGTTTCTTTTCGAAGCGGTGAAACCCAATCTGCTCTTCGAAATTCATACGATTCAGCCGGCAACCGGAAAAGTGAAGACGCTGTTCGCCGGGCACCTATTTGCTGGAGTCGTTTGGGATGCGGCGCATAGCACGGCGTTTGCGGTCCAGCGCGACAAGGGTACCGACGGCCCCGCTGACCTTCTCTGGCTCGATCTCGCGCACGAAATCGGCAACAAGATCGCGCCGATTGATGGCTTTCAAGGCCAGTTGACGGTTTCGCCGTCAGGCAGACGCGTAGGATATTTTCGAGACGGCGACTACCTGGAGATCCGCGACATCACGCCGAATTCGAAACCACTATCGTTGCGCGTGGGTTACGGCAGATTCGAATGGTCGCCCGATGAACGGTACATTCTGCTGAAGCGCGGGCCTGAAACCCGCTCGGGCAATATGGTTTGGATCAGCATTCCCGGCGGAGATTTCACGCCGGCGATGCACGACCTGGTGTTTCGCGATTTTCACATTTCGCCCGATGGGCACTGGATTGGCCTGATGGAAGTTGGCAAGCGGATTGTTAAGATTTATCCGGCCTCGACTTTCGCTCCGTAGAAATTCGCGGGCGGATCGCTAAATGTCCCTCAACCGAAATCGCTTGGCATGTTCTTTCAAAATGCATGCATCTTGAACCGCAATTAATCCGGCGGCCCTTGCCCGCTCGGCGGCATCGCCGTGAATCACGCCTTCCTGCATCCAGATGGCGCGCGCGCCGATCTTGATGGCGCTCTCCACCACTGCGGGCACGTGCTCCGGCCTCCGAAAAATATTTACGATGTCCACTTTTTCGGGAATATCTTCGAGGCGCGCATAGGCTTTTTCACCCAGAACTTCGCGCTCGCCTGGATTGACCGGGATGATGCGATAGCCAGCGGCCTGCATGTACTGCGAAACGCCGTAGCTCGGGCGGAATTTCCTCGACGACAGTCCCACGACGGCGATAGTGGCGCCGGTCTTCAGGATTTCGGTGATGGGATCGTTTGCACCGCCGCCCTGCTTGCCTTCCGGGTCGTTCTCCGCTCGACTGTCGCTTGGGACGGACGTCTCACTCATTTCGGTTCCCCTTGGGCCTGTGTTCGTTGGGCGCGTGCTCGCTGGGCGGGCGCCGAACGCTCTTCTTGGCACTGTTAACGTCCGCTGCCGGCTGTTTTAAATCGCGCTGGTGCGAAACCCGCCTTTTGATGTCGCGAAAGCGCGATGCCGGCGTTGCGACGCCGCTCGAACGCGGCGCCGGCTTCGGTGCGTCGCGCGTGCGGACTGCCTGTTTCGCGATTAGCTTTTCAAGCCCGGCGATTTCTTCAGGCGTAAGTTTGCGAAATCGCCCGGGCGCCAGATCCCCGATTTCGATGTTTGCTAATTTAATGCGCTTCATTTTTTCTACCGGATGTCCAAGAAGTTGGAGCTTCTCACGCAGCGGGTCGCGCCGCGCTTCCGTCAGAGTCACTTCGTACCATGCATTTTCGGCGCGCTTAAGGCGCTCGACGCGCACGCGCATTTCGGCTTCAATCTGCTTCATATCCGCGTCGGTGAGATTGCCCTTCAGCTTCACGAGATACGTCTGCCGCAATCCATGCGAGCGCAGCAGTTTATTCGCGAGTTCGCCGTCATTCGTGAGAAACAGGAGTCCCGAGGCGTGATATTCAAGTCGCCCAACGGGATAAACGCGCGCCTGCGCGCCCTGCAGAAAATCGGAGATCGAACGCCGGCCTTCGGGATCGCTCATTGTTGCAACGACGTCGGCGGGTTTATAGAGCGCGAGGTAGAGGTGCTCCTCGGGGCCGTGAAGCAGCTTTCCGCCGACCTTGATGTGATCTTTCGAGGCGTCGGCCCGCGAGCCTAGCTCCGTCACCATCTTACCGTTGACAGTTACCTGGCCCGACACGATCAACTGCTCGGCGCGGCGCCGCGATGCCACGCCCGCTCGCGCAATTATTTTCTGGAGTCGTTCTTCCATTGGAAGGAGTCTGCTGGACTTCCTAGTCGCCGTCTGCGCCAGAAATCATTTCTTCGGCGCTTTCCGTTTCCGGAGTGCCGGATTTTGTGCGCGATTCCGGAAGCGCTGAGTCCGTTGTCGACGATGTTTCCGGGCCCAAAGTTGCCGCTACGGGTGTCGCCGACGATGTAGTCGCGCCAGCGGCTACAGCGGCCACTTTCGGCGTTTCGGCTGTCTCCCCGGGTGTTGGTTGGCCTTCTGAACCGGACTGAGCCTCCATTGCTCTGTCCTCTGGCTCAATCGGGGCGATGCCATCGTCGTTGCCAAGAGCCGCCTGTGCGAGTTGCTCAAATTCCTTCAGGCTCGGCAATTCCTCGAGATCGGAAAGCCCAAATCGCATCAGAAAATCTTTCGAAGTACGATACAAAATCGGCCGGCCGATCACAGGCTTGCGTCCCGCCGTCGTAATCAGACGTTTCTCGAGAAGCGTCTTGAGAACGCCGCCGCAATTCACGCCTCGGATTTCGTTTATTTCGGGCCCAGTGACGGGCTGCTTGTAAGCGATCACAGCCAGAGTTTCGAGCGCGGGCATCGTCAGCCGCACCGGCGGCCGCAAGCTCTTGATAAATTTGCGAACGACATCGTGGTGCTGCGGCTTCGTATACATCTTCCAGCCGCCAGCCACTTTGCGAATTTCCACGCCGCGATCCGGCGCCTGGCTCAACGCGACAAGTGCATCGAGCGCCGCGCGCACTTCCGGCTTCTCCGCTTCGACCGATTTCGCCATCTGGTCAAGCGTCACCGGCTCGTCCGCCGCATAAATGATGGCCTCGAGGGCCGATGTTAATTCTTGTGGGTTCATAGATATTGTTCTTCGATTTTTGCGATGGCCTCTTCGCCGGAAAACACGACATCGAACATTTTGTGCTTAGCCAATCCGATATCCGAAAACAGTTCGGTTTGCACCAGCACGACTGCCTGCAGCCTGACCATTTCAAGCACAGCTAAAAATGCCACGATCATCGCGCGCCGCGAAGCGCACGCCTCGAAGAAGGCCGTCAGCGATACGGGCTCATCGCCGGCCGTCAATTTCTTCCGCAGCTCGGACATCATTTGCGCGATGGTCACCGTCTCGTGCTGCAGCTCGATCTTCGGAATTTCCTTCCGCCGCTCGAGCACTTGCTGAAACACTTTGACCAGATCGACAAGCGAAACAATGATTTCGCCTTCGACTTCTTCGCCCTTGTAGAGCGATAAATCCGGATTCGACCACACGTTCGCTTCTACCTGTTGCTTCTGATAGAGAAGCTGCGCTGCGTTCTTGTATTTCTCATGCTCGAGCAGCCGGTGGACCAGTTCGTCGCGCGGGTCCATCTGTTCTTCAGGCCCGGCAAGCGGATCGACCGGCAGGAGCATCTTCGACTTGACGTAGATCAGCGTCGCGGCCATGTACAGAAAATCAGAAGACACGTTGATATCCAGCTGTTCCAGCTGATGCAGGTAATCCAGATACTGCTGCGTGATCTTGGCGATCGGGATATTGTGGATATCAATTTCTTGTTTGCGGATTAAATCGAGAAGAAGATCGAGAGGGCCTTCGTACACCGGAAGTTGCACCTTGTAGGGTGTTGCCAAATCAGTCTCCGCTCGCAAGTTTCTGGGCGCTCGGCGCCGCGCTCTCGGTCGAAGCCTTTCGCGCCGCCTTCCAGCCGAAAATCGCCTCTCGCACGCGCTCCATCGTCTTGTCCGCTATCTTATGCGCGCGCTTCGAGCCGTCGTCGAGAATATCCCAGACGCGTTGGGGATGCGACTCAAATTCGCGGCGCTTTGCTTGAATTGGCTCGATCCATTTCACCAGCGCGTCAGCCATGAGCTTCTTGCAGTCCACGCAGCCGATTTCGGCCGTGCGGCATTCGCGATTCACCTGCGCGATGATTTCGGGCGCCGAGAACAGATTGTGATACGCGAATACGGGGCAGATGTCAGGATTGCCGGGATCGGTCCTGCGCACGCGCGCCGGATCAGTAATCATGTTTCGAGCTTTGTTCCGCAGCGAATCGAGCGGCTCGCTCAACGAAATAAAGTTACCGTAGCTTTTCGCCATTCGCCGCCCGTCGGTTCCCGGCAGCCGCGGTGTTTCGGTGAGCATGACCTGCGGTTCGCGCAGCACCCAGTCGAGCGCGACAAAATCGCTCCCCGTGACGTTTTCGAAGTGCAAGTTAATGAAGTTGATGTACCCAACGTCCATGATCTCCCGGCGCATCAAAGCACTAATCTGCTGTTTTTGCGACTCGGTATATGGAACATTTATCGGCGGGACTAAGCCCGCGATATGTTCGGCCTTTGCGCTGTCAGAAACCCTCATCGAATCGAGAGCGAGCTGCACTCTCTTCTTTCCAATCTCTGAAAACATCTTGTTCGTAAACCGAAGTCCGAAGTGCGAATTGAACCGCCGCACAATCTCACGCGCAAGCTCGATATGCGGCACCTGATCTTCGCCGACCGGCACGAAGAGCTCCTGCCCGGGTTCGCCGTATAAAACGATATCGGCCGTCTGCAGCAGCGGGTAGCCGAGAAATCCGTAAGTGCCGAGATCGCGGTCTTTCAAGTTTTCTATTATTTCTTTGTACGTGGGGACGCGCTCGAGCCACCCAAGTGGCGTAATCATCGACAGAATCAAGTGCAACTCGGCGTGCTCCAGCACACTCGACTGGATGAAAAGCGTGCTCTTCTGCGGATCGAGGCCGACCGAGAGCCAATCCATCGTGACCTGCAGCGTGTTTTCGGCGATCGAAGCGGTATCTTCGTAATGCGTTGTCAGGGCGTGCCAATCAACAACGGGAAAATAGCAATCGTACTCGGGCTCACCAGTCTTCGGGTCAATCTTGTCTTGCAGCGCCCGCCAATTCTGAAGCGCGCCAAAGTAATGGCCAATGTGCAGCCGGCCCGTAGGCCGCATGCCGCTCAGAACTCGTTTTCGCTTCGCCAACCTACTGGACTCCCGCGCGGTTTCCGCTTTGCAATAAATCCCGTGCAATTACCGTGCGCTGAATTTCGCTCGTGCCCTCGTAAATCGTCAGAACGCGCGCGTCGCGATAATATCGCTCGACGTCTGTCTCGCGCGAATACCCGACGCTGCCGTGAACCTGCACAGCCTTATAGGCCACGCGATTGACCATTTCGCTGGCGTACAGCTTCGCACGTGATGCCGCCGGGCCCGGCTTGCTTTTCCCGGCGTCGCGCATCCAAGCCGCCTGCATCGTCAACGCCCGCGCGGCTTCGATCTCCGTCTGCATGTCCGCGAGCATCCACTGAATCGCCTGAAACTCGCTAATTTTCTTGCCAAACGCGCCGCGCTGTTTCGCATAGCGCACCGCCGCTTCGAACGCACCCTGCGCGATGCCCACCGCCTGCGCCGCAATCCCAACGCGCCCGCCATCGAGCGCCTCGAGCGCAATCTTCAGCCCCTGCCCTTCCGCGCCAAGCCTGTTCTCGATGGGGACGCGGCAATCTTCGAGCACAACTTCCGCGGTGCGCGAAAGGTGCAATCCCATTTTATCTTCACAGCGGCTCACGCGAAAGCCGGGGAAATCGCCTTCGACGAGAAACGCCGTCACGCCGCGCGCGCCCGCCGCCGGATCGGTCTTCGCAAAGAGGACGTAAACGCCGGCAACGCCGCCGTTCGTCACCCAACTCTTCGTGCCCGAAATAAAATACTCGTCGCCGCGCCGCACCGCTCGCGTTTGAATCGCCGCAGCATCGGAGCCCGCCTGCGGCTCCGTGAGGCAAAACGCGCCAAGAATTTCGCCGCGCGCAAGCCGCGAAAGATACTTGTTCTTTTGCGCGTCGGTCCCGTGCTTCAAGACCGGCATCCCAGCGACAGAATTCGTCACGCTCAGCGCCACCGCCGTTGAGGCGCACACGCGGGCCACTTCTTCGAGCATGATCGCGTAGCTGACGGTATCCGTCCCCGCCCCGCCCCACTCTTCCGGAATCAGCATTCCGCAGCAGCCCAACTCTCCGAGCCCCCGAATCTGCGCATCCGGAAATTTATTCTCCCGCTCGTACTGGCGCAGAATCGGGCGCATTTCCGCTTCCATAAATTGGCGGACAGTATCGCGGATTAAAATTTGGTCGCTGGTAAGTGAAAAATCCATTCCTGAGGCCAAACGATGCTAGCACAAGTTGTGAATTGCGCGGCGGAGGTAGGTCTGTAGCTCACGTCTGCCCTGCCTGCCCTGAGCCTCGAAGGGAGCTTCGGACGGGTCCCCGCCGCGGCGCAGCCGTGACAAGACGTGAGGTTTTTCTGCGACGCGATGCCTCGAACGGACGGTGAATTGCGAAATTGCACAGTGGCCTACAATTTCAGAAATTCGCGCAATCGCTTGGTCTGCGCGCGGCTAACCGGCACTTCGCTTGCCTTGCGGTCGCACATCTTCAGCACGTAGCTCGACTTGAACCACGGAACAACTTCCTTAATCTGGTTGATATTCACGAGATAAGAACGATGCGCGCGCCAAAACGTGTCGGCCTCGAGCGCACCGGCCAGCTCCTCAATCGTGCGGTAATTCGAAACGCCTTCGATGTCGCGCGTGAAAATCGTGATCGTGCCATCCTCAATCGCCGCGTAGACCATATCTTCGGCGTCCACCAACATCAGCCGCGATTGCACTTTCACCAGCAGCTTCACTGGCTGCGGCGACTTCGCCGTCCCGAGCTTCCCCACAAGCGATTCGAGGCGCTCGACCGGCGATGCATTCGCCTCCAGCAGTTTCTTCGCGCGCTGAATCGCCTTGGCCACGCGCGCCTTGTCGAACGGCTTCAAAATATAATCCACCGCGCTGACTTCGAATGCCTGCACCGCGTAATTATCGTAGGCCGTCGCAAAAACGATTTGCGGCAGGCGCACTTTTCCAGAGATTAGCTTCTTGAGCACTCCGAAACCGTCGAGTCCCGGCATTTGAACGTCGAGAAATACGAGGTCTGGATTGTGTTCTTTGATCAGTGCGACGGCTTCGAGCCCGTTCTTGCCCTGCCCGATGACGTTAATTTCGGGAATGCCCTTGAGGAGAAAATTTAGCTCGTCGCGTGCAGGACGCTCGTCGTCAACGATGATGGTCTGAATCGCCATTCGGAGAGCCAGTATAAACGCAGCGTTCCAGCACCCGCAACCAACGCGAACACCGACTAGCGAGCCCGTGCACGCAATAAATACTCGCTCCGCTTTGTGCGTCGGCATTCTGCCCGCGGTGTCGTAAAATGAAGTTGTTCGGGAGGGTCAATTGCCTAAAGGCCGCGTAAAGGTTCTAAGCAGCAAAGTAATGTATCAAGGGCCAGTGTTCGGCGTCCGCCGCGATCACGTGATCGAGCCGAACGGCGTGAACGCCACGCGCGACGTCGTGACGCACAGCGGCTCCGTCGTCGTCATGCCCGTCTTTCCGAACGGTGACGTTCTCCTCATCCGCCAATACCGATATTCCGTCCGCGAATATCTCTGGGAGCTCGTCGCCGGCCGGAAAGAACCGGAGGAATCGGCGCTCTCAGCAGCGAAGCGCGAACTCATCGAGGAAACGGGCTATCGCGCCAAACGGTTCCGCCATTTGCTCTATCTCTATCCCACTCCCGGCTTCGTCACCGAATTCATGGTGGTCTTCGCAGCGCAGGGACTCGCGGCCGGCGAAGCGACGCCCGAAGAGGACGAAAGAATCACCGCGCGGCGCTTCACGCCAAAGCAAATCAAGAGCTGGATTCGCGCCGGGAAAATCCGCGACGCGAAATCCATCGCCTCGCTCCTGTATTATTTTGACTTAGCCAAAAAACGGAAATAAATTGCGGCCTTTCGGACAGTCCCATTAATACCGATATTGCACTCGTAGCGCCGGCATCTTGCCGGCGGTTTTGACTTATGCCACCGCGCGCAAAGACGCCGGCAAGATGCCGGCGCTACGATGACCCGCTTGCCATGCCGCGCATTGTGATTCCCTCTGCATCTCTCATATAATTCCCCGCATGGAGAATCACGAAGTCGCCAGAATCCTCCGCGAGACCGCCCAGCTTCTCGAAATCGACGGCGCAATAATCGGCCGCTATCGCACCTATGAAAAGGCTGCGCAGCTGATCGGCGGATTGCACGAACGCATCGAACAACTCGCCAAAGACGAATCGAAGCTCACCGAACTTCCCGGCATCGGCGACGGCATGGCCGCGCACATCCGCGAAATTCTCCAAACCGGCGACTACAGCCTGCGCAAGAAGCTGCTAAACAAATATCCCGCAACGATTCTCGATCTTCTTACGCTGCAATCGCTCGGGCCCAAAAAGATCGCCGCACTATGGAAGAAATTTGGGACGGCGACCGTTGACGACGTCGAGAAACTCGCCCGCGAGGAGAAACTCCGCGACTTCCCCGGCTTCGGCGAAAAGAGCGAGCAAAATATTTTGAAAGCTATAGAAGTCTTCAAGCGTTCCACCGGCCGCTTCCTTCTGAATGCGGTTGATCGCGAGGCTCAGGCTCTCTGCAAGTACATCACGGATGCAGGCGACGCCGTCGAGAGTGCGACTCCCGCCGGCTCCTTTCGACGCGGAAAGGAAACCATCGGCGATCTCGACATCCTGGTGACGATGCGCCCCGGAAAGGACAAACCGAAAAATGTCGAAGCCGTCGCGCAATATATTCTGAAATATCCCGGCATCGAACAAGTCCTCGCGCACGGCGAAAACAAAGTCAGCTTCCTCCTGAAGAACAATCTTCAGGTGGACGTCCGGCTGCTCGAGAAGAAGTGCTTTGGCGCGGCTCTGCTTTATTTCACGGGCTCGAAGGAGCACAACGTCATTCTGCGCGGCCGCGCCAACGATATGGGTTGGACGCTGAACGAATACGCGCTGACGGAGTTGAAGGGCGGCAAGGTGGTCGCCGCCAAAACCGAAGAGGAAATTTACGCCAAGCTGAAACTGAAGTTCGTCCCTCCCGAACTGCGCGAGCACTGCGGCGAAGTTTCCGCTGCCGAAGAAGGCAAACTCCCGCAACTTGTCTCCCTCGCCGATATCCGCGGCGATTTGCAGATGCACACCGTCGCCTCCGACGGCAAGAACACGATCGAAGAGATGGGTGAAGCCGCGAGCGCGCTCGGTTACGAATATATCGCGCTCACGGATCATTCGAAGGCCGTCACCGTCGCCAATGGCCTCGATGACAAGCGCACGCTCGAGCACATCCGGAAAATTCATGCCGCACGAGAACGCGTGCCTGGCATTCAACTGCTCGCCGGGATGGAAGTGGACATCCTGAAGGATGGCCGCCTCGATCTGAGCGACGAAGTCCTCGCGCAACTCGACGTTGTGGTCGTCTCCGTCCACAGCTTCATGAATCTCGAGCGCGCCGCGATGACCGAGCGCATACTTGCGGCCATCGAAAATCCCTATACGCAAATCATCGCCCATCCTACAGGCCGGCTGGTTCTTCGCCGCGACGCGTTCGACTACGATTTGGAAAATATTTACGACACGGCAGCGAAAGCCGGCGTCGCGATGGAGTGCAATGCGCATCCCGACCGGCTCGACCTCAAGGACATCCACCTTCGCGCGGCTCGCGATCGCGGCGTCAAGATCGTCATCTCGACCGACGCGCACTCGACCTTGCATCTTCAGCTCATGAAGTACGGCGTCGTAACCGCGAGACGCGGCTGGATTGAAAAGAAGGACGTCATCAACTCCCTGCCGCTCGACGCGTTCCTCGCTGCGCTTCGCCCCAAACCGCATGGCAAGCTATACGCGAAGCCCGCGGCAAAGCGCAAGTCGGCCTAATGGAGAGCCGGGCCAGCCTGTGTCAGAAGCGTCCTGAATTCGCGCGGCTGGCAAGGTGGTGTCATCCCGAGTCCCCGACTTTTGGGGGCGAGGGATCTGCGTTGGATTTCCTGGTGCCAAGAACTTACTAGTCCGGATTCGGGATGTCACCTTGCTGCACGATCGGCATAGCACTTCCATGACGGATGGAACAAAATCAAACAAGATTACGTACCTCTGATCAGAAGGACGGAGGAACACCAATGTTCAAGTCGCTGATAGCAGGAATTTTCCTGGTGGGTTTCGGCCTCGCGACCGCATGTCCAGCGCACGCCGATGAATGGTCCAAGAAATATTCAGTCTCGGGTAAGCCGTCGGTCCGCGTCGAAACCGACGACGGCGACATCGAGATTTCGCCCGGCGCCGCGAACGAAGTCAACGCTCGCGTGGTTGCCTCGGGCATGAAGATCAGTTCGAGCGATGTCCACGTAATCGAGAGCCAGCAGGGCGATCACATCGAGCTAATCGTCAAGACGCCGAAGCACTGGCTGACTTTCAGCATGGGGCACCACGGCGTCCGCGTGCAAATTCAGGTCCCGCCGCAATCCGATCTCGACATTCGCAGCGGCGACGGCAATGTGAAATCCGGCCCCATCGCAGGCCACATTCAAATTGACACCGGCGACGGCAACATTGACTCGAACGGCCTGCATGGCGATCTTCACTTGCATACGGGCGATGGCCACATCCAAGGCAACGACTTCGACGGCAGCCTCAGCGCGGACTCCGGCGACGGCTACATCACTGTCCGCGGACGCTTCGATGTTCTCTATCTCAAGAGCGGCGATGGAAATATTGAGGCCGAAGTTCAGTCTGGCTCAAAAATTGCCAGCGGTTGGAACCTGCACACCGGTGACGGTCACATCAACATGAAGCTGCCCGATGGCTTCAGCGCCGAGCTCGATGTTCACACCGGCGACGGCCACATCAGCCTCGACTTTCCCGTCACTGTGTCAGGCTCGATCAGCGAATCGCGCATTCACGGCAAAATCAATGGCGGCGGCGGAATGCTCGCCATCACGTCGGGCGACGGCTCAATTCGCATCGAAAAGTTGTAAGCTTTCGCGCGTCAGCGTTAATTCAGTCGGCTCAGTCGACGCAATTAGTTCCGTTGAGCCCAGGCGAGACCATCGGGTTGTTTGCCTGTAGGGATTTGACCGCTAACTTCCAAATTCTTCAAATCAATAACCGCAACTTTGTCCTTGGCGCTGACGGCCACAAAGGCGTGCGAGCCATCGGGCGTAATTAAAATTCCCGCCGAGCCTCCGCCGAGTTCAAATTGCTTAATCTCTTTATGAGTCGCCACATCGAGCACCACCAAGTTCGGGCCCCCGCCGTTTGATCCGGGTCCGCCGCCCAAGCCCGACACCAACGCACGCTTGCCGTCGCGAGTGAACTTCAAGCGATTCGCGCCCTTCACGGAAATCGGAAACGTCTCAATCGCCCTCTTGCTGGCGATATCAATCACGGTGACGGTTCCATCCTGCGCGTTGGCCGCCCAAATCTCCTTCCCGTCAGCCGAGACGTCGAAACCTTCCGGCCCGGGCCCCGATGGAACGTTGGTTACGTGCCATGTCTTGCGAGCGCCGCCCGGCGGCGGGCCGTAGCCGGCATTCGCAAGGCTCTCTTGCTCGATGATGCTGATCGTCCCGGAACTGACATTCGATGTGAAGATATGGACGAGACTCTCCGAAACCTCAACCATATGCGTGCGGTCCTGGCCCGTTCCAAGAACCCAATCGATTTTTTGCGAAGCCGTATCGTAGCGGCCAATCACTTTGTTCGTCTCCGCCGTGAAATAAAGCTCGCCGCCCGCGTAGGCCAAGCCATGCGCAGAGTGCAAAGCGCCAAGATTGATGGGAGCCAACGGCTTTTGCGTGATCAAATCAACAACGGAAATCGTATTGAGCGCGCTATCCAGCCCACCATAGTTTGAAATGTAAGCGAGCTTGCCATCGGAGGACGCGACTACTTCGTGCGGATCCTGCCCAACAGGAACGCGGGCAAGAATCTTCAAGCTCGCAGGATCAACAATGGCGAGCGTATTATCGCTCTTCTCGAGGATAAGAAGCGCCGGCGAAGGCGTTTGCGCCAAAGTGAACGCCCCGCTCACCAAAAGTGCGCCCACCGCGGCAATACAGCCAAGCAAAAATCGTCGTGAACACACGATTCGCATAGAGTCAACTCGGCGCCAAAACTCGCGCCCGGAGCTAAAAGCTCAACGCGTCTAAAACAAATTCCATAAATACTGGTTATAAACTTCGTGGTGGTACTGCACTTCCGGCACCTTCACGAAAGTTCCGAGCAGGCGCGAGCAGCGATCGGCCGACGCTTGTTTGAGATCCCCGTAGCGCGCCTTCACATCTTCGCCGAGCAACTTCGTCGTCCATTCCGCCTTGCGGAAATTCGCGAGCGCGTCGTAAATATTGTCCGGCAAATATCGCTGCGCTTGCCGTAAATTCTTAATCTTGGACGTCTCGCCGTCGAGGCCGGTCCTGAAAATCGAGTACATCACCATATACGGATTGGCATCCGGCGCCACCGATCGAACTTCCACGCGCATGCTCTTCTCGTTGCCGATGGGAATCCGGATCATCGAGCCGCGATCCACCGGCGACGCCTTGAGCTGGTTCGGCGCTTCGAAGTGCGGATCGAGCCGGCGGTACGCGTTCACACTCGGATTGAGGAGCAGGCAGATGTCGTTCCCGTGCGTCAAAATGCGATCAAGAAACGCCCAGCCCAGCTTGCTCAGTTTTTCCTCGCCTTTAGCGTCCCAGAAAAGATTCTTCCCGCCCTTGCTTATGGAAACGTTCGTGTGCATCCCGTTTCCGTTTACACCCACCACCGGCTTCGGCAGAAAGCTGGCGGTGAATCCCATCTTCGTCGCCACTTGCCGGCAAATCAGTTTGTAGAGTTGAATCTGATCCGCCGCAGCTACCACTTCCCCATAGCCATAGTTGATCTCGAATTGCGATGGCGCCACTTCCGGATGATCCTTTTCATTCTGGAAGCCCATCGCGCGTTGCACTTCCGCGGTCGTATCAATGAACGTCCGCAGCGGATCGCCCGGCAGAGAATGGTAATAACCGCCGGTGTTCACGTATTCGAATTTCTGCGTTTCGTAATACGTGCGTTCAGCATCGGCGCCTTTGAACAGGAATCCTTCAATTTCATTCGCGGCGTTCAAAGTGTATTTCTCTTTTTCATACAACTTCTCCGCGAATCCCTTGAGCGCGCCGCGAATGTCCGCCGAATACGGCGATCCATCCTTGTCAATCACTTGCCCGAACACCAGCACCTTGCCCGAGCCGAACACGTCGGCCGGGCCCCAGTAGAACGCGCTCCAATCCATCGAAAGCCGCAGGTCGCTCTCGCGCTGCGCCGTGAAGCCGCGGATCGACGAGCCGTCGAACGTCAGGTTGTCCCAGCTCTTGATTAGAAATTTTTTGTCGTAGTCGAGCATGTGCAGCCGGCCTTCGAGATCGCTGAAAAGAACGGTGACCGCCTTGATCCGTTTCTCATCGGTCAGATATTTAATCCGCTCTTCCTGAATCTTGTGGGCGCTGACGCGGTTCTTCCGCTGCTCTTTCGCTTCGAGGTTTAGTTGCTCGAGTTCGTCGTACGAGAGCGCCAAAAAATTACGAAGTTCGCTAGACATGGATCTCCTTCGAAGGGAATGGGATAGCTATGTCTTGGTCGGAAGAATGAGAGGGCGATTGACAACACATTCGTGGCCTAAGGTAGCGCGCAGCTCTCGTCTCCGTCAAATCGAAAATCCCGATTGGCCAAATCATAAAAATAGATGCATGGGGAACCAATAAGTCGAACGCATCAGCGTCTCGAGCCGGCAGCATCGCCGATCGCCAGGCGGCTGGTGGAATTCTACACTGCCCCGATTGTTTTCGCTGCTCCAGGTCAAACGCATTTGCAAATCCACGCGCCTTCGCGCATCATAACCTGTTTTGGTTTGCATCATTTCGCCGGCAAGAGGCAACGGCGAATCATCTCGCGTAGACTCAACGCACACTGGGGGAATTGAATGCGCAGGCCCGTCAGCATTGCGCCCGCTAAGGGCAAATTGGGCGTGCTCACGCCCGGAATGGGCGCTGTCAGCACCACTTTCATGTCCGGTGTGGAATTGATTCGCCGCGGCATCGCGCCGCCCGTCGGCTCGCTCACGCAGCTTGGCACGATCCGTCTTGGCAAGCGCACTGAATCTCGCTCGCCCCAAATTAGCAGCTTCGTCCCTCTCGCGACGCCCTCGGAACTAGTCTTCGGCGGTTGGGACGTCTATCCCGACGACGCCTATGAAGCCGCACGCAAAAGCGGCGTCCTCGATTTCGAGCATCTGCAAAAAGCTAAAAAGTTCCTCAAGGGCATTCGCCCGATGAAAGCGGCGTTTGACCGCGAGTACGTCAAGAATCTCACCGGCACGCACATTAAGAAAGGTAAGAACAAATTCGATCTCGCCGCACAGATTCGCGACGACATTCGTAGCTTCAAGAAAAAATCGGGCGCCTCGCGGCTCGTCATGGTCTGGTGCGGCTCAACCGAAGTTTTTCTCAAGCCCCACGCCGTCCACAAAACCGTCAAGGATTTCGAGCGCGCGATGCGAGAGAGTCACGACGCGATTACGCCCTCCATGCTTTACGCGTACGCCGCGATTCAGGAAGGTGTTCCCTTCGCCAATGGCGCGCCCAATCTCACCGTGGATATTCCCGCAATGCTGCAGCTCGCCCGCGAACGCGCCGTCCCCATCGGCGGCAAGGATTTCAAGACCGGCCAAACTCTGATGAAAACAATTCTCGCGCCCGGGTTCAAAGCGCGCATGCTCGGCCTGAATGGCTGGTTCTCCACAAATATTCTCGGCAATCGCGATGGCGAAGTCCTTGACGATCCCGGCTCGTTCAAGACCAAGGAAGAATCGAAGCTCAGCGTCCTCGAATATATTTTGCAGCCCAAGCTCTATCCCGATCTCTACGGAAAGATTTATCACAAGGTCCGCATCAACTATTACCCGCCGCGGGGAGACAACAAAGAAGGCTGGGACAACATTGATATCTTCGGCTGGCTCGGCTACCCGATGCAGATCAAGGTGGACTTCCTCTGCCGCGACTCAATTCTCGCCGCGCCCATCGTTCTCGATCTGGTTCTCTTCCTCGATCTCGCGCACCGCGCAGGAATGCACGGCATCCAGGAATGGCTCAGCTTCTACTTCAAATCGCCAATGTGCGCGCCCGAGCTATATCCCGAGCACGATCTCTTCATTCAGCTAATAAAATTGAAAAACACACTCCGCTGGATGATGGGCGAAGAACTAATCACCCACCTCGGCGCCGAATACTACGACTAGCGCCTTCGCTTTTTTATTATTGCCTTAGATTTGTCAATCGTAGGGGCGGGTCTCAGACCCGCCCGTTTCACACACGCGGCCAAATACGGGCAACACGCATTCCGCGTCCCACGTTTCTTCGTCCGGTCTCGTGACTCTGTCGATTTTAATCCGGATGCGCGTGGCGCCAATTCCAATAGGAAGACTGCTCTCTCCTATTCGCATCTTTGAATTCGTGAGGCCTCTTGTGATTCTCCGCGATGTACCGTCCCCACGCGCGATTCTCGTTGTCGTCCCAGTTGTGATAGTCCTTGTGGTCTCGATCGTACACTCGCACCTGAACCGTAGCGTCTTGAGGCGCAGCAGCGGCCAGAATTGACACTGGAGCCACCAGAGCAGCGGTCAAAAATAGCGAAGCAATATAACGATGTGCAAGATGCATGTAGCAATCCTCCGATTTCAGAATGCCCGCGTTAAACTTGCGGTACCCGCAAGAATGCAAGTAGCGCGCGTTGATTTATGTCTCGTTCCGCACACTCGCGCTGAAAAGTGCCTCAGATACACCCCCCGCGTGAATCCGCCGCGGCACCTGTAGCGCCGGCCTTCGGAGTCTGTGTGGCAACGCTCACTTTCGTCAGGGCACGACTTCAGTCGTGCCGATAAATCGTTGCAAATGAGTACGGCTTCAGCCGCTGAGGGACAGAATTTGCAGTTCTCACATAGACTCCTTCAGGCCGGCATCTTGCTTTTTCTGACATGGAACCGTGCACAACTCCGCGAAATCCAGCGCCCGTGCTACCCTTCTCGCCATGCAACCCGCACCCGTCAAGCCCACCGTCACACTCGAAGCCGTCAATCAACTCGATGTTCGCGTCGGCACCATCGACGCCGTCAACAACGTCGAAGGCTCCGAGAAGCTCGTCGCGCTCACCGTCAACTTCGGCGATCACAAACGCACCATTCTCGCCGGAATGAAACGCGAGCGCGTGAATTGCAAGGATCTCGAGCACAGGCAAGCTCTCTTCATCATCAATCTCGAACCGCGCCGCATGGCCGGCATCCTCTCCGAAGGTATGCTCTTCGACATTGGCTACGCCGATGGAATCACGCCCGCGCTTGCCATTCCCGAAACCCACGTCCCCGACGGCGCCCGCGCCGGCTAACGCCGCACGCAACGCAAAACTTAAAACTCAAGGGGGCTTTGAAATGTCTCGCAACACTTCAATCGCGATCGGCGCAATGCTAGCTTGCATCATCGTGCCGCCGCCAATCGCCCGCGCCCAGTCTCCCACCGCGCGCACCTCTCAATATCTCGAATCCGTCCGCGACAATCCGATGCTCCTCGAAGATTTTCTCCATCGCATGCCCAAGGGCGCCGATCTACATCATCACCTCACCGGCTCGGTCTACGCCGAAAGCTACATCCAGTACGCCGTCGAAGACGGCCTCTGCATTGATCACCAAGCCGCCCTCTCCCAGCCTCCCTGCGACGCCGCAAAGGGCCAGCTTCCCGCCGCGCAGGCGCTCACAAATTTTCCATTTCGCAATCAAGTGATTGACGCCTGGTCCATCCGCAATTACGTCCGCGCCGGCGACGATCGCTCCGTCCGCTATCACTTCTTCGCCGCATTCGGAAAATTCGATCCGGTCGTCAATCGCCACTGGGGAGAAATGTTCGCGGAAGTAACGCAGCGCGCCGGACTTCAGCACGAAATCTATCTCGAAACGATGCTCACGCCCGACCAAGGCGAATCTCTAAAACTCGGTCACGAAGTCGGCTGGGACGACGATCTCGCCGCGTTGCGCCAAAAAATGCTAGCTGGCGGCATGGATAAAGTCGTCGCCGCAGGCCAGCGCAATCTCGACACCGGCGAAAAAAACATGCGCGAAATTCTCGGCTGCGATACGCCGCAACCCAAACCCGGCTGCGCAGTCACGCTTCGCTACATCAATCAGGTCCTGCGCGCGTTTCCCAAAGAACAAGTCTTCGCGCAGATGCTCGCGGGCTTCGAACTCGCCGGAAAAGATTCACGCGTCGTCGGAATCAATCTCGTTCAATCGCAGGATGAATATCGCGCGCTCGATGATTTCGATCTGCACATGCGCATGCTCGACTATCTCCATGGCGTATATCCAAACGTCCACATCTCGCTGCACGCCGGCGAACTCACTCCCGGCGAAGTGAAACCCGAAGAACTCCTCGCGTCGCACATTCGCAAATCCATCGAAGTCGGCCACGCCGAGCGTATCGGCCACGGCATCGACATCATCTACGAAGACGACGCTCCCGCTCTCCTCGCCGAAATGGCGCGCAAGCACATTCTCATCGAATGCGCCATCCACGGCTATCAAGTCGTCCGCGAAGTCCCCAACAACGAAAATCCCTGCGCCACATATCTGCGCGCCGGTGTCCCTCTCTCCCTCGTCACCGACGATGAAGCCATCGTTCGCTCCGAACTCACGGAATACTTCCGCACCGCCGTCGTGGATTTTCACATCGGCTACCCGGATCTCAAGACGTTCGCACGCAACAGTCTCGAATACGCTTTCATCGGAGGAACCAGCCTCTGGTCCGCGCGGGACTACAAATCCTTCGCCCCGGTATGCGCAGGAGAGTCCGCAAAGTCCGAGCCGTCGTCTTCAGCGTGCAGGAATTTTCTAGCAGCCAACGAAAAGGCTCGCCTCGAATGGCACGAAGAACTCGAATTCAATCGCTTCGAGTCCGATATCGCAAAAATACAAAAATAACCAGATGCCGGCCACTTTTCCGCCGCATTCGTCGAGTCGGCATCCTTCGTGGCGCGGGCATCTTGCCCGCGTCTTTCGCGCGGCGGCGTGAATCAAAAATCGCTGGCAACATTCCGGCGGCACGAGGACCCTCTTACCCTATCGAAACAGCAACCCCGCAAACTCCGCCAAATTCCTCCGCCAAACCATCCAACTATGCATCCCCGGCGTCTCAATATCCGTATGCTGCACGCCCTTGCTCGCGAGCCACTCCCTCAATCTTCGATTGATCCCGATCAAGTGATCCTCAGTGCCGCAAGCGATCCACAGCAAATGAATTTGCTGGTTCGCCCGCGCGTCGAGCGACGGGAAATCCTTTTGAAAATCTTCAGGAATCCCGCCCGAACTAAAAGCGCCGATCCAAGAAAATTTATCGAGGTGGTTCAATCCGGTCAGCAACGATTCCGACCCGCCCATCGACAATCCGGCAATCGCCCGCGCCTCGCGATCTTTCTTGACGCGATATTCGCTTTCAACTCGCGGCATCACCTCGCTGAGCAAAGCCTCCGTAAATTTCGCGAAATTTCGATCGCGCAAATCCGCGTGTTCCCACGCGCCCCAGCCGAGCCGCACCATGTCGATCGTGCCGTAACCGAGCGGCATCACCACGATCATCGGCTTCGCCTTGCCCCGCGCGATCAGATTGTCAAGAATCACGTTTGCGCGCCCAACGCCCGTCCAGGCACTAGCGTCGTCGCTGTACCCATGCAGGAGATAGAGAACGGGATATTCTTGCGTGTCCGAGGTCTCGTATCCCGGCGGCGTATAGACGTAGTAATCGCCCAGAACCTGCGCCACCGCCGATTTATAAAAATGATGATGAATTTCGCCGTGCGGCACATCGTTCAATTCCCACGGCAGCGAAGCCGCTCCGGGAACATGAACCACGCTCGCCGGCGTCAACAAATTCACGGTCATCTGCGCGTTCGACGGATCGATTAAACGCACGCCGTCAGCGAAAATCGAATATTCATAGTAGTCCGGAGCCAGAGGAGCCGTCGTTACGCTCCAGACACCCTGCTCGTCTTTCTGCATCGGAACCGGCTCCGCACCTTCAAGCGCCAGCTTCACCTCCCGCGCATTGGGAGCGCGAAAACGAAACGTCACACTCCCATCAGGGTGGACTTCAGGTGAAACCAACGGAGGAGGCTGTGGCGGCGGAGGCGCCTGCGCGGGCTTATTCCGCTGCGCCGCGGCGAGCCCGCCGACAAACAGTAGAAGCAAAAATAAAAACAAAGGAACTGGAATAAGCCGCATTCACCACCCTCGCTTGAGGATCAGGCGGGCATTTTCTCAATTATGTGATTCTAGATTCGGCGGGTTTGTTCTCGGATCTCCTCAGCATCGTAATCGAAATCACGAAGATAAGGATCAGCACGCCGAGCAGCGCCAGCTCGTACATGCTCTCGCGGAAGAGCGCCGCGTTTTCAGCGGTCAACTCGCCCTCGTGCGTCATTGACGCCGCGTGCAGCGTAATCACCAGGATTCGCCGGATCGAGGCGATCAGCCCCACGATCAGGAACGGTTCCGTCACCAGTACGTGCGAGCGGATCGAGATGCTCACCGTGTGCAGCAACTCGACGAGCATCAGCACCAGAAGTAATTGGTCGAGCGCGCCCAGCGTGCCCGACGCAAGCGTCCAATTCCGGATGTCCGACCACAGTATTCCGCCCGCGCTCGCCGCGGCCGCGAGCGCCGCGATAAAGAGCAGCACTCCCATCACGCAATAAATCAACACCTCGGCCTTGCCGAGTATGTTTCCCAGGTCTGCGCGGAGTTTCTCGTCATTCATTTCCGCGGATGGTATCAGCCATCCCTCCCGCTTTCAACTCCCGTCCGAACGCACCAATCGTGGCGCGGGCATCCTGCCCGCGTCCTTAACGCCGCTGCGCGCCGCCTTCGTCGCGCCGGCATCCTGCCGGCGTTTTTGACTCACTCTCTTCTGGCGGATGACGGTCAATTAATTGAAGAGTCTGAAGCCAAACTGAAGAGAACCGGCGTTCACCGCGCGAACCACGGCCTACAGATGCCCGGTCCAAAATAAAATGAGGACAATCAATATGATCAGACTTATTCCGCCGATGGAATAAAAGCTCCACTTCTTCGGATGCTTCCAAATCGGAAGACTAAACACCAGCACCAATAGCACAACCGCCGGAAGAACGAACATCACCAACATGTCTTTGTCGCTCCTTTCGTCAAGGCAGCGCTATTGTAGCGGATTAGCGGGCTTCGCGGCGCCCGGTGCCAACGCGCGATCGTACTCAGCGCGCGTGCACGCGATCAAAGTAGTCGCCCCGTCCTCCCCAGGCTTCTCAATGATGACCACAGCCGCATGCGGCGCCAGCCAAATTTCACGGTGCGCGATGTACTGCTGCCCGTACACACTCTGCGTCGGCTCGGCGCTCTCGCTCGTTGGCGGCCCATACGCTTCCTTCACCCCCGCGAAAATGTCCGCGAACGACTTGCCTCGATAATTCGCCTCCGGGCTCGGTGCCGCGTAAATCAGCTCTACTTTGACTAAGTGGCCGCCGTCGAACGTGAATGTATCCGTGCGAAACTCGGCAGCGTCCCCGGCGGGTTTGTACTCGACGTGCTTCCCGCCCGTGGCCCGCTCCCGCGTGTCAGTGAGGTCACTGCAGTACTGCTTCGCCAGACGTTTCGTCGACTTTTTCAAACTCTTGAAATCTCCCGACGCGCACGCGCTCAGCACCTCTTTTTCCTGGCCCTCGGCGAAAAATTGCTCCGCCGTCTCTCCCAGCTCATGCCCGCCCTTCACCTTCATCGGCAAATCCTGCGCGCGCAAACCACCGGCAGCCAAAAACCCGGCAATCATGAATAGTCCCGCCAGCTCTCTTTTCATCTCTTTCCCTTTCTCACCATGTCCATGCACCGATTATATCCCTCGAAGTTTTGCGCAAGTGCTTTCCGGATTCAATTCGTGCCTTCTCCGCACTATTCGAGGCCGATGCTCATTTGCACTCTTGTCGCGACACTCGCATTGCCATCGTAGCGCGGGCCTGCCCTGAGCTTCGCAGGGCGTCTTGTTTACCCCGAGCCTCGAAGGGCCGGCGTTTTTCGCTGCTAACACTTGTTTCGACATAGCGAGACGCATACCATGTCCGAGCCGTCGCCCTCTCGAATGGCGCACATCGTGGAAGCGATCGTCAAACAAGGCCGCCTCATCTTCGCCATCGCCCTCATCGCTTTCGGCGTCCAATACTTCGTCTGGGCACGATCCGCGGGACCAGCGTTCCCAGTCATCCCTTTTGTTCCAGCGATCCCATGGCTCGCATACTTCACGGGCGCTGCCCTTCTCGCCGCCGGCATCTGCATTGCTGCCAATATCAGAGCGCGGGTGGCAGCGATTTTGTTCGGAATCCTGTTCCTTCTTTGCGATATCAGCGGCGGTTCCTGGATCATCGCGTGGCGCGCGACACAGCGCCGTTCTCAAAATAAAATTGGCTCCCAAATACACCCTTGCTGAAACAATGGTAGCGGATAGCTTGTTCGGCAGCCCGTTTCCTAAACGAACTTCGAATCTCTCCTGCGTATTGCGAAAGGGGTAGATATGAGTGAAGAAGAACTGTCATATCGATTATCGCGTGCAGAACGCCAGATTAGATCTGCCAAGCTTGCTGTCTTTCTGCTTGTTATCATCGTGCTCGCTCTGTGCGTTTGGCAGGCGTGGGCTCTACACCGCCTTGCCAACCCCCACACGCTGACACTGCGAAGACTCAACATCGTAGATGAACACGGCACTGCCCGCGTGATCCTGGCCGCCCCGGCGCCGGAACCCATGATCTTAGGTAAGCAGCATCACAGAGACGGTCCTGTATCCGGATTGATCATTGCGGATGCGACAGGCACGGAGCGAGGAGGGTATGTAACGAGCGACAGTGATTACGCCAACGCATTGCTGACTTTGGACGGGCAGGGCACGCAGACGGTTCTTCTCTTAGCTGAGCCTAACGGAAATACTCTTTTCCGCATATGGAACAAGGGCAAAGGATCTTTAACGATGGGAGTGGCAGACAATCCATTTCTCAACGAGCACCAGGACGGAAACCTAATTTTTAGCGCTCCGTCGGATAATCCTCAAATTCACGACGCACGGCCGCTGTTCAAGTGATCGATCGACTAGCCGAGAACTTGCTTTGTGGAAAGTGTCCCTGACTCTGGTCGTCCAATTCCCCGCGCGCGGCAGATAGGTCTACGAAACCCAGGCACCGCCCTCTTGCAATTCAACCATAATCCTTGCCGCGACTACACGAATGCGATTCAGGAACGAGTAGATGGAGGTTTTTCCGGATACATGCGCTCGAATTCTGGGTCGCCATGGAGTCGCGCAAGCTCCGGATCGCGACGCACCCAGGCCGAGTCCCTAAACCCAGCCTCCCAAGCCTGGCGCAGGATATCCAGAGCGGGTGCCTTCTTGTTTAGCAAGCAGTAGGCGCAAGCCGCGTTGTATAGAATCGAAGCCTCATTGGCGCGCAACGTCATCGCCAGATTCAGTTCACGCAAAGCATCTTCTTCGCGACCCAAATCTGCTAAGTAGGCACCGAGCAGAACCCGAGCCCGCGCGTCCTCGGGTACTTGCTTCAAATGAACCTCGAGCACCGAGACAACTCGCAGCGTCATGCTACGTTTTTCGTCCTTTTTCCCCATAGTACCGAATGAATTCAGAATGGGCACGTAGACGTTGTAATCCTCTCCGCTTGCTTCGATGGCAGCCTCGGCGATGTCAACGACCTCTTGGTAACGCCCCGTCGCGAACAGCGAGCGACACAGCAGATAGTAAGCGCCTTCGCAGTCGCGCTTGCGCTCAATCGCCTTTTTTACCATGCGCACGGCTTCATCATGCAGATCAGCGGCGTAGAGCACCCAAGCTTGGCTAACATGCACCTCAGGCAAATCCCAGCGCAACGCGACGGCTTTGCCGGAAGCCTCGCGCGCGCGCTCCAGCCAAACTTGGTCGCGGCTGTAGGCGTAATAAAACAGGGCGCAGGCGTTAGCGCATGCCGCGTAGGCGAGAGCAAAGCTCGGATCCTCGGCCACCGCGCTCTCGAACATTTGCAAAGCGAATTCGAGGTCTTGCCGCGTCTGCCGCCGGGCATAGCGCTTCCCGCGCAGATACAGATCGTAGGCCTGCAAATTTTCCGTGGGCTTCACCGAAAGGGCCTGGAGTTCTTGCGGCGAAAGCGTTACCCGCAAAGCTTCGGCGATCTTGCGAGCAATCTCGTCCTGGACTTCAAAGAGGTCCTTCATTTCGCGGTCGAAACGCTCCGACCAGAGAGGAAAATCAGTGCGCGTATCAACGAGTTGGGCACTGATTCGGAGTCGCGGTCCGACGCGGCGCAGAATTCCGGTGAGAACGTAACCGGCGCCAAGCTGCTGCCCGATCTGTGCCGGCGTCGCCGGCTTATCGCGAAATGCCAATACGGTCGGGCGCGAAAACGTATTCAGCCCGCGAATCTTGGAGAGCTCGGTGATCACGTCTTCCGTTATGCCGTCGCGCAGATACTCGTCTTCCTTCGCGCCGCTTTGATTCTCGAAATAAAGCACAGCGATGGATTTGGTCGCCGGAGCGGCGGGAACGGGACGCGTGCCGGATGCGCCCGAAGCTTCCGGCTTTTCCGCTGCGGGATTGCGGCTCGAATCAAGCTCTCGCTTCACTCGCTTGAGGTCGGCGCGC
>Ga0302326_10003548_pt1 | contig 36635 bp, 37 predicted proteins | sample Palsa_T0_3_FD_202264 | JGI IMG/M metagenome (GOLD analysis project Ga0302326, IMG submission 202264) | Peat permafrost microbial communities from Stordalen Mire near Abisko, Sweden - Palsa_T0_3 | ecosystem: Environmental > Terrestrial > Soil > Palsa > Peat permafrost | place: Sweden: Abisko... | reverse complement strand
TCGAAGGTCATGACGCTCGCGGATACGGAAATCCCGCGCTCACGTTCAATCTTCATCCAGTCCGAACGCGTACGGCGCTGTTCGCCTCGCGCGCGAACGGCGCCGGCGGCCCTGATCGCTCCGCCCTCCAGGAGCAGGTTTTCGGTGAGGGTGGTCTTGCCGGCGTCGGGATGGCTTATGATCGCGAAAGTGCGCCGGCGCGCGGCCTCGGCGGCTGTGGATGCGGACATTGGCCCGAGCTAGCGAACGACCACCTCAAAAGCAAACTGGGACATGAAATCGTTCAGGCCGCGAGCCGGCGCCAGACTTCGCGATTGGCCAGGGCGACGATCCCCTGGCCGGCGTTCTGTTCCCGGCGCAGCTCGTTGAGCACGTCCAACCGAACCCTGTCGAATCGCGCACTTACGTCCTTGGGATCGCAGCCGAAGGCCGGCGATTGAAACAGCGCGGCGTTGATGCGTGGCGCGACGGCGACGATCATGGTCACGAGCTTCATCGCCCGCTCGGGGTCCGTAGCCTGCAGCCTCGGATAGTCGGCATAGAGCTCCGCTCCGAGGCTCTCGACGAAGTCGAGCGTCAGCCGGCGATAGCGGTGTGCGGCTTCGTACGCAGAGAACTCGGCCTCTTCGAGATCGAAGACCACGTCGTTGAGGAGGAATAGCATGGCGGCCTGCGACTCTGGGCGGCTGAAGTAGATCACCGTTGTGCGCCGCCGAGACTTTCAGTGCGGTTGAGGAACAGGGTTAAGTCTTTTCCACCGGCTCGGTGAGGAAACGGGCGCCGTCTTCGTCCTCTATCTCGACCACCCACAGATCAGGGTCGATTTTCGCCGCGCGCGCGACGTAGGCGTCGAGATCACTTTCGGCGGCGGACTGGATCGGCCGCATCCAGGCGCGTTCGCCGTCGCCGCGAACGGCCTCGGCGAAGAGGCGGCCCTCGCCACTCCTGCGATCGATGGTCTTCACTAGGACCGTACCCGCCCGGGCATCTCCCTTGCGTGCAACAGTGGCGAATGCCCCGCCCAACTCGGCTCGGCGAATGAGGGCGGACACCCAGATCTCTGTGGAAAGCAGCAAGTCGCCTCGCTTTTCGGCGGACCCGCGGACGGCGGTTAGCGTATCAGCGGCTCGGGTTGAAGGCGATGACGTTGTCGGCGAGGTGAGGCGGCCGCGGATCGGAGCCAGCCGCGGGTTCTTTGATCACCGGCAGTTGGACTGCGACGATGGTGCCTGCGCCCAGCGTGCTCTGGATCGACATCTCGCCGCCGTGAAGAGCGCTCAGCGCCCGCACCAGGGAGAGGCCGAGGCCCGAACCCCTGGCCTTCTGCTTGGAATCTCCCGCTTGTTCGTAGGGACTCCCCAGTCGTTCGAGATCGTTGGGGGGAATTCCAACACCGGTGTCGCCGACAACCAGTTCGAGCCCTCCGTCGGCGGCCCTCAAGCCGACGGTCACCGCGCCGCCGGCCGGCGTGAATTTCAAGGCGTTCGAAACCAGGTTGAGGACGATCTGCTTCAGGGCTCGCCGGTCGGCTCTGACCGGAATTCGCTCCGGACCCAGAACGCCGCGCAACTTGACGCCCGAGGCGTCGGCCTGAACGCGCACCAGGCGCAATGCCGCCGTAACCGCGTCGCGGGCATCGAAATCTTCCAATGAGAGCTCGTACCGCTCGGCCTCGATCTTGGAGAGGTCGAGGACGTCGTTGATCAGGTCGAGGAGATGGCCCCCGGACTCGTGAATAAGCTCGGCGTACTCGGCGTACCTTGGCGCCAGCGGTCCGAACATCTGGCTGCGCATGATGTCCGAGAAGCCGACCACCGCATTGAGGGGCGTGCGAAGTTCGTGGCTCATGTTCGCGAGGAACCGTGACTTGCCCTCGTTCAGCGCCTCCGCCTGGGCGGCGGTTCGCTCGAGAAACCGCTCGCGGGAGCGCGCCAGGGTTGCATCTCGAAGCACCGCGACAAACCCGTCATCATCGGCCGTGAGTGTCGCGGCGATCCAGCGATCCGCGTCGTCGGCCGGTTGGAAGCCGACCTCCGCCCGACCCTCCAATCTCGCCAGGGCGAGCGCCGCCTGCAGGACCTCGGAGCGGTCCCCCAGAAGTTCGAATCCGGCGGCCAGGGAACCGTCCGCGAACGACAAGAACGAGCGCCCGAAACTCTCGCGCACCTGACCATCCTGGGTCAGATCGAGGACGAGGTAGTTCTGTCTGTCGAGAATCCTCCTCAAGCGCGCTTCCGCGGCGCTTGACGCCCGCAACCTCGCCCCCGAACGACGGGCGGCGAGCACGATCGCCGTCGCCAGGCCCCCGCCTGTGAGAGCCAGGATGAAAGCCGCGAGCCAGGGCTGGTGGGCGCGCGCCGGCGACGTAGCGGCGTCCGCCAGAGCGATGACCGCTGCGGCCACGACGGCGAGGGCTGCTCCGATGGCCAGATTACGCCGACCACCGAGAGCGCAGGCGGCCGCGAGAGGCGCCAATGTCAGCACCGCCAGCGGGCCGGAAAGACCTCCGGTAACGAGCACCGCGACGGTGACGCTCGCCGCCCAGACCAGGAGAAGCCGGGCGTCTTCGCCCACGCCGCGACGCCTGGAGAGAATCGCGCCGGCGCCGCCGGCGACCGAAGCGACGGCGAGACCGACAGCCGGCCCCGACCCCAGACGTGTCGCCACGCACGCGACTGCCGCGATCGCCGTCGCGGCGAACCATCCGGCGTGCCAGCGCGCCACCGAGCGCTCACCTGTCGATGTAGGGTGCGCGAGGTCCGGCGAGGGTTGCTCGGTAATCTGCGCCACGATGGGAATCGGACTTCCTATTCTTGCGCGCGAACCGCGAGCCTAGCTCTTCCCATTGGGCGCGGCGAGCCAGCTCAATCGTGACGCGATCTCGAAACTGTCGATAACTCTCCCGAGGCAACACAATGGTAAGCGCCCACGCTTAGGTTCACCGTGGGTGGGATGCCGAGCGAGAGAGTTCGCCGTTCGGCAGGAAAAGGAAGTGGTCAGCGCCTCATGGCGGCGAACGTGATTCCAATCCCAAGAAGGTCGGACGCCCATCGGCGAGCGCTGGCCGAGCGGCGCGCCAATATCATCGAAGAGCGAAGGCGGTCGTTCCTGCGCCTCGCGAGCCACGAACTCCGCACGCCGCTGAACGCGGTGATCGGTTTTTCTGAAATCCTAGCCAATGAGCTTTGCGGACCTCTCGGCGCGCCGCAGTACAAGCAATATGCGGAGCACGTGCGCCTCTCTGGCCTCAAGCTGCTGCGGCTCGTAAACCAGATGCTGGAGATCGTGCGGCTCGACGGCGATGCGACGGACCTCCAGACGACATCGGAACCGCTCGACCACGCCCTAGACGATGTCCTCGACACTGTCCGAACGGAGCTCCGCGCCAAGGATCTGCGAGTTGCGGTGGGATCCGCTGATGGCGTCGCTACCGTGAAGGCCGACCCACGCGGCCTCAGGACCGTTCTCTGTAACCTGATTCAGAATTCCATCGCATTCTCACCGGCGGGAGGTGAGATTCGGGTCCGGTCGGCGGTTCTGGGCGACCGCGTCGAGATCACCATCACCGATGACGGCGAAGGCGTGGATCCGGCGGAAATTCCTCGCCTTCTCAGACCCTTCGAACAAGGCGAGAACGCCCTGACGCGCTCGAATGAAGGCGCCGGACTGGGCCTGCCTATCGCCCGCCTGCTTTGTCGCAACATGGGCGGATCGCTGAAGCTGCACTGCCAGCCCGGCCATGGACTCGAAGCGACGGTCGCGTTGCCCCGGGGGTGACCGCTCCCACGATCGCGCGCTGCGCGGTGAAGGCGAGCTTGTCCTTCCGATCGCGGTGATGACAACCCCGCGACGCCTTGCAAGCCCCCGCCTCGGGGACTAACCACCCGGGCCGATGGATGCCGACGCGCTGACTGCAGCGACCATGGAAGATGTCCTAGGCCGGCTCTCGGATGACTTCGAGCTGCTCGGCGACTGGGAGCAGCGGTATCGATACCTGATCGATCTTGGCCGAAGTCTCCCGGCGCTGGACGAAACGCAATGCACCGACGCCAACAAGGTTCGCGGCTGCGCCAGTCAGGTCTGGCTGGTCGCCTCGCGGGACGAACACGGCCTTTTCACCTTCAGAGGCGATTCGGACGCCCACATCGTTCGGGGACTCATAGCCATCCTGCTCGAGCTTTACAGTGGCCGAACCTCAGCCGAGATCGTCGGCTTCGACGCAAAGGCCGCCTTCTCCAGACTGGGTCTCCCCAGCGCCCTGTCCACCCAGAGGTCCAACGGTCTCTTCGCAATGGTGGAGCGAATCCGGGCCGAAGCAGCGCCAGTCTAGGCCGCGCGACCGCCGCTGGCCTCGGCGCCGGAGAAGCCGACGACGGTGTCGTAACCTAAGAGCATATTGACGTTTCGCCCGTTGGCGGCCAGCGGCAGGCGAAGCCAGAGAATGGTCATCTGCGCCGCGCCGCGCCAGGCCAGGTTGTGATAGCCGACCCCGGGTCGCCCCGTTTCTACGATCTTGTCCAGCTCGACGCGCCAATATTCGGCGGCGGTCGGCGTGTAGATCTCCGAAAGACGTTGTCCCGTGATCTCGCCTCCGAACACGCCGTAAAGGCCCGTGCCCGCCAAGCGGACCTTATAGTCCCGCGGGTCAGACTGGACATCGATCAGGCACACGCTGGGCAACAGACGCTTGAAGCCCGCCGGGTCGACGTCGAGCCTTCCCGGAAGCCGGCCCCCGCGCCGGAGACCCGACCAATAGGCGAAGAGTTCTTGATGCGCCCGCATCACCGTCGCGGGCGTCCCGATTTGCACGCTCATCGAGGAATCCCCGGGAACTCTATGGAATCGCGAAGATTCCACTATCGCGTGATCCTAGAATCAGCGGCAAGCGAATTTTGGTTTCACCGTCGAGCCCCAATCTGCGCGCGGAAGGGGCCCAACGGAAGGGTGTGGAGTCGCCGCGATCGCCGCCGTCAGTCTCTCAGCGGCGCTTCCGCGGCGCCTGACGGCCGCCTTGGCCGAGCCCCATCTGCTTGGCGAGATCTGAACGCGCCTTGGCGTAGTTGGGCGCGACCATGGGATAGTCTTTGGCCAGACCCCACTTCGCCCGGTAGTCCTCAGGGCTCAAGTTATATTTCGTCCGCAGATGGCGCTTCAGAGATTTGAATTTTCTGCCGTCCTCGAGACAGATCAAATGTTCTGGGGTGATGGACCGCCGCACTGGCACCGCCGGTTCCTTCGGGGCCGCCTCCACCAACTCAGCGCTGGCGGAGATCGAATTCAGGGCGCGATGCACGCTTTGGATCAGGCTCGGAAGGTCTGTCGTCGAGATCGTGTTGTTTTCCACGTAGGCCGCGACTATCTCGGCCGTCATTTCAATGATTTCCACCTTGTCGTCCATTATTTGTTCTTCCCTCGTCCTGGGATCGCCGGCGACCCGTCGCGGTCCTGCTATCTCGATTTCGCGTTCTTACATGCTCATGTGCAGTGGGCAAGTAGCGACGCGCGGCCTGTCATTGATCTCGGAATTTAGTGGAGTCAATTGGAGTGACCAAGTCACCGTCCGAGACGGTGGCTGGTCATTGTCGAGTAGTGACTCGTCAGACGCCTGTCGCCACCGAGGATGACTCTGGGTTGGATAATTCAGGCAAAGACAGTTCCTCGGCGCTCGCGCTTTCGCCGGCTTTGATCGCCTTCAGCAATCTGGGCGACAGGCCCGAAGAGAGAGCCCAGTTCCAGTATCGCAACACAGTCTGCGCGCGATCGACGGCGATCATGTCGAATACCCTGATCACGTTCTCGAGGGCGGCCGACACCTCGCCGGTGGCCGCGTTTTCAGGTCTCTTCGTGGCTCGCCAGAGCGATCGGAGCGACGGTTTCGTCAACCCTGTGGCCTTGCAGAGTATGGCTATCGGTTCTCCCGTCCGGTCGGCCAGGATCTTGGCGGCGGTCATCGGGCGTATTCCGGCCAGGTCGGCGATTTCCTCGACCATTTCCCGGCTCAATGCCTTCTCGGCTTCCGCGATCGCCTCTTCCAGGCTTGCAAACCGGCTGCGCGTCAGGGCGGTCCGGTTGCGTTGCCGACGTTCGATGAATTGTAGCGCCTTGCGCGAGAGCGGATCGCGCCAACCTTCTTCGGCGGCGAGGCTGAAGACATCGGAGGCGGCCTCCTGGAGGATTTCTCGCGATACGGCGAATCTCTGGAGAATGGTTCTGCGCGCGGACTCGTCGGCCCACCAGAACAGAATGTACGCGTGGCTGGGCCGAAGTTCCGGCCGTCGGAGCAGGAGCGCAGACAGCTGAGGCCGCTCGCGCGCCATCATCGCCACGATCTGGATCGAGCCGTGCGAGAACCGCGCGTGGTCGTTGCGCAACAGGGCTTCGACGATGCCGACTTCGCCCGGCTCCATGAGAGCCTCGACGACGACCTCGCTGACGCCGCGCCGGCCGGCGATGGCCTGCCGATGCGACTCACTGGTGCCCCTTATGCAATCGATGAGATCGCAGTCGTTCAGCGAAGCGTTGTCGGTAAGCAGCGGCGCGGCGACATCGATCTGGTCACGCAGGATGAGCCGAACCAACACGTTTGGTATTTCCGTGAGCGGCGCCAGGCGTCGGGCGACCTTCACACGCTCCTCGAGTTCGGCGTCGCGCAGGATCTCCACCAGCAGGTCGGCGGTCATCGACCTTTCGAAAGCATTGACCCGGCTCGCCGGCAGGCTGACCACGTCGGCCAGCCGTTTGAGAAGCGCCGTACGTGACCGGCGGCTGGGGACGCCGCCGTCTGGGGGTGTCGGGGTGTCGACCTCTCTTCGAGCGGCGGATTCGCTCATGGCGGCGGCAGTGCCTTGGTTCATCGCCGGGCGCGCGCCGGCTTAGCAGCGGCTATCTGATCAGACTCGCCTTAACCGGATGTTGCCGTCGCCGCCCAATGCGGTTGCGAAGGAAGAGAAGCTGCCCTCAGCTGAATTTCGGCGGCATCCAATGTGACCATATGTCGGGCAGATCCTGCGAGACTCGATTTGGGTAGGCGGGCGCGCGCTTCTCCAGGAATGACGTCACGCCCTCGCGGGCGTCGGGCGAAGGCCCGCGAGCCTGAATTGCGCGGCTGTCGGCGCGATGCGCCTGCATGGGATGGTCGGCGCCGGCCATTCGCCAGATCAACTGGCGGGTCAGGGCTATCGAGACCGGCGCGGTGTTGTCGATGATCTCCCGCGCCAGCGCGCGCGCGGCCGGGATCAAGTCCGCCGGAGCGTGCAGAGATCGAACCAGGCCCTTTTCGTGGGCCTCAGCGGCTGGGAAGACTCGGCCGGTGTAGCACCACTCGAGAGCGGTCTGGATGCCCACCAGTCTCGGCAGAAACCAGGAAGAGGCCGCCTCGGGCGTCAGACCCCTCCTGGCGAAGACGAAGCCATATCGGGCCTCGGTGGACGCCAACCGGATGTCCATCGCGAGTTGCATGGTCGCCCCGACCCCGACCGCGGGCCCGTTCACCGCAGCCAGCACTGGCTTCTTGCTGTCGAACAGGCGAAGGGTGACGCGCCCGCCGCCGTCGGGTTCGACTCCGCCGACCCTGGCCGCCACCCTTTGCGGGTCGCTCCTCGAACGGTCGAACGTGGTCGCTCCGGCAGCCAGATCCGCGCCGGCGCAAAAACCGCGGCCGGCGCCCGTCACGATCACCGCCTTGATCCCGTCATCGGCGTCGGTGGCGTCAAAGGCGGCGATGAGGTCGAGCATCATCTGGGTGGTGAAGGCGTTCAGCCGCTCGGGACGGTTGAGGGTGATCGTCGCGATCTCGTCGGCGATGTCGAAGAGGAGGGTCTCGAAAGTCGGGTTGGCCATGGGGCGATCTTCCAGGGGCTGAAGGATCGTCCCCGATACGCGCAGGGCGTCTTCGAGACCAGCGGCGAGCCGAGGCCACCGCCCCGCCCGGACTTTACGCGGACGCCGCGGGGGCGTCATAAGGCGCGGGACGTCAGTTAACGACGAGGCGCGCATGACCGATCCGATGATGGCCGACTACATCGTGATCGGGGCGGGCTCGGCCGGCTGCGTGCTCGCCAACCGACTCACCGCCGATCTGAAGACGACCGTGCTGCTCCTCGAGGCGGGGGGTGACGATCGGCCGACGCGAATCCCTCTCAGTTCCTCTCCAACCTGATGATCCACGTGCCTGTCGGCTATTCTCAGACGCTCAAGGATCCCAAGGTCAACTGGCTATACCCGACCGAGCCCGATCCGGGCACCGGCGGAAGGGTCCACGTCTGGCCGCGTGGCAAGGTTCTGGGCGGTTCGTCGTCGATAAACGGCCTGCTGTACATTCGCGGGCAGCACGGCGACTACGATGGCTGGCGCCAGCTCGGCTGCGAGGGCTGGGGCTGGGACGATGTTCGGCCGTATTTTCTGCGCGCCCAGCACCAGGAGCGCGGCGCAGGCGACCATCATGGAGTGGGCGGTCCACTCAATGTTTCCGACGTTACTCAGGGCCACACCGTCTCAGACGCCGTGGTCGAGGCCTGTGTCGAGGCCGGAATTCCTCGAAACACCGATGTGAACGGCGCCGATCAGGAAGGCGTCGGCTACTACCAGCTGACCGTCCGCAACGGCCAGCGATGCTCGGCGGCGGTAGCCTATCTTCACCCGGTAATGAGGCGGTCCAATCTCGTCGTGGAGACGCGGGCGCTGGCGACGCGAATCCTCGTCGAGGATGGCCGCGCGGTCGGCGTCGAGTTCCTCCAAGGCGGCGAACGACGCACTGCCAGGGCCTCGAGCGAGGTGATCCTGGCCGGCGGCGCGGTGAATTCGCCCCAGCTTCTGCAGGTCTCCGGCATCGGGCCGGCGGCGTTGCTCGCCGGGCTGGGGATCGCGGTCGTCAAGGATCTCCCCGGAGTGGGGGAGAACCTCCAGGACCACTACGTCATCACCATGACCTACCGGTTGAAGGCCGGTACGATCAGCGTCAACGAGCTGACCCGAGGCGCGCGCTTTCTCGGGGAGACCGCAAAGTACCTCACTCAGCGCAAGGGCTTGCTGACCCTCTCGGCGGCCCACATCGCCGTCTTCTGCAAATCGCGGCCTGACCTTGCCAGTCCGGACATCCAGTTCCACATCCTGCCGGCCACCATGGATCCGGAGAAGCTCTTCAAAGAGCAGAAGATGGAGCTCGAGAAACTGCCGGGCCTCACCATCGCTCGCTGCCAGGTCCGGCCGGAGAGCCGCGGCCACATCAGGATCCGGAATCCCGACGCCACCGTCTATCCGGCCATCGCGCCCAACTATCTGAGCAACCCGCTCGACCAGGAGGTCGTCGTCGCGGCTCTGCGTTGGGGACGCAAGATCGCCGCCCAAACGGCGCTGAAGCCGTGGATAGATCACGAGATGATGCCGGGCCAGGCGCTCGATGGCGACGAGGCGCTGCTTGCCTACGCCCGTGTGGCCGGCTCGACGATCTATCACCCGGTGGGGACCTGCCAGATGGGCCACGGACCGGCGGCGGTTGTCGATCCGCAGCTGCGCGTTCATGGTGTCGCCGGACTGAGGGTCGTGGATGCGTCGATCATGCCCCGCCTGGTCTCGGGCAACACCAACGCCCCGACCATTATGATCGCCGAAAAGGCGTCCGACATGATTCTGGGCAAGGCGCCCGCGAACGCAATCGCGGCCTGATGGCGCACCCGTCACACCACGCGAGGGCGACGCCGGACAAGGCCGTCTACATCATGGCCGGCTCCGGCGAGACCGTGACTTTTGGCCAGCTTGAACAGCGATCGAACCAGGGCGCGCACCTCCTGCGCGCGGCGGGCCTGGTCGCGGGCGACGGTCTGGCGATCTTCATGGACAACTCGCCGCGCTACTACGAGATCCTGTGGGCGGCCCAGCGCAGCGGACTGCGGTTTACCTGCATCTCCTCGAAGCTCACGGCCAGCGAGGTCGAGTACATCGTCAAGGACAGCGGCGCAAAAGCCTTCATAACCTCGGCGGGAGTGGCCGACGTCGCTCTCGAGGTCGCCCCGCTCATTCCGGGCGTAGAGCTCTTCATGGTCGACGGCTTCGGCGGTCCCTTCAAACCCTTCGAGAAGGCGCGGGCGGAGATGCCCGCCACGCCGATCGCCGACGAGAGCGCCGGTGGCGCGATGCTGTACTCCTCGGGCACCACAGGCAGGCCCAAGGGCGTCAAGCGTGCGGGTGTCGCCGAGCGAACCGCCTTCGACGCGCCAAGTCCACTGGCCCTGCTGGGTGCGGCGCTCTACGGCATCGACGCCGACACCGTCTATCTGTCGCCAGCGCCCCTTTATCATGCCGCCCCGCTCGGCTGGTCGATGGGCGTCCAGGCCTGCGGCGGCACAGTGATCCTGATGGAACGGTTCGATCCCGAACTCGCCTTGGCCTACATCGAAAAATACAAGGTCACCTGCGCCCAGTGGGTGCCGACGCATTTCGTCCGTATGCTGAAGTTGCCGCGGGAGGTGAGCGCGAGATACGACGTTTCTTCGTTGAAGAGCGTCTTCCACGCGGCCGCCCCGTGCCCGGTCGCGGTCAAGCAGGCGATGATCGATTGGTGGGGACCGATCGTTCACGAGTACTACGCCGGCACCGAGGGGAACGGCTTCACCGCCATCAATTCACAGGAATGGCTCGAGAAGAAGGGTTCGGTGGGCCGCGCCCTGATGGCGGCGGTCAAGATCTGCGACGAGGCGGGCGACGAATTGCCGGTGCGCGCCGAGGGGATCGTCTATTTCGCCGACGGCGGGACGTTCGAATACCACAACGCGCCGGAAAAAACGGCCGAGAGCCGAAACAAGCATGGCTGGACGACCCTGGGCGACGTCGGTTACCTCGACGAGGACGGCTACCTCTTCCTCACCGACCGGAAGAGCTTCATGATCATCTCCGGCGGGGTCAATATCTATCCACAAGAGATCGAGAACCTCCTGATCGGCCATCCCAAGGTTGCCGATGTCGCCGTCGTTGGCGCGCCGCACGAGGAGATGGGCGAGGAGGTCGTCGCCGTCATCCAGCCCGCCGATTGGAGCGACGCCGGCGATGCCCTGGCTTCCGAGCTGTCAGCCTTCTGTCGCGCCTCTCTCTCGCATGTCAAGGCGCCACGCCGCATTGATTTCATGGAGGAACTACCCCGGCATGCGACGGGAAAGCTGTACAAACGGCTGATCCGCGACGCCTACTGGGGCAAGTCCGATTCAAGGATCGTCTGAGGCGAATTCGCGGGTCCAGGCGAGACCACGATCGGCGAAGAAAATATGGCGGAGGGACGAAGATGCAGGCTGTCGATCTGAACGACATTCCCAGTTTGGTCGGCCAGGAGACCGGGGTCTCGGACTGGCTGCAGATCACCCAGGAACGCGTAAACGAGTTCGCCCAGGCCACCGGCGATCACCAGTGGATCCATGTCGACGTCGAGCGGGCGAATCGCGAAATCGGGGGGCCGATCGCCCACGGCTACCTCACGCTCTCGCTGATCCCATTCCTGTCGACCGGGCTGATGCCGGTCACGGGCGTGACCCGCGGTATTAACTACGGCTCGGACAAGGTCCGGTTCACCAATATGGTCAGGGTCGGCAAACGGGTGAGGCTGCGCCAGACACTGATCGGCGCTGAGCCGAAGTCTGGCGGTCTGCAGCTCAAGAGCCTCTGCACTATCGAGATCGAAGGCGAGGAACGTCCGGCCTGCGTCGCCGAGACACTCACCGTTCTTTACGGTGGTTAGCGGTCGCGTGGCGTAGATTCTCAGCGGCCGACCGAAGCCGTGTCGGCGATATGGGGGTGATCTGCGGTCGCCGGCGACGAGGTTCTGATCGTCTGAGGGTCAACGGCGGGCGCATCGAGTTCGGCCACCGTCTCGCGGATGAATTTCGCCTGGGTTACGATGCCGATACCCAGGTTTTCGTCGCCCACCTCGACCTCCTGGGTCAGCATTCCGGCAATGAACGGGGTTAGGGGCTGGCCTTCGGCGCCGCTGCTGGCCGGATCGCCGTCGACATAGACTGGACCGCCCGAGTTGCCGGGGAAAACCCGGAAATCCAGGAGAAATGTCGGGAATGAGCTGGAGGGGCCAAGCGGATAGGAGGCCACGTGGCCCGACCGGAGAATCGGAAAGCCCGCCGAATTCGCCGAGAGGCCCTGGGGGAAGCCCAGGGCCAGCATTACGTCGCCTGGGCCAAGGCCACGCTGCCTGAAAGGGTCATCGCCCGCCAGCCAATTCATCGGGATGGCGGCCTTGGCGAAAGCAGGCGGCGCGGTGATGGTGATGGCCGCGACGTCGCGGTTCTGGTGGCGGGTCCAGACCGGTTTGCCGTGGTTGCGGATGGTGATCTTTTCCGGCGCGTAGTGCCACGCGCCGCCTGAGTCCTGAATCCTGTAGCCGATCGTCGCCTGGTCGCCAGGCATCTTCTCGAAGACATGGTCGGCGGTAACCAGCACCGTTCTCGGCTTGCCGTCGGGAGTAGGATCGGCGAGCAAAAAGCCGGTGCCGACGGTGCGGCGGCCATCGGCGATCGGTTGCTCGATCTGCACGGTGGCGTCGATCAGATCGACGGACATTGCTAGCGCCACTCAAGCCCCTCCGCTTGCACGCACCAAGACGAATCGACGAACAAAGTGTCAGCGTCCATTTGACCAAAGACTTGACGCGCCACAAGCTGGCGTCACGCCGCACCATGCGCGGCCGCCATGAAAGGCGCTTGGCCGAGATGGAGTCGAAACGCAAGTTGGTCCTTATTACCGGCGCCTCGGCAGGTCTCGGGGCCGAATTTGCGCGCGGTTACGCCGGGCGGGGTTTCGACCTGGCTCTGGTGGCAAGGCGCGTCGAGCGACTGGAGACCCTGGCCGACGAGCTTCGGCGCGCCTTCGGAGTAGAGGCCTTCGCAGTGCCCGCCGATCTCGCGGTGTTCGAGGCCCAGCGCGACGTGCTCGCCGCCGTCGCGGCCCGCGGCAGGAGCATCGACATATTGGTCAACAACGCCGGCTTCTCGATACCGCAGAGCTTCGCCGCCGTCCCATGGGAGCGGCAACGAGACTTTCTGATGACTCTCCTGGTGAGCGGCTGCGGCCTGGCTCACGCCGTCATTCCCCCTATGGTCGAGCGCGGCGAAGGCGCTATAATCAACGTGGCGTCCCTGGCCGGATTCGCGCCGGGAGCGGCGGGCCACACGCTCTATCCGGCGGCGAAGAGCTTCGCGATTAAGTTCTCTCAGGCGCTTGACGCGGAGTACCGCCGCGCGGGAATCCGGGTGACCGCCCTCTGCCCGGGCTTTACCCACACCGAATTCGCCCTCGCCAACGGCACCCAGGAGATAATGGACGCCTCGCCGCGCTTCTTCTTCCAGACCGCGGCGCCGGTGATAGAGGCGGCCATTCGCGGCAACGAGAGGGGCCGTGTGGTCGTGATACCAGGTTGGCACAACAACGTCGCGGCCGCGCTCCTGCACTACCTTCCCGGGCCGCTGGTGGAGGCGGTCATCCGCGCCGGCTCGAAGCGTTACCATCTGCGCGACTAGGGAAGCGCGGGCGACAGGATAATGGTCGGAGTAAGGGTAGGGGGACATGGCTTCACATTTCGACGTGGTGATTGTCGGCTCGGGGGCGGGCGGGGCGACTCTCGCGCAACGGATCGCGCCCACGGGCAAGTCGATCCTCATTCTCGAGCGCGGTGAGCACCTTCCGAGAGAAGCCGAGAACTGGAGCCCGCGGGCGGTCTTCATCCAGCACCGCTACCGAACCCAGGACCGGTGGTACGATCGGCACGGCCACCCGTTCACGCCGAACACCCACTATTGGGTCGGCGGCAACACCTCGTTCTACGGCGCCGCGCTGATGCGGTTGCGCAAGGGCGACTTCGACGAGACGCGCCACGCGGGCGGCGTCTCGCCGGCCTGGCCCATCGGCCTCTCCGACCTCGCTCCCTACTACGACGCGGCCGAACGGCTATGGCAGGTTCACGGCGCGCGTGGCGAGGATCCGACCGAGAACGGCGATGAACCGCCGTATGCCTTCGCGGCGGTCTCGCACGATCCCGGCATTGCTCAGCTGAAGAGTCACTGGGAGAATCAGGGCTGGCGTCCGTTCTCCCTGCCGCTCGGAGTGCGGCTCGATCAGGCCCACCCATTCACCTCGCCGTGCATCCGCTGCAAGACCTGCGGCGGCTATCCGTGCCTGCTGCGGGCCAAGTGCGACGCCCGAACGGTCGCGATCGAACCATTGATGGAGGCGCCGAACGTCACCCTTCTCACCGGCCGAAGAGCGGTGCGAATCGAGGTCGGCGCGGGCGGTCGCTCGGTGAAGGCGGTGGTCTGCGAGACTCAGCATGGCGAAGAGGTCTGGACCGGTGACCTCGTGGTCCTCGCCGCCGGAGCGGCCAATACGGCGGTCTTGCTCCTCGCTTCGGCCGGCCCTGGGCACGAGCTTGGCCTAGCCAATGGCTCGGACCAAGTGGGGCGCAACTACATGTTCCACACCCTGACCGCGATGGTTTCCATGACCGCCGCCCACTGCGAGGTTACTTTTCCCAAGACCCTGGCGGTGAACGACTTCTACTGGCGCGACCCATCGGGCGGCTTCGACTATCCGATGGGGCACATTCAGCTGCTCGAGTACATGAGCGGCCAAACCCTGGAGGGGGAGATTTCAGACTGGCTGCCGCCGGCGTTGATCCCCGACCCTCTGGCCGGGGCGATCGCGGCGCGGCTGCTTTCCATGCTGGTGATCTCCGAGGATTTGCCGATGTCGGACAACCGCGTGCGCCTGACAACCGACGGCCGCATCGTGCTCGATTATGAGCACAACAACCTGGAGGGCCATCAGCGTCTGGTGCAGACCCTCAAAGCCTCGCTCGCCGGTTTCGTCGACCACGCCCATCCGATCTCGCAGCACCACTTCCAGATCGATTCCCTGTTGCCGCTTTACGGCACCGCGCACCAATGCGGCACGGTCAGGTTCGGCGCCGATCCCAGGAACTCGGTCCTCGATCGATGGTGCAAGGCGCACGAACTCGACAACCTCTATGTCGTCGACACCTCTTTCTTCGTCACCGCCGGGGCGGTGAACCCCACGCTCACCACCGTGGCCAACGCCATGCGAGTCGGCGACCACCTCATCGAGAGGCTGGGGGCTAGGGTGAACGCCGGCGCGGTCGCCTGAGGGAGCCTTGCTAGGCATGCGTTTCAGGCTGTCGTCCCAAGGTATCGCCTCGGCTCTGATCGGTGCGTTGGCGCTGGCCGTCAGCGCCTCCGTCGCCCCCGCCGCGCCAGTCGAGCGCTACGGCGCCCTGCCCACGCTCGAAGATGTCCAGATTTCGCCGGACGGATCCAGGCTCGCCTTCGCCACTGTGCTCGACGGCGCAAGAACGGTCATAATCCAGACGATTGACGATCGCAGCCTGCTTGCCGGCCTGAAGGCGGGGAACCAGAAGATCCGGAATCTTCAGTGGGCCGGACCGAACCACGTCCTGATCACTTCGTCGACCACAGGCTACGCGATGGGCGTGATCTCATCGAAGACCGAATGGTCGGTGGCCCTCAGCTACGACATCGCCAGACGCCGTCAGACGGACCTTTTCCAGGGCGGTGATTCACGTCTTCGGAGGATGAACGTCGTGGCCGGGCCTCCGATGGCCCGCACCATCGGTGGCAGGACGATAGTATTCGCCGTCGGCGAATTCTTCCCCGATCACGTCGGCAGGTTGGGTCTCTTCAGCATCGACCTCGAGGGTGGCGCAACCAGGCTGGTCGACGGCGACGGCGCTGAACAGTGGGTCGTGGACGAGACCGGCGCTCCGGTGGCGCGGGCGGCCTACGACGAGGCCAAGCGCATCTGGCGCCTCGAGGTCAGGCAGGCGAAGGGCTGGGTCGCCTGCGAGAGCGTCACGGCGACCATCGAGCGGCCCCGGCTGCTGGGCGTTGGCCCCATGGGGCGCGCTATTCTCGTGGCCGATCCACAGGGCGAAAACGTGAAGCTCGAGAGGTTCTCTCTGGATGACTGCTCGCGCCTGGGCGACATGGGCAGCGGCGACTTTTCCCGCACCATAGAGGATCCCGTGACGCATCGGGTCATCGGCGGCGAAAGCGTCGCCGGCGCCGTGAGATATCGCTTCTTCGATCCGGCGGACCAGGCGGTCTGGAACACGGTCGCCGGCGCCTACCCTGGAGAGATGGTGCGACTGGTCTCGTGGTCGGACGATCGGCAGCGGATCGTGATCCGGTTGGATGGACCAGCCGACGGGGTCTCCTACAGCCTCGTCGACCTGAAAACCCACTCCGCGAGGCGGATAGGCGATGCCTACAAATGCCTGACGGCGCAAGACATTTCGCCCGTGAAGTCGATCATCTACGCGGCCGCCGACGGATTGGTGATTCCCGCCTATCTCACCCTACCGCGCGGGCGCGATCCCAAGAATCTGCCGTTGATCGTCCTGCCGCACGGGGGACCTGCGGTGCGCGATGACCCGGGTTTCGACTGGTGGTCCCAGGCCCTGGCGGACCAGGGCTACGCGGTGCTGCAGCCCGAGTACCGCGGATCGAGCGGCCTGGGCTGGGCTCACCTCTCGGCCGGCTTCGGCCAGTGGGGACGCAAGATGCAGACGGATCTTTCTGACGGGGTCCGCTTCCTGGTCAAGGCGGGGACCGTCGATCCGAAGAGGGTCTGCATCGTCGGCGCCAGCTACGGCGGCTACGCCGCACTTGCCGGGGCCGCGTTCGATCCTGGGGTCTACCGGTGCGCGGCCTCGATTTCCGGGCCGGCGGACCTTCGCCGCATGCTTGCCTGGACCAGGCAGAGGGCGGGGCGCGGCGACAGCAGCGTGCTCCGCTACTGGGATCGGTTCATGGGGGCGTCGGATCCGAACGATCCGGTGCTGGCGACCATCTCGCCCGCCGCCCATGCCGACAGGATCACGATCCCGATCCTGCTCGTCCACGGCAAGGACGATACCGTTGTCGACTACGAGCAGAGCCGGCTGATGGCCGGGGCCCTGAAAGCGGCGGGCAAGACGGTCGAGTTCGTGACCCTGGACGGCGAGGACCACTGGCTCTCGCGCGAGGCGACGCGGATCCAGATGCTGCAGACGCTGGTCGCGTTCCTGAACGAGAACAACCCGCCGGGCTGACTGGACCGCGGGGCAATCCGAGCAAGCTCAGACACGCGCGCCGACAGAGTACTCGGAGTGCTCTTCTTGGTTGTGGTCTTCGAGGTGAAGCCATGCGGCCTGTGTCGCCAGCTTGTAGTCTTCGCTCCATGGCGGGCCGAGGGCCGCGCCCATCGCCCTCAGGCGGATCTCCACCGAGGGTTCATCGGGCAGGAGCGCGCGCAGCAGTCCGGGCAATTCGCGCTCGCGGACACGGCGAACCTCCAGGCCGGCCGCCTCGCACGCCGACGCCACGACGTCGCGATAGAAATTGCCTTCGGCTGAATGGATGCTGGAATGGCTGCGCAGGATGTCCGTCAGGGTTTCGGCCGGGTTCGCGGTCGAGGCTGGGGTAACGGCGATGCGCGCGCGGAGGCCGGAGCGTCCGAGGTCGGCGACAAGGTCGCCGATTTCCCGAGCCGCATTCGCCTGCGTGGCGGCCCGAACCTCCTCGATCAAGGCAAAGACCTCGGCCGGCGCCGCCTCGGCCGCTCGATGATAGACAAACCGTTCCTTGTCGAACGCGAAGACGATCCGGCGCCGGTGAACGACTTGCGGCGAATTTCGCTGGCCGGCGAGCGCGACGGCCGCCGTCCAATAGGTGTGGGGGCGAAATCCCAGGACGGCGACGGATGTCTGGTCGGGCATGCTCGCTCCCGATCGCCGGTTACGGCTGCGGCTCTTCCAGGTAGCGGCGCCGCAGATGGCGTTTGAACGGCTCAGGCCCGAGGGGCTGACCGGTGGCGTCGGCGACCAGGGAGGCGAAGTCGGTCAGGCTCGCCCGTTCGTGGATCCGAGGCCGAACCCAGGCGAAGTACGGCGCGAAATCGCCCCGCGCCAGAGCCGGCAAGATTTGCGGATCGTCGGCCGTGGCGCGCTCGAAGAACTGGGCCGCGAGAACCGCGCCCATCGCATAGTTCGGGAAATAGCCGAAGAGACCGGCCGCCCAATGGATGTCCTGCAGGCAGCCTTGCCCAAGGCTCGGCGGTGTTCGCCCGATCAGCTGTTCGAAGAGTTCGTCCCAAGCCGCCGGGATGTCGGCGACGGTCAGGTCTCCCGCTATCAGCGCCCGCTCCAGGCGATAGCGCATGATCACATGCAGCGGGTATGAGACCTCGTCCGCCTCGACGCGGATGAAGCCGTTGTCGAGCCGGCGCCAGGCGTTATGGACATTGGCGACAGACCAGACCGCGCTGTCGCCGCCGAAAGTTTCTGCCATCAGGGGCGCCAGAAACGTCAAGAACTCCCGGCTGCGGCCAGCCAGCATCTCCAGGGAGAGCGACTGGCTCTCGTGCATGCTCGCGCCTCGCGCCAGGCCCGCCGGATGAAAGGCGAATTCACGCGGCAGGTTGAACTCGTACATCGCATGTCCCGCCTCGTGCAGGGTGGCGAGGATCGAAAAGCGCGGGTTCGTGACGTCGTATCGAGTGGTGAAGCGAACATCGCCCGGGCTGTGCGGCACCGAGAACGGATGCGGCGCCGCGTCGATGCGGAAATTCTCGCTCCGATGGCCGACGGCGGCGGCGAGACGGCGCGAGAGCGCGGCCTGGCTCTCGACCGGGACTTCACCGAACAGCAACGGCGCCGGCCAGCGCGCCTGCCGCTCCCGCACCTCGGCGATCAGCGGCGGCAGGGACCGGGCGAGATCGGCGAAGATGGGATCGATCATCGCCTCGCCGACGCCCGGATCATACTCGTCGATCATCGCCCCGTAAGGCGTCAGCCCGAGTGCTTCGGCTTTGGCCGCCGCGATCTCGCGGATCACCACGAGCAACTCGGCGAATGGCACTGCGAAGCTCGCGAAATCGTTGTTCGCCCTGGCGTCGACCCAGATCGCCTGAAGGTTCTGCGAAATCCGCGCCTTGGCCGTCTGCAGCGCCTTCGGCGCGGCCGCGGCGTGGGCCCAGAGGCGGCGCATCTCATGAAGGTCAGCCCGTTCGGGCGCCTCGAGCGCGCCGGCCATCGCTTCGGCCTCCTCGAGCTCGTCGGCGGCGGCGCGCGAGCCGATCAGGTCGGCTGACACTTCCGTCAGCGCCGCCATCTCCTCGCCGCGCGCCCAGGCGCCGCCGCGCGGCATGTGGGTCTGCCCGTCCCAGCTGAGCATCATCCCGGCGGCGGAAAGCTTGCCGGCCAGTGTGAAACGATCGACGGCCCTGGCGTAGGCGTCCGGCTGAGGGGCTGGCGTGCTCATGCCCGGCAACAGCCATGGGGCGCCGCTGACGTCAAGACGAGGCCGAGCGGCCCGTTGCGGAGTGCATGGGAACTCCGCCCGGCTGGCTCGAAGGGCCGCCAGGGTCGCTCGGCTTGGCTATTGACGGCGGCAAGGGCGCTTTCTAGGGTCCGCGCCCCCAAAAAATCCTGTCCAGGGCGCGCTGTCCCATGCCGCAGATCCTTGTCGAGGGTCTCGCCAAGACCTATCGCGTGGCCGAGCGCGAGCGCGGCGCGTGGGGCGCGGTGAAAGGGCTGGTCCGTCGCCGATGGCGGAGCATCGAGGCCCTGAAGGGGGTGACCTTCGCTCTGGAGAGGGGCGAGCTGGTCGGCCTGATAGGGCCAAACGGAGCCGGCAAGTCGACCACCATCAAGATCCTCTCAGGCATCCTCTCGCCGGACGGCGGCCGGTGCGAGGTGGATGGACTGACGCCCTGGCGCGATCGAATGCGCCACGTGGCGCGGATCGGCGTCGTCTTCGGTCAGCGGACCCAGCTTTGGTGGGACCTACCGGTGATCGAAGGCTTCGACCTGCTGGCGGCCATCTACCGGGTGCCGCCCGCGCGCTATCGGGCGACACGCGAGGAGATGGTGGCGCGAATGCGCCTCGAGCGCCTGCTCGACCAGCCGATGCGGCAGCTGTCGCTCGGCCAGCGGATGCGCTGCGAGATCGCCGCGGCGATGCTGCATGAACCGGCGCTGCTCTTTCTGGACGAGCCGACCATCGGTCTGGACGCGCCCTCGAAGCTGGCGGTGCGCAGTTTCGTCGCCACGCTCAACCGCGACCGCGGCGTCACCGTGATCCTCACCACCCACGACATGCACGACATCGAGGCTCTCGCGCGCCGCGTGATCGTCATCGGCAATGGCGAGATTCTCGCCGACGGGCCGTTCGAGGCCCTGCGCGCCGGCGTGTTGGCCGAGAGGCGCCTGCACGTGGATTTCGCGCGGGATGCGCCAAGGATCGCGATCGCGGGAGTCGCCGAGCGCGCCCGCGACGGGCGGTCCCTCGAACTCGCCTTTGATCCGTCGCTGATCGCAGCGGCGGACCTCATCGCCATGATCGCCGCCGACCACGCGGTCGACGACATCCACGTCGTCGAGCCGGCGATCGAGGAGGTCATCGCCCGTTTCTATCAACTGCACGGCGCCGAGGAGGCTTGAGGTGATCGAAGGGTTCGGTCCCTATCTCGCCGCCTTCGCGGCGCGTTTCCAGGTGATGCTGCAATACCGGGCGGCGGCGTTCGCCGGCTTCGTCACCCAATGCTGGTGGGGAGCGATCAAGATCACGATCTATGCGGCGTTCTTTGCCGACGCGGTCCGCTGGCGTTCCCCGATGACGCTTTCGCAGGCGATCACCTACACGTGGCTCGCCCAGGCCTTCTTCATCCTCACGCCGTGGGCCGGGGACCCCGAAGTGGCGGCGAAGGTGCGCACCGGCGCGGTGGGCTATGATCGGCTCCGGCCTCTCGACGCCTACGGTTGGTGGTACACGAATTCGGCGGCCTGGATGACGGCCCGCGCGGTCCCAAGGGCGGCGCTGATGTTTGGTCTGACGGCGGTGATCTTTCCACTCGTCGGGCTTCGCGCCTGGTCCTGGCGCCCACCTGCGGACGCCGAAGCCTGTGCTCTTTTCGCGATCTCCGTCTTGCTGGCGGTGCTGCTCTCCTCTTCCGTCGTCATGCTGATCAACCTCTGCGTCGCCTCGACCCTCACCGATCGAGGCGTCAACAATCTGCTGCCGCCGCTGGTCATCGTCCTTTCCGGCAACCTGCTGCCCCTGCCTCTCTTTCCCGACTGGGCGCGGACCGCGCTCTTCCTCCAACCGTTCGCCGGGGTGGTGGATATTCCGGTCCGAATCTACTTCGGCGGCCTCGCCGGGCCCCTCGCGTGGACCGGTCTTGGCCTCCAGCTGTTCTGGACCGTCATTCTGATCGCCGCGGGGCGTTTTTGGATGGGGTCGGTGATGGGCCGCCTCCAGGTCCAGGGGGGCTGAGGGTGGGCAGCCTTCGCCTCCTTTGCCGCTACTTCGCCGCGTCTCTGCGCGCCCAGGCCCAGTATCCGGGCACGACCCTGCTCACCGCGACCGGCGCCTTCGCCGTGACCTTCATCGACCTGTTCGCCATTGCCGCGCTCTTCGCCCGCTTTGGGCGCGTGCAGGGCTGGCGGTTTGGCGAAGTCGCTCTCTTTTATGGCCTGGTAAGCATCAGTTTCGCGATCGCCGACTTCGTCAGTCGCGGTTTCGACATCCTCGGGACCGAGTTCATTCGCACCGGCGATTTCGACCGGGTGCTGTTGCGTCCACGCTCGGCGGCCCTGCAACTCATCGGCTACGACTTCCGGTTGAGGTGCCTGGGAAGGTTCGGCCAGGGCGTCGTAGTGACGGCGATCGGCACCGCGGCCCTGCGCTTCCACTGGGATCTGGGCGCGCTCGCGATCGCGACCTTCGCGGTGATCGGCGGGGTCGCGCTCTTCTGCGGATTGCTGGTGTTGCAGGCGACGCTCTCGTTCTGGACCGTGGAAAGCCTGGAGGTCGCCAATGTCCTCACCTACGGCGGGGTGCAGGCGGCGCAGTTCCCCCTGAGCCTCTACGCGCCGTGGTTCCGGGGTTTCCTGATCTTCGTCGTGCCGCTGGGCTGCGTCGCCTACTTTCCGGTAGTGGCCCTGCTCGGCCGGCACGATCCGCTGGGCGCCCCGGACTGGTTTCTGCCCTTGAGCCCCGTCTTCGGCCTGGTCTTTCTCGCCTTCGCTCTCTGGGTCTGGGGTTTCGGCGTCCGTCGCTATACCTCGACCGGGACCTAGCCGGGAACCGCCGATGCCATGGTTCAGCTTTCATGAAGGCCCTCTCGGAGAGTTCCGACGCCACGCCCGTGACAGGTTCGCGCCGACGGCGCGTTGATGGAGTCTGGGCCTAGCGCACCCGTTCAACCCTGGAGGCTCGAAAAATTGGACTCGGAAGAAAGCAGCTCGCCGCCGCACGGTCCCGTTCAGCATCCCTCGTCGTCGTGGCGGACCTGTTGGCGCAAGGAGGGAAATATCGCGCCGGCCGATCCGGCGAAGTTCGCGGAGGCGATGCGCCACCAATCGTTTCCGCGTGCGTCCGCCTACGACCCCGCCTGGGTCTACAGAAACCTGATGGGTCCAAACGCCCTCTGGCTGCTCGACGGCCTGACCCAGGCCCTGAAGCCACGGCCGGAAGACCGTATACTCGACCTCGGCTGCGGCTCGGCGATCACGTCGATCTTCCTGGCGCGTGAATTCGGTGTCCAGGTGTGGGCGGCGGACCTATGGGTCGAGGCCAGCGAGAACAACGAGCGCATCATCGAAGCCGGTGTCTTCGACCGTGTGTTCCCGATCGAAGCAGAGGCCCATGCCCTGCCGTTCGCACACGCCTTCTTCGATGGCGTCGTCAGTATCGACGCCTACCACTATTTCGGGACTGACGTGCGTTACCTCTCGTATCTGGCGCAGTTCGTGAAGCCGGGCGGCTTCATCGCCATCACCGTCCCGGGCAACGGCCGCGATCCGGATGAAGCCGATGTTGGGCCGCCGCCGGCCCTGGCCCGGTCGCTCGGCGCGGACTGGTTCACGTTCCGAAGCGCGGCGTGGTGGAAGCGCCATTGGAACCGCACCGAAGGCGTCGAGGTCGAGCTCGCGCAAATGGCGCCCGATGGCTGGGCGCTCTGGCGCCAATACCTCGAGGCCGCTGCGGCTTGGAACGGGACGAGCGTCGTGGAACAGGGCGATGGACCGATGCTGTTGTCGGAGGAAGGACGCAGCCTTGGTTTCGCCCGGGTCATCGCGCGCCGCCTCGCCGAACCGACGCTCGTCTTCGGACCGGGCCGATATCGCACCCGGCTTGCCTAGGCCCTGGCCACCACCACTGTGAGCGGATCACTGACACGCCCCTCGACCAGCTCGCGTGCCCAGACTTTATCGAAGCCGGCCCCGCGGAGGTAGAGGTCGACGAGTTGCGCGTGGCCGCGATGATCGATGGCGAGCCACACCGCGACCGCCTTGGTCGGGAAGCAGCGATTCGAGTAGCTGATCACCAGCGGCGCGCCGGAGCGCAAGGTCCGCCGAACCTCCGCGAGGACCGCCTCGGGCCGCTTCAGATACTGGATCGAGACGCATATCATCGCCGCGTCGAGGCTGGCGTCGGCCAGGGGCAGGCCGGGGTCTCGGTTCAGGTCCTGGACGAACCAGCGGCTCAATCGCGGGTTGGCGGCCAGCTCCTGCGCGTTCATACCGTGGCCGATGACCTCTTTGTAGGCGCCTTCGGCCGGAAGGTGGCTGACCCAGCTGCTCATCAGGTCGAGCAGAACGCCGCCAACTGGCAGCACCTGGCGATAGCAGCCGGTCAGAGCCTCGATGGCGGCGTCGTCGATGTGGGTGACGAGACGCGGAACCTCGTAGAAGGCGTCGTCGTCGCTCTCGTCCTCGCGGGCGAAGGCTCCGGGCGGCAGCTGAGACAAGACGCGGTCGGCGGCCATGAGTTGGGCTGTCGCGGGGCTTCAATCGGATGCGCCGCCCGGTGTCGGCGCGGCGACCCCCGCGACTCTCGATCCCTCGATTCCCAGCCACCGCTTCATCCAGGCCTCGACCGTCGCGTACCACTCGACGGAATTCTGCGGCTTGAGGACCCAGTGGTTTTCGTCGGGGAAGTAGAGCAGTTCGCTTGGAATGTGCCTCAGCTGGGCCGCTCCGAAGGCGCCCATGCCCTGGTCGAGCGGCACCCTCACGTCGCGGCCGCTGTGGACGACGAGGATCGGCGTGGTCCAGTCGGCGACATGGTCGATCGGATTGAAGCGCTCGACAGCCTCGGGCTTCGACCAGGTTGGGGCGTCGTTCTGCGCCTGCTGGAAACCCGGGATGTCGGTCGAATAGGACATCAGGCGGATGTCGAAGACACCATCGTGATCGACCAGACATTTCCACGGCGCCGCCCAGGCGCCGGCGATCCAGTCGATCATGTAGCCGCCGTAAGAGCCGCCGAGGGCGCAGGCCCGGTCGCCATCGATGAACGGATAGTGGGCCAGGGCGTAGGCCCAGCCCTTCTGCAGATCCTCCAGCGGCCGGTCGCCCCAGTGGGCGACGATCGACTTGGCGAAAGCCTCGCCGTAACCGCTCGAACCGTGGAAATCGATCATGACCACGGCGTAACCCATTCCGGCCCAGACCTGCGGATTCCAGCGGTAGCTCCAGGCGTTGCCGAACGAGCCCGATGGACCCCCGTGGATCAGGAACGCGGCCGGGTACTTCCGCCCCGCCTGATAGCCGTAGGGCTTGACGACATAGCCGTAGACGGTTTCGCCGTTCCATCCCTGGAAGGTGAAGTGCTCAAAGGGCGACATCGGCGTCTGGGCGAGGCCCTCCTCGCCGACATGGGTGAGCTGGCGAACGCCGCCGGCCCCGAGTTCGAAGATCTGGGCCGGAGAATCCAGCGAGTCCCTCGCGAAGACGATCGCGCCCCTGGCCACGTCCAGGCCGCTGGCGTGGCCATCGCCGGTGAGCGGGCGCGCCGTCCCGCTCGCCGCGTCGAAGGCGAAAATTCGCTGCTGACCCAGATCCTCGGCGAGGGCGTAGAGGGTCTTCGAGTCCGGTGACCAGACGAGCGACTGGGGCGAGCGATCGAACCCTGGCGCCAGCTCGTGCGTGGCGCCGGTCTTCAGGTCACGGATCATGACCTTGGCGCGCGGCGCGGTGAAGACCGACCCAGTGGTGGCGAGCCAGGCCAGCCGGGCGCCGTCCAGCGAGAAGACCGGATCGCTGTCCGAAGTCTGCGAATTCGGATCGAGCCGTCGGGCCGGCGAAGCGGCGTCGAGTGGAGCGGTGTAGAGGCTGGCCGGGTCGCCGAGGCCCTGGGGGGCGCCGGAGGGGCGGGCGGCGAAGACTACCGATTCGCCGTCCGGGGTGATGACGAAGGCGGTGTCATCGCCTTCCGGCTTGGCGACGATGTCGGTCTGGTAGCCCCGCGTCAGGGCCACGCCGTCGCTCGGCGGCGAATCGCCCCCCAGCCTGACGGCAAAGAGGTTGATGTAGCGGCCGTCGAGGTAGGTGTCCCAGAAGCGAGGCGTGGCGCTGTCGTAGAGAACGCCGCTCGCCTTCTCCTTGGCCTTCGCCTCGCCCCTGGCCTTGCTGCAGGCCAGGGTGTCGCAGTCGGAATAGACATCGACCGCCGCGACGAGCGCTCTGCCATCCGCCGCGAGGCGATAAAAAGCGACATCGAGCGGCAGATTGGTGACCTGTCGGGTTTCGTCGCCGTCGAGGCTCGTCCGCCAGACCTGGGTCGAGCCGGAGCGGGACGAGAGGAAATAGAGCCATCGGCCGTCGGCCGACCATCGCGGCGACGTCGCCGACTTCTCCTGGTCGCGGATCAGGCGCGGCGGCGCCGCGGCGGCGCCGCGTTCCAGGACCCAGAGGGCGTTGTAGCCGCGATTGGCTTCCCAGTCGGTGGAGCGGACATTGTAGGCGACGAAGCGGCCGTCCGGCGAAACCCGCGGGTCGGAAAGCCGCTCGAGCCCGGCCAGATCCTTCGCCGTGAGGGGTCGGGCTTGGGCGCTCGAAGCCGCCATCAACGCCACCACGATCAAGCCCGCAAGCACCCTGAACATTCGTTTCGCCTCCCGGTTGAAATGGCAGACTAGGCGGCGGCCGGCCTCATGGCCAGCCGGCCGTGGGCTCGCGACGAACCCCTTGCCCAACTCTCACCGCGGCTCGATGATCGGGCGGCAAGATGCGGTGGAGTGCAATTCATGGGTCTGTTGGAGGCAAAGGTCGCGATCGTCACCGGCGCGGGAGGCGGGCTCGGCCGCGCCTACGCCAGGCTCTTCGCCAGGGAAGGCGCAGCCGTGGTGGTCAACGACTTCGGTGGAGCGCGCGATGGAACGGCCGCCGGAACCTCGCCGATGGCGCAGGCCGTGGTCGACGAGATCGCCGCCGACGGCGGTCGCGCGGTCGCCAGCGCCGCCGACGTCTCGACGACGAAGGGCGGCGCCTCGATCCTGAAGACGGCGCTCGACGCCTTCGGCCAGGTCGACATCCTGGTCAACAACGCCGGCATCCTCCGCGACAAGACCTTCGCCAACACTAGCGAGTCGGACTGGGACGCGGTGGTGCGGGTGCACCTGAAGGGCGCCTACTGCGTCACCAAGCCAGTGTGGAACCATATGAAGGGGGCCGGGAAGGGCGGGGTGATCGTGCTCACCTCCTCCGGTTCGGGGCTCTTCGGCAACTTCGGCCAGACAAACTACGGCGCGGCAAAGGCGGCGCTCTGGGGCATGATGCGCGTGCTCGCCATCGAGGGACGCAAGTACGGCATCAGGGTGTGGGGTCTGGCGCCGGGCGCCTACACGCGGATGACCTCGGACCTGCCGGGCCGGCGCGACCGCGAGCCCGATCCGGCTTCCCTGCCCGAGAACGTCGCTCCAGGCGTCCTCTACATGGTGAGCGATCTGTCGGGCGATCAGACCGGGAAGATGCTGGGCGTCTCATCGCGCGGAGTGCGCGAAATCAGGATGGTGCAGGCCAAAGGCTTCGTCCCGACGGTCGGTTGGACCGCCCAAGACTTGGCCGACAGGGCCGGCGAGGTCTTCTTCGCCGAGCCGAAGGCGGACGTGAGGGGCTAGGCCACCCGAAGCGTTTCAGCCTCGGCGCATGCTCATGCGTCGCGGGCCCTTGTCGTCGAAGCCAAGGATTCCCTCGACCTTGTCGAGTTCGATGATGACGCCCACGCCCTTGCGCTCGGGGTCTGATTTGCGCTCGAGCTCTAGAGCGCTGTCGAAAACCTTGTCGCGGTCGGCGCCCTGCGCCAGGTGGGCTCGGCCGGAGAACTGCAGGAACACCCTCTTGCTTGGCTCGCGGTACATCATCGCAACGTGCGGGTTCTTGCCGATCGCCTCCAGGGTCGATCCCTCGGCGTTCCGGGCCCAGAACGCCAGCCGATCCTTGGAGAACACCTGGGTCGAACCCCGGTAGGAGAGCCGGGGCTTTCCTTGCTCGTCCACCGAGGCCAGCAGCATCGGATTGCCGGCCATCAGCGCGCCGTTGACGTGCTCTCGGATCTCATCGGTTAGGTCGATGTCGGACATCAGTTGAAGCTTCTCCTCTAACGCTCGGCGTCAACCGCGCGCCAGACGTGCGTGATCTCGTCGAGTCGGGTCTTCAGATCGGTCGGCAGCGGGCCCTGCTCCGCGGCGGCGAGGCTGTCGGCGAGCTGTTCGGGGCGACTCGCGCCGATGATTGGCGAGGTCACCGCCGGGTTGGACATGACCCAGGAGATCGCCATCGCGGTCATGCTCATGCCAGCCTCGGCGGCGAGGCCGCGCAGGGCCTCGACGGTGTCGAACTCGGCGTCATGCCAGTAGCGGGTCTGGTACATGGCGCCTGCGCGTCCGACGGTAAAACGGGTTCCATCCGCGGGCGGGGCGCCACGATCATGCTTGCCGGTAAGCAGACCGCCGGCAAGGGGATTGTACGGGATCACCGCGATCTGCTCCTCGGCGCATAGCGGCAGCAGGTCGCGTTCGAAGGTGCGGAATAGCAGATTGTAGCGTGGCTGGACCGAGTCGACGCGAACAACGTGAGCCACCTCGCTCTTCCCCAGGGCCCGGGCGACCTTGACCGCTGGCCAGTTGGAGACGCCGACGTAGCGCGTCTTGCCGGCGCGCACCACGGCGTCGAGCGCCCAGAGCGCCTCGTCGATCGGCGTGCCGGCGTCAAAGCCGTGAAGCTGGTAGAGATCGACATAGTCGGTTCCCAAGCGCTTCAGCGAGGCGTCGATCGCCTCCAGGATATGTTTGCGCGACATCCCCTGATCCCAGGGCTTGGGACCCATCTGGCCGACGCACTTGGTGGCGAGGATGAAACTCTGGCGCTTGCCCTCGAGCCAGGCGCCGAGGATCTCTTCAGTCCGGCCGGCGGTGGTCCGATCGCCTCCCAGCGGGTAGACATCGGCGGCGTCGAGAAAGTCGATGCCGCCCTCGGCGGCGGCGTCCAGGATCGCGCGGCTGGTCTCCTCGTCGCACTGGAGACCGAAGGTCATCGTGCCAAGGCACAAGGCCGAGACGCGCAGGCCGGCGCGGCCGAATTTGACGTGACGCATGGGTGGAACCTTAGGCGCCCCTCCGGACAAAAACCAGCGCGATCCGATGGCCCGGTTTGGTGTAGGATCGGATGGCGGTGCAACGAGGGGAGACCAGATGGCGGATGGTTCGATGAAGATCGCCAACGAGGCGCGGGAGCGGGCCTACGCGACGCCGCTCGACGCCTTCCAGGTCGACGATCCGGAGCTCTTCCGCTCCAACACCCACAGGCCATGGTTCGAGCGGCTGCGTCGGGAGGATCCGGTCCATTGGTGCGCGCAAAGCGAATTTGGGCCCTATTGGTCGGTGACCCGCTTCAACGACATCATCGCCGTGGACGGGGCGCACCAGGTCTTCTCCTCGAGTTCGGAGCTGGGCGGCATTACTATATTCGACGGCGTCGAGCCGAACCGGACCACCAGCTTCATCGGCCTCGATCCCCCCGAACACGAGGCCGAGCGCAAGGTCGTGACGCCGATGTTCTCCACCGCGAGCATGGCCCAGATGGCGCCCCTGATCCGGGAGCGGGCGGCGAAGATCCTCGACGAACTGCCTGTGGGAGAGACCTTCGATTTCGTCGACAAGGTCTCGATCGAGCTCACCAGCCAGATGCTCGCGACCCTGTTCGATTTTCCCTTCGAGCATCGGCGGGTGCTGCCGCGCGCTTCGGACCTGATCCTCACCACCCCCGGTCCCGGCGGTCTGGTGGAGACCGAGGAGGAGCGGCAGGGCGAGATGTTCGCCACCTTCTCGCAATTCATCGCCCTCTGGAACGAGCGCAAGAGCGCGGCGCCGCGCAACGATCTGATCTCGATGCTCGCCCACGGCGAGGCCACCACCAGCGAAGATCCCTATGAGTACATGAGCAACATCGTGCTGATGACGGTCGCGGGCAGCGACACGACCCGGCACTCGATCAGCGGCGCCCTGGTGGCCTTCAACGAGAACCCCGACGTCTACGAGCGCCTGAGGCGGGAACCCGCGCTGCTCGAGACTGCGGTCCCCGAGATCATCCGCTGGCAGACGCCGGTGGCGCACATGCGGCGTACGGCTCTCGCCGACCATGAGCTCTCCGGCAAGACGATCCGCAAAGGCGACAAGGTCATCATGTGGTACGTCTCGGGCAATCGCGACGAGACCGTGATCGACAGCCCCGAGGCGTTCGTCATCGATCGGCCGCGCCCGCGGCAGCACCTCTCGTTCGGCTTCGGCGTCCACCGGTGCCTGGGAAACCGCTTGGCGGAAATGCAGCTGAAGATCGTCTGGGAGGAGATCCTCAAGCGCTTCTCTTTGATCGAGATCGTCGCCGAACCGCGCCGCCTGCGCTCGAACTTCATCAAGGGTTACGAAGCCATGCCGGTGCGGATCAGCGGCTAGGACCGATGGAGAGGGCCCGCAAGAAGGCGCTGACGCGCGCCTGGCTCGAGCGGGAGCGCTCTCAGGGCGTCTTCGCCGTGCGTTGTGGCGCCAGCGGTCAGGCGTGGGTCTCCTCGACCACCGACCTCGGCAGCAAGAAGGGCGGCCTCTGGTTCATCCTGCGAATGGGTGACCATCCAAACCCCGAGGTTCAGGCGGCATGGCGCGAACATGCCGAGGCCGCGTTTTCCTTCGAGATCCTCGAGGCGCTGAGCGAGGAGGCCTCCACATCCGCCGGCTTCAAAGACCGGTTGAAAACGCGCGAACGCCATTGGCGGGGGGCGCTGGGCGCACCGGCTCTGGTTGGGTAAGCCGGAGGCAAGTAAAAGCCGCCGGCGTTGCCACCGGCGGCTTTTACTGATCAATCCTGACGTCAGTCAGGCGGCCACGGCGCTCCGCCGGCGAGCGAGCCGCAGGCCCGAGCCAAGCGTCCCAAAGCCCACGAGCATCAAGGCCCATGTCGCCGGCTCGGGCACGGCGGTCACGGTGGCGCCAGTCACCGAGAAATCGAGGACGGCCTGGGTCTGGTCCCGATCCGCGTAGAAGAGCGTGAGGTTATAGTTGCCGGCGGCCAGATCTTCGGTCACCGAGCCGGGATCGGTTACTGAATGGACCCCGCCCACTTGGTCGATAACGGTGTTGTTCAGGGCAAGGATGGAGTCGTCATCCGATCCCATGTCGAAGGTGACATCCCCCGACGTCGCCACGTGGAGAACGCCAGTGAAGACCGCGGTCTCGAAGCCGTTGGCGTCATTCGATCCCGTTCCTCCGGGTGGGTACATGTTGCTGTCGTTGAAAGGCAGCGTGATTTGGCCCGTGCCCGTCTCCGTCACGTCGGCGTTGAAGCTCGGACTCCACCAGGTGAGTTCGCCGTTGACGTTCACGTCGTGGAGGGTTGGGCCACCGTAGCCGGCGTTGTAGACCGGAAGGCCGTCGACGCCGAGCGTGGTCGTCACTTCGTTGTTCGACACGCTGCAGCAGTAGGATGACCCGGTGTCGGGATCTGACGGCGACATCACATAGTAGGTCGCGTTCATCGTATCGGCGGCGAATGCTTGACCGCCAAGGCCCAACGCCGCCGTTCCGGCGAGGAGAGCCAGCCAATTGCTCTTCATGAGAAACCCCTTTTTACCTGCAGCGATGCAGCATTATGGCGGGAACGTGTCCGTGTCAATAATTCGTTGAGCGACTCTGGGTTGAACTCGTTGAGTACGGCGCAGCGTCGTCCAATCTCAACGTCAATATTCGCGTGAAAGGCGAGTAAAGATTCGCCCGCAAGGCGAGTAATGAGCCAGTTCGATCATTGAGCATGAGGGTCTGCAGGCCCGCTGTCTCACCCGCCGCCAATGCGAGGGAAGAGGTAGACCTCGGTGTCCGGCCTCAGGGGGGCGCCTGAAGCGTCCTGATGAATCTCCCCGTCGATCGCTATGGCCATCCGGCGCTCGATGTGTTCGCCGAATCCCGGAAAGAGCGTGTCGAGCGTTTTGATCATCGCGCCGACCGTCGACGCCTCGACATCGATCTCGGCCGCGCCGAGCGTGAAAGCCCTGGCCGCGGAACCGACGGCGACGACGCGGGGCACGTTGGGCGCGCCTAGCGGGCGTCGATCACGGCGCGGATCTTCGGCGGCGAGAGGGGCAGGTCGGTCATGCGCACCCCGATCGCCCGGCGTACGGCGTTGGCGACGGCGGCCAGAGGCGGCACGATGGGAACCTCGCCGACGCCCTTGGCGCCGAAGGGGTGGCGCGGGTTGGCGACCTCGACGATGATCGGTTCGATCATCGGCAGGTCCGAGGCCACCGGCACGCGGTAGTCGAGAAAACCGGCGTTCTCCATCCGACCGAGGCGGTCGAAAACGTATTCCTCGTTGAGGGCCCAGCCAATTCCCTGGGCGACGCCGCCCTGGATCTGGCCCTCGACATAGGCCGGGTGAATGGCGCGGCCGACATCCTGGGCCGCAGTGTAGCGCAGGATGGTGACATGCCCGGTCTCGGGATCGACCTCGACATCGCAGATGTGGGCCCCGAAGCCCGGGCCCGCGCCCTGCGCGGTCAGGGAGACCTCGGCGGTGATGGGACCGCCCGTCCGAGCCGAGCGCCCGGCGAGGGCGGCCAGGCTCAGCGGCTCGATCTCGGGCTTGGCCGGATCGAGGCAAACGGCCGCGCCGTTGCGCCACTCCGCCTTCTCCGGATCGACGTTCCAGATCTGCGCCGCCCGCCGCCTGAGTTCCGCGACGATCTTCTGCGCGGCCTGGGTGACGGCCATGCCGGTGGCGAACGTGGTGCGACTGCCGCCCGTCAACATCGAAAAGCCGATCGAGGCGGTGTCGGCGACGATCGGACGGACCTTCTCGATCGGCAGGCCCAGCACCTCGGCCGCCATCATCGCCATGGACGCGCGTGACCCGCCGATATCGGGATTGCCGGTGACGACCACCGCCGTTCCATCCTCGTTGATGTGCACCGCCGCGGTGGATTCGCCGCCGACGTTGAACCAGAACCCGACCGCGACGCCCCTGCCCTGGTTGGGACCCAGCGGCGCTGCGTAGTGAGGATGGTCGCGGATCGCCTCGAGCGTCTCGAGATAACCGATGTTGCGATAGGTCGGGCCGTAAGCGGCCTTGACCCCGTCCTTCACCGCGTTCCGCTCGCGCAGCACGATGGGATCCATGCCAAGCTCGAGCGCCATCTCGTCGACCGCGCTCTCGACCGCGAAGGCGGCGATCGGCGCGCCCGGGGCGCGGTAGGCGGCGACCTTCGGCGAATTGGTGACGACGTCGTAACCGGTGATGCGGAAATTCGCGATGTCGTAGCACGCCAGTGCGGTCATCGAACCCGCGCCAACGGGTGAGCCCGGGAACGCCCCTGCCTGATACTTGAGCACGACGTCGGCGGCGGTGATTTCGCCCTCCCTGGTGGCGCCGAGCTTGATCTCGATCACCGCGCCCGAGGTGGGTCCGGTGGCGCGAAACACATCCTCGCGGCTCATGACCATCTTCACAGGAGCGCCGGCCTGGCGGGAGAGGGCCAGGGCTACCGGCTCGAGATAGACCGTGGTCTTGCCGCCGAAGCCGCCGCCGATCTCGGCGGGCGTCACCCTGATGTTCGAGGCCTCCAGGTCCAGGACCTTCGCGCAATACGTACGGACCATGAACTGGCCCTGGCTGGAGCTCCATACCTGGCATTGGCCATCCGGAGCGAAGCTGGCGACGCAGGCGTGCGGCTCGATGTAGCCCTGGTGGACCGCGGCGGTGGTGTAGCGATGTTCCATGACGACATCCGCGGCGGCGAAGCCGGCCGGAAGGTCGCCGCGGGCGAGCTCGTTCTTCTGGGCGATGTTGGACGGCGACAGCGGCCGGGTCTCGAGGCCCTCGGTGAAGAGGTGGGCGTGCAAGACGGGCGCATCGTGGGCCATGGCCTCTTCGACGTCGATCACGTGCGGCAGCACCTCATACTCTATCTCGATCAGGTCGATGGCTTCAGCAGCGGCGGCGGCGCTGACGGCGGCGACAGCGGCGACCGCGTGGCCATCGTAAAGAGCTTTGGCGCGGGCCATGCAGTTCAAGGAGAGATCGCGCAGATTGGAGGCGCTCTCGCCGCCCTCGTATTCCTCGGAGGCGAGGTCGGGGAAGTCGGCGGCCGTCACTACAGCCTTCACGCCGGGAACCGCTCGGGCCCTCCTGGTGTCGATCGAGACGATGCGGGCGTGGGCGTGCGGGCTGCGCTTGATCTTGCCCACCAGCATCCCAGGCATGGAGAAGTCCGCGCCGAACATCGCCGCGCCGGTTACCTTCTCCGTGCCGTCGGGCCGAATCGGGCGGGTGCCTACGACCTTCAGCTCGACCTCTGTCACCCCTCTATCGAGAACCTCGGACATCAGAGCCTCCGCGCCTGCCGCATCTCCGCCGCGGCGTCCATGACCGCGCGGATCACCTTGTCGTAGCCGGTGCACCGACAGAGGTTTCCCGCCAGCCAGTAGCGCGCCTCGCTCTCGGTCGGTTCGGGGTTGGCTTCCAGCAGTGCTTTGGCGGCGACCAGCAGCCCGGGCGTGCAGAAACCGCACTGTAGGGCGGCGTGCTCGAGGAACTTGCGCTGCAACGGATGCAGAGCGCCGTCCTCGGCCATCCCCTCGATGGTCTCGATCCGCCGGCCCTCGGCTTCGGCCGCGAGCATCAGGCACGAACACACCAGACGCCCGTCGACGATCACGCTGCAGGCGCCGCAGTCTCCGGAGCTGCAACCTTCCTTGGAGCCGGTGAGCAGGAGTTCGTCGCGTAGCGCATCGAGCAGTGTAGATCCCGGCCAGGTCAGGAACTCCACCGGGTCTCCGTTCACGATCGCCGATACATGTCGCCGTTTCATCAGCGTTTGCCGGCTCTGGCAAAGGCGATGATCGCCGCACGTCTTGCGAGTACGCCGGCGATCCTGGTCCGAAACTCGACCGTGCCGCGCTTGTCGCTGATCGGCGAGCAGGCGGCGCGGGCGGCGGCGTCCAGGGCGGCCAGCGCTGCTTCATCCACCTGCGTGCCGATGAGGGCGCCGGCGGCTGCGTCGGCGACGATCACCGTTGGGCCCACCGCGCCCATGGCTACTCGCGCGTGGCTCACCACGCCGGCCTCGTCGAGACTGAGGCTCACTCCGACGCCGACGACCGCGATGTCCATTTCGGTGCGCGGTATCGAGCGTAGATAAGCGTCGGCGGACCGGCGAGGCCGCCGGGGCAGGCGGATCTCGAGAATGAATTCATCAGGGGTCAGCGAGGTCACGCCCGGCGCGACGGCGATCGTTTCGGCAGCCGCCGTCCGGCGCCCCGCGGGACCGACGATGACGCAGGTCGCGCCGGCCGCGACCAGGGCCGGGACGCTGTCGGCGGCGGGCGAGGCGTTGCAGAGGTTGCCGGCCATCGAGGCTCGGCCCTGGATCTGCGTCGAGCCGATCAGGGTGGCGGCCTCGACCACGCCCGGCCACGCTCTGCCGAGGGCCTCATGCTCGCCGATCAGGGTCCCCGGGGTTGCGGCGCCGATGACGAATTCCCCATCTTCCTCGCGGATGCCGATGGCGCCAGGCACGCGCTTCACGTCGACGATCTGTCCAGGCGCGAGCCGGCCAAAACGGAGCTGGACTAGAAGATCGGTTCCTCCGGCCAGAACCTTGGCAAGTCCGCCGCCGGCGGCGAGCGCGGCGACAGCCTCCTCGGCGGTCAACGGTGAGACATAGTCCAACTGCGGCAATGCAGATCCCTTTTGGGCGATGGCGGCAATGAACGGCCGGGCCGGTTCCTAGCCTACAGGGCGGGCGCTGTCGAAAGCGAGCGGATTCCCCATCCGCGTCTGCCCCGCCGGTCGCCGTTCGGCCCGTCCTCGTCGCGGGAAGTAGCGGCGCTGGCAAGCCCTGACGCCGCCCGCGCGATCGACTCGGGATTCATCAGGCGGCCGGAGGAATGCTATGCGGGATGCTTGTCCAATCCATCGAGCGGAACTTGGCTGGAGAGCGAGATGGCCGAGATCAGGGATCTCTTCGTCACCAAGCTCTGCCTGGCGAGTCTGGCCGATGAGCCGGGTTTTGGCGCCTTCAACGGCGAGCTCGAGGCCGCGTGCCGGCTGTTGGCGCGCGAGGACAAGGCCGGGCGCGCCTGGAGCCGGGCGAACGGCTATGGCGGCTACACCTCCTACGCTTCCCTGGACGACCTGCCCGCGCGCGCCAGTGTGTTCGCCGATCTCAAGCGACGCCTGGATCGCCGCGTCGCCGCGTTCGGCGCCGAACTGGCTTTCGATCTTGGAAGGGGAGGGCGGCTGAAGCTGGACAGCCTTTGGGTGAGCGTGCTGCGAAACGGCGCCGGCCACAGCGGACATATTCACCCCTCCAGCGTGATTTCCGGGACAATCTACGTCACTGCACCGCTGGGCGCTGGGCGCCTGCGACTCGAGGATCCCCGCCAGCCGATGATGATGGCCGCGCCGCCCAGGCGGTTGGACGCGATCGAAGGCCTCAAGAGCTTCGTGACCCTCGAGCCGGCGCCCGGAACGATTTTCATGTGGGAGAGCTGGTTGCGCCATGAGGTCCTAGCCGACGGAGCGAGATCGGAGCGAATAAGCGTCAGCTTCAACTACGCGTGGCGTTGAGGATTTCCGGGCGCGGAGGTTGCCGAAAAAGGTCCCGCGAGCAGGGCGGTTCGCCGATAGGCGGCCCGGGAAACTTCTGCTAGCTTGAGCGTTGATGAGCGCGAGGGACGATCCCCAGTCACAACATCATCGGAAAGATCCCTATGAGAAACCTCTTCCTTGGTCTCGCAGCGGCGGCTTCGCTGTTGGGCGCGACAGCGGCCGTCGGCGGCGCCAAAGCCGACCCTTCACCGCAGTTGATCTTCGGCGTCGACAGGCCCGGCGACATGCCGACCCTCGACCGCGTGCAGTTCATCTACCTCGGCCGCAACTACTGCTGGTACGACGGAGGCTGGCGTGGCCCGGGCTTCTATTGGTGCGGCTACGCCTGGCGTCAGGGCTTCGGCTGGGGCGGCGGCTGGGGCTGGCGGGGCTGGTATGGCCACCGCGGCTGGAACGGTTGGAACGGCGGACCCGGGCCGTGGCGCGGCGCCGGCCGTGGCGAGTGGCGTGGCGGCCCCGGCCGCGGTGCTTGGCGCGGCGGCCCGGCCAGGGGCGGTCGTGGGCCTGTACGCGCGGCCGCCCGTGGCGGCGGACACAGGCCAGACCACAGGTAGGAATTGGGCGCTGGGCGGCGCCCGACTCGGGAGTCGCCCGGCAGTCCATTCGAACTGGGTCCTGGCCGATTCCATCGATC
>Ga0302326_10003547_pt1 | contig 36636 bp, 32 predicted proteins | sample Palsa_T0_3_FD_202264 | JGI IMG/M metagenome (GOLD analysis project Ga0302326, IMG submission 202264) | Peat permafrost microbial communities from Stordalen Mire near Abisko, Sweden - Palsa_T0_3 | ecosystem: Environmental > Terrestrial > Soil > Palsa > Peat permafrost | place: Sweden: Abisko... | reverse complement strand
GGCGTCAGTCTGCTCGCCCTCGCCACCATCGCCAGGCGACCCTGGTGGGGAGCCGTCGTGGTCGCCGGGTATCCGTACTTCTTCGCGGTCATCCTCGACTACCGCCACACGGTCGGGCTCGGACGCGCCGTCTACCTGGCCGCTCTTGTCGCGGTCGTCACCGCGGCCGTGGCCCCCCGTCTGGCCCGGCGACCGGTCACGCCTTACCCTCCCGAAGCCCCGACTCCGGTCGCCGTCCCTGGAGGCGCGAACGACTCGCCCGAGACTGGGAGCGATGCCGTCCGAGTGAGCCATGCGGTAGCGAGGGCGGCTTGGGCCTTGGCCAGCCGTTCGACTTCGTCGACGTAGCCCGGTCGGACAGACGAGCAGGTGTCGACTTCGTAGGCGAGGGTGTCGACGGGGAACAACACGCTCTGGCAAAAGAGGATGCCCGCTCCCTTGCGCGCTGAGCCGGTGAGGATGAACCCAACGGCGTCGGGAGGCTGGGACACCGCAAAGAGGCTCGCCGCCGGAGTGGAGCGCAACGTCGAGGCCTCGTAGGAGATGACCTGCGTCGCGCCCACCGCGCTCGTGAGTTGTACAGCGAGGATGCGGGCAAATGAGGTGCCCTTGGTCCAAACGCGGACGTCGGCGTTGGCGACACCAACTTCGTCGAGCAGGGATGCAAGGTCGCTTGGGGGCGCGGGCGTGAGTGAGCTCAGCAGCGCTGTGCTCACCGCCCCTGTCGCCGAGGAGTCGGATTTGTAACCCGGCGGGCCCGCGGTCAGCACCGCCGTGGCGATGCCTGTCTGCTTCGAGCTGCCGCCCCCTGAGCAGCCGGTGAGGACGAGGCAGGTGACTCCGGCGACGGCCGCCAGCAGCCGGAGTGACGCCCCGCCCCGACGTGGGCGGTGAGCGCGCCGAGGCTGGCGACCGGTAAGCATCCGGCGGAAACTACTCGGTGGACCTCCGGGTCGGCGCCAGGTCCGCGGTGATTATCGTGCTCCCAAACCAACCGGGAGGCCTCGGCTGTCCGATCCTGTCAGCATCGCAAACCAGGTCATCGCTCTCCTCGGCGAGGAGCGGTTCGCCGACATCCGGGCCCTGTTCGCGCCGGCGTTGCAACCACTGCTGACCGACGCCGCCTTGCAGACACCATGGGCGGCAACGCTGACCGAGCTGGGCGCCGTGGAGTCCTTCGGTGACCCGATCGTCGACTCCAGCGGGGACGGTTGGATCGTGCGGGTGCCGGTGATGCTCGAGCGCGGCGGGTTGGCGCTGGTGCTCGTGCTCAGCGCCGACGGGTTTCTGACCGGGCTCCAACTGGCACCCGACGCCCCTCCCGTCGAGTGGGAGCCGCCCGACTACGCCGACGTCGACACCTTTGTGGAGCACGACGTGACGCTTGGCTCCGGCTCGCTCGCCGTGGGCGGGACGCTCAGCCTTCCCCGCTCCACGGGTCCACATCCGGCCGTCGTCTTGCTGAGCGGTTCCGGCCCCCAGGACCGCGACGAGACCATCGGGCCCAACAAGGTCCTCAAAGATCTGGCCTGGGGCCTGGCCAGCGTCGGCATCGCCGCCCTCCGCTTCGACAAGGTCACCCTGACGCACGGTCGCGAGCTGGCCGGCAGGGAGGAGTTCACGATGGTGGACGAGTACCTCCCGCAGGCGCTCGCCGCCGTCGGCTTGCTGCGTGAGCGCGCCGATATCGCCAGCGACCGCATCTTTGTGGCCGGCCACAGCCTGGGCGGCACGGTGGCGCCCCGCGTGGGCGCCGCCGCCCCCGCGTTGGCCGGCCTCGTTCTCCTGGCCGGCGGCGCTCAGCGGATGCACCACGCCGCCCTCCGGCAGTTTCACTACCTCCAGTCGCTCGACCTGCCATCGGTCGGCGTGACCCAGGAGCTGATCGACGACCTTGCCGCCCGGGTCGCCAAGGTGGACGACCCTGCGCTGTCGACGGCGACACCAGCGAGCGAGCTTCCGTTCAACGTCCCCGCGGCCTACTGGCTGGATGTGCGCGACTACGACCAGGTGGCGGCCGCCGCGGCCCTGACCATGCCGATGCTCGTGCTCAATGGTGGCCGGGACTACCAGGTCACCCTCGACGATGATCTCGCCCTGTGGCGGGCTGCTCTCGCCGGTCACAACAACGTGGCGTTCACCGTCTATGACGATGCCAACCACGTGTTCATCGCCGGTACCGGTCCGTGCACGCCGGCGGAGTATGCGCAGCCTGGTCACATGGAGGCTCGCGTGGTGGCCGATATCGCCGCCTGGGTGCGGGGCGTCTGAGTCCGGCGTTTTGGAAGTGCGGCCAATTGCTGTCTTGGCATTCGGCTGGTCGGACAAACCCTGATCTCAGGTGGGCTCGTAGGCTCCGGCCATGCGCATCGCTGTGGGTGGCGTGAGCCACGAGACGAATACCTATGCCGTGGCCTCGACCGGCTTGACCGAAGTCGACGAGTTCGAGGTCTACGCGGGTGCCCGCCTCGTCGAGCTCCTCGCCGGCACCGGTTCGGGGATCGGCGGCATCCTCGACGAGTGCGCGCGCCGGGGTGACGAGATCCTGCCGACGTCCTTCGCCATCGCGCATCCTTCCGGCACCATCGCCGCCGGGGCCTACGCCGAGGTCAAGGCCCGGCTGCTCGAGTCCTTGGCCGCAGCCCTGCCCGTCGACGCCGTCGCCCTCGAGCTTCACGGGGCGGGCGTGGCCGAAGGGATCGACGACATCGAGTCCGACCTCGGCGTAGCCATTCGCCAGATCGTAGGCGACGCCGTGCCGATCTCGGCGGTGCTGGACCTGCACGGCAACGTCACGCCGGCGATGGGTGAGGTGTTTGACCTGCTGCTCGGGTGTCACCTCTACCCGCACACCGATCTCGATGCGCGCGGCGTCGAGTCGGTCGAGCTGCTCCATCGCATCGTTGAGGGCGATCTCAGGCCCACGATGCATGTCACGCAACTCCCCATGCTGCTTCCCCCTGCGACGACCGACGGCGAAAACCCGGCCGCCCTGGTCAACGCCGTGTGCGCCGAGATCGAGAAGCAAGAAGGCGTCATCGACTGCACGTTCATGCATGGCTTCCCGTTCACCGACATCCCCGACGCCGGCGCCAGCATGATCACCATCACCGACGGCAAGCCTGCTCTGGCCGAGGAGATCGGCGCGACCGCCGCCGCCTGGGTCTGGGATCATCGCGAGCGCTTCCGGACCGAAGTCGACACCCCGGAGTCAGCGGTCCGACTCGCCCTCACCAGCGACCACCGACCGGTCGTGATCAACGAGTGCTCGGACAATCCAGGTGCCGGCACGCCGGGCGACGGCACCCATCTGCTGCGGGCCATGATCGACGCCGATCTGCAAAAGGCGTGCTTCGGGTTCATCACCGACGCCGAAGTCGTGGCCAAAGCCATCGAGGCCGGGGTGGGGGAGGTCATCGAGGCGCAGCTCGGAGGAAAGCATGACGACCTGCATGGCGCGCCGATCTCCATCTCCGGCACCGTCCGCTGCATCAGCGACGGTCTTTTGACGCTTCGCGCCATGCTGGCGGGCGTCGTCCTCCCACTGGGGCCCAGCTGCCGCCTGACCGTCGGGGGCATCGATGTGATCGTGACCTCGAAGCCTTTTCAGACCATCGACCCCGAGATCTTCTTGATGCACGGCATCGACGTGACGCGCTACGACGTGATCGGACTGAAGTCCTCCCAGCACTTCCGTGCCGGCTTTCGTGACATCGCCGGTGTCATCATCACGGCCGATAGTCCCGGGCTTTCGACCAACCGGGTGGAGGTCTTCGAGCACCAACGGCTGGCAAGACCGAGCTGGCCCGTGGACGGCGCGGCCACATTCGCCTCTGCCGCCGCCGCTGACTGAGAGGGCCGTCAGATCTTGGTGTGACCGACCAATGGAGGGCCGGATTTGGTTGTGGCCAGCCAGGACGCCGCCGTGGGCCGCCCCTATCCTCACTGGCGGTGACCGTGGTCAGTGACGACGTGGGCGAGGCTGTTGCCGAAGCGGGCAAGGCAGCCGCCGAGGCGGGTGTCGAGGTTGTTCTCGCCACCACGCCCGCCGAGTCGCGCCTGGTGTCGGAGGTCCTGGCCGCGGTGTGGCCACGGGAGAGCGGTGACCCGCTGGTCCTGCCCGAATTCGCCCACGCCCTTGCCCATGCCGACAACTACGTGGCCTTTGCCCAGCGGGGCCCCAAGGTTGTCGGCGCGTGCATTGGGTTTCGAGGTGCCGACGCCGAAGGCAACCTCCTGCACTCCCACGTGGCCGCCGTCCTTCCGGAGCTTCAAGGGGGCCACGTCGGCCTGGCCATGAAGCTGCATCAGCGCGCTTGGAGCCTCGCGCGGGGGATCGAGCGCATGACGTGGACGTTCGACCCGCTGATCGCCCGCAACTCCTATTTCAACGTGGGCAAGCTGGGCGCTCGGGTCACGTCGTTCCATCAGGACTTCTACGGGCCGATGGCCGACGCCATCAATCAGGGCGGCCCGACCGACCGGTGTCTCGCCACCTGGATGCTTGTCGATCGGCGGCGTTCGGCCGTCGTCCCCGACGAGCCGATCGTCCTCCAATCCGGCGATGGTGGGCACCCCGTCCTGAGCCCCCGCGTTTCGCCCCGCTTCGTGTGCTGCCTTCCCTCGGGGATCGTCGACATGCGCCAGCGAGAGCCTGCCCTCGCCGACGAGTGGCGGTTCGCGCTTCGGACGATCTTGATCGAGGCGTACGCGTCGGGTTCGCAGATCACCGCCGTCAGTCGTGACGGGCGGTATCTGATCGAGCAGCCGTGAGCTTCCTGGCGACGTTGGTCCTGGCGGCCACGACCATCGAGAGTGTGTCCCGCCGGACGCGCATCTCGGCCGTCCTCGTCCTGGTGTTGGCGGTCGTGGTGATCGGCGGTTTCCTTGCCGTTGCCCTCACCCGTCCGGCGGGCCGCGGCCGCTAAGCGGGCCGGGCCGTCTACCCCTCAGACCCGCAAGGTCTCGACGGAGGTGGTGAACTCCTCGAGGATGTCCGGTGCGATCTCCACGCCCAGCCCGGGTCCGGTCGGCACCGAGACGTGTCCGTCGGAGATGACCAGCGGCGATGTGATGATGTCGCGTCGATAAAAGCGGTCTGACGCCGACACGTCGCCGATGATGGTGAACTCGGGGCAGGCGGCCAGCGCGGCGTTGGCGGCCCGACCCAGTCCGGTCTCCAACATGCCGCCGCACCACACCGGCACGCCGTTGGCCGCGCAGACGGCGGCCACCTTGCGAGCCTCCAGGTAGCCGCCGACCCGGCCGGCCTTGATGTTGACGATCTGACAGGCGCCGAGGGCGATGGCATCGGCCGCGGCGCGGGCCGACGTGATCGACTCGTCCAGACACACCGGCGTCGAGATGACGCGGGCCAGGGCGGCGTGGCCGCGCACGTCATCCTCGGGCAGGGGCTGCTCGATCAGGAGTAGATCAAACGCATCCAGGCGGGCCAGATGTCGAGCGTCGGCCAGCGTGTAGGCGGTGTTGGCGTCCACCTGGAGAGGGATATCGGGGTGGCGCTCGCGGACGGCACGGACAGGGTCGATGTCCCATCCCGGCTCGATCTTGAGCTTGATCCGTAGGTATCCCGACGCCACATAGCCGTCCACGGCATCGAGCAGGGCGGGGATCGAGTCCATGATGCCGACCGACACGCCCGACGGGATCCGGTCGGTGACGGAGCCGAGGTAGGCTGAAAGCGGCAGCCCGGCCGTCCGCAACTCGGCATCGAGGACGGCCATCTCGACGGCGGCTTTGGCCATCGGATGCCCTTTGATGGGCTCGAAGAGGGTGGCGACCTGGCTGGCCGTCAGTTCGGCGGCGGCGAGCACGCGGGGAGCCAGGAACTCGCGAACGACGATCTGCGCGCTCTCGATGTATTCCGCCGAGTAGAGGGGCTCGGTCATGGCGACGCACTCGCCCCAGCCCTCGGCGTCCGGGGTGATGGCCCGCACGAGCAGCGCGTCCTTCACCGTCTCGGTGCCGAACGACGTGCGGAACGGCGAAACGAGCGGGATGGACACCCGCCTGAGCTCCAACGCTGCGATCTTCACCCCTCCAGCATGACCGCAGTCGCTCGGCCACGCCTTGTAGGGGGATCCCAAGGCGAGCAACGCCATTTGGCCTTCCCGACGAGGGGATTGGTCGGGGGTTGAGCGAGGCGCTCCCACGGCCGCCCGCGCCGCATAGGATTGGCAATTCATTCGACGCTCGTGAGGGATGATCGATGACCAAACTGGGGTCGAGGCGACGCTGGGTCGCGGCTGTGCTGGCGGGGCTCGCGGTCACTGCTGCCGCCTGCGGCTCGACGCTGCCCCACGCCACCCAGGATGCCCTCGAGCGAGCGAGTGCATCCGGCGGCAGCTCGGAGCAAGGGGTTGCCCCCAACGGCGTTGGCCCGGGCAACGCTCCGTCTTCATCGGGCGGGCCGCTGCCGACGTCCGGGCCCGGTGGCCAGGCCGGTGCCGGAGGGGCCTCGGGTCTTGCCGCGATCTCGGGTGGCGGCGGCGGTAGCAGTGGAAGTGCCGGTGGGAGCGGCGGCGTCGGTGGCTCCGGACCGACCTCGACTATTCCGGTCACCCCCTTCTCCATCCCACCGTCGACGGGGGTCAACGGACCGGGGGTCACGGCGACCACGATCAACGTGGCGACCGCGTATGACGCGTCGGCGGCCGCCGAGGATGCCGCCATCGGTGCCGGCAATGCCGGTGCCGGCAACACCATGGACGAGGAGAACGCGGCCGTCAACTACATCAACGCCCACGGAGGTGTGGACCATCGCAAGATCAACCTGGTCACCTTCGACGTCAACGGCTCCGACAGCGCCGATGAGGATGACCAGCAGGGCTGCACCTACTGGACCCAGGACAACAAGGTGTTTGTCCTGAGCGGGGGCACCCCGATCCTGGACCAATGCGCGGCCACCGCCCACGCCCTCGGTCTGGGGGAGCTGATCCTGGGCGAGGACACGGCAATCCTGCACCAGTACCCGGCGGACATCGACCTCACGGGGTTCACCATCAATCGGGGCATGAGGGCCACGGTCAATGGGCTGGCCAAGCAGGGCTACTTCTCCAGCAAGGCCAAGGTCGGTCTGGTGACGTGGGATGAGGGCGACTACCAGTACGGGATTGACAACGGCGCCGATCCTGCCCTCGCCGCCCTGGGCTTGCACGACGTCCCGGTCCAGTACGTGACCGTGCCGGCCTCCTACGGAGATCTGGCGGCGACGACAGCGTCGATCAACAGTGCCGTACTCCGCTTCCAGAGTGAGGGCATCGACCACGTGATCCTCTTCGACGGGTCGGCCGGGATCAACAGCTCGGGTGTCCTCGTGCTGTTGTGGCTCACCCGGTCGTACGCGCAGGGGTACCACCCGATCTACGGGCTCAACTCGACGAGCGGCTTCTCGACGCTGGCGTCGGACTATCCCAAGTCGCAGATGCTCGGCAGCCTCGGCGTTGGTTGGGTTCCGTCACTTGATCTCGACGCGTCCGACTACGCGGCGCTGCCCCAATCCGCCGCCGCCAAGCTCTGCCTCTCGATCATGAGCGCAGCGGGCCAGGCCGCCACGAGCGCCACCGACCAGAGTGGCCAGTTCGAGATCTGCGACTTCTTGTTTTTCCTCCAGCAGGCCTTGGCCGGGATCACCGGCCCGCTCAACGTGTCGACGGCGCTGGCTGCCATCGATTCGGTCGGCACGAGCTATCCGGTCATTTCCACCTTTGGCATCGACCTCAGTGCGTCTCAACACGACGGGGCCGAGTTGGTGCGCGACACGGCCTACGTGTCGTCCTGCAACTGCTACCGCTACACGAGCCCCCCGTACAATCCCGGATGAGGCGCGCGGCGGCGTCGGGTCGCGCGGTGACGACGCTCCTCGTCACCGTCGCCGTCCTCGCCCCCGGGTGCGCGGCCCACGGGCTCGACTTCCGTCAGGACACGCGTGTCCACATTCTGCGACCCCACAACGACTCGACGGTCGAGCTCCCCGTCACCATCAGCTGGCGGGTTGGCGACTTCAACGTCACCGGGCCCGACGACGGTGCCGGCTCCGACGCCGGGTACTTCGGCGTCTTCGTCGACCGGGCCCCGCAGCCGCCCGGTCAGCCCCTCTCGTGGTTTGCCCGCCACGACCAGTCCTGCGCGACGCCGGCGCAATGCATCACCCCGACCTATCTCGCCGACCGGAATGTGTACACGACGACGTTGACCCAGTTCACGATCACCCAGTTGCCTCGCTCGACCTTGGGATCGATCGGTGGGCGTGAGCTTCACGATGTCACCATCGCCCTGCTCGACGGTCAAGGCCGTCGGATCGGCGAGAGCGCGTTTTACGTCGAGTTTCTCGTCAAGCAAAAGTCATCGGTGGTCTGAGCGATGCCCCGTCGCCCGGCTCCCGACGTCGACGTCGAGACGGTTGCCGCCGGGGCTGAGGAGCTGCGCGCCGCGGGCCGCGCCGCCATGGGCGTCACCGGCGAGACCGGCCAGGTGCCGCCATTGCGCAAGATCCTGCGAAGCCGCGGCGTCGGCTGGTATCCGCTGATCGCCCTGAGCCTGCTGGTCATCGCCGACCAGTTCCAAAGCTATGGGTTCACCGTGCTGGCCCCCGAGATCAGCGCCACGCTCGGGATCTCCAAAGGAGCGATCGCGGCCGCCCTCGCCGTCAAGACCCTCGCCATCGCCCTCGCCCCCCTGCCCATGGCCGCCCTCGTCCAACGGCGGGCCCGACGAGCGGTGCTGAGCGTGGCGACCGGCGTGGCCTGGAGCGTGTTTGCCATCGGCACCGGCTTTGTGATCAGCGCCGCTGGACTGTTGGCCGTCCTCTCGGCCGATGGTCTGTCGTCGGGGAGCATCTCCGGTCTGCACACCCCTCTGCTGGTGGACATCTACCCGCCTGAGGCGCGTGTACGGGTCTTGTCCTATTACACGTCCGCGGGTAGCGCGGCCAGCGTGGCGGCGCCCTTGCTCGTGGCGCTCGTCGCCGGCGTGCTGGGCTTTACATGGCGCGGGGTCTTTGCTGTTGCGGGTCTCGTGTCGCTGGCGTGCGCCCTCGGCGCCTTCCGGCTGCGCGATCCGGGCTTCGGGCGGTGGGACACCCAGAAGCTGCGCGACATGGCCCGTCGCCACGAGGACGAGACGCTGAGTGTGGCGCCCCCTTCATCGGACCTGGCGGAGGCCGAGGTTTCGCTGGGTTTCTTCGAGATCGTGCGGCGGCTGCTGCTGATCCCGACCGTCCGCCGCCTGATGATCGCCAACGCGGTGTTTGGTGTGCTGCTCATCCCTTTCCAGACGTTCCTGATTTTCTTCCTCCAGGAGCGGTGGGGGCTGGGACCGGGTGGTCGTGGCGTCTTCCTCGCCTTCACGGCCGGCGTCTCGGTCGTCGCCCTCCTGATCTTCGGACGCCCGGGCGAACGAGCCTTTCGCCGAGACCCGGGGCGGATCATGCGCCTCGGCGGGTATCTGCAAGCGTTGGCCGTGGTGCTCATCTGCTTGGCGGCCCTCTCGCCCTGGTTTTGGGGGATGGTCGCTCTGTTCGCGTTGGCCTTCGCCGCCCTCGCCATCCTGACCCCGGCGCTGGCCGTCGGGGTGCTCTCCGTGATCCCAGCCGAGATGCGACCCCACGCGTCGGCCCTGTCGTACATCTTCCTGGGTGGAGTGGGCGGCCTGCTCGGTGCCTTCTTCCTCAACGGCATCGACAACCACTTCGGCATCGTTGGCACGATCATCTCGCTGATCATCCCGGGCGTGATCGGATCGCTGGTCCTTGCCAGCACCGGCGGCCTGATCGTCGCCGACATCGACCGGATGATCGGGGAGGTCATCGAGGACACCGAGATACAAGAGATCACGCGCAGCGGCGGCCACCTCCCGATGCTGGCCTGTCGCGGCATCGACTTCTCCTACGGCCAGGTCCAGGTCCTCTTCGACGTTGACCTCACCGTCGATGACGGCGAGATGGTCGCCCTGCTCGGGACCAACGGCGCCGGCAAGTCGACGCTGTTGCGCGTCATCTCGGGCATCGGCCTGCCCACCTCCGGATCGGTGCGATACCGCGGAGCCGAGATCACCTACATCGACGCCGAGCGACGCGTGCGCCTCGGCATCACCCAGATTCCGGGCGGCAGGGCGGTCTTCGGGCCGATGAGCGTCGTCAACAACATGCGATCGTTCGCCTACACCCTGGGGGCCGACCGCCGGGCGGTCGACCGAAGGATCGACGCGAGCTTCGCGGCCTTCCCGCGCCTGGCCCAACGCCGCAACCAGGCCGCCAGCACGTTGTCCGGGGGCGAGCAACAAATGCTGGCACTGTCCAAGGCTTTGATCCTCAAGCCGCGGCTCCTGCTCATCGACGAGCTCTCCTTGGGCCTGGCGCCAATAGTCGTCGGCCAACTGCTCGACATGGTGCGCCAGATCAACGCCGAGGGCACCGCGGTCGTCCTGGTCGAGCAGTCCGTCAACATCGCCCTCGAGCTCGTCGACCACGCCTACTTCATGGAGAAGGGCGAGATGCGCTTCGACGGCCCGGCGTCGGGCCTGCTGGCCCGCGACGACCTGCTACGCGCCGTCTTTCTCGAGGGCACGGCCAAAGGCTCGGGCCGGTGAATCCCGTCGACCTCCTCGCCTTCGCGCCGGGGGGCTTCCACTTCCCGCTGCCCGTCATCACCCTCGGCATCCTGTCGGGCATCGTCTACGGCCTCCTCGCCGTGGGGCTCGTCCTCATCTATCGGACCAACCGCATCATCAACTTCGCCCATGGTCAGATCGGAGTTTTCGCGGCCGCCGTCTTCGAGCTCGCCGTCCACCGTTGGCACATCCCCTACTACGGCGCCTTCCCGCTTGCACTCGCTCTCGGCGGAGCCGTCGGCGTTGCCGCCGAGGTGGCCGTCGTGCGCCGCCTCCGCAACGCCCCCCGTCTGGTGAGCGTCGTCGCCACACTGGGGGTCGGCCAGTTTCTCGTCTCGCTCGCCTTCGCCCTCAACGGCGAGGCGGGCGCGGGCACCCTCTTCCCGCAACCGCCGGGACTCCCCACCTTCCACCTCGGAGCCTTGGAGCTCGACCAGGCCTACGTGGGAATGCTGATCTTCGGGCCGCTCGTCGTCATCGGCCTCGGCCTCTTCCTCAACCGGACGCGCTACGGGATGGCGCTCCAGTCGGCTGCCGCTAATCCTGAGGCAGCCCGCATGGCCGGCATCTTCGCCGCCCGCATGTCAGGGCTGGCCTGGGCCCTCGCCGGCGCCCTCTCAGCCTTGACCGCAATCTTGGTGCTGCCCACCAATGGGTTCAGCAGCGGCGCCAGCTTCGGGCCGAGCCTGCTGGTCATCGCTCTGGCCGCAGGCGTCCTCGCCAAGATGTCGAGCCTCCCTCGCGCCCTGCTCGCCGGCATCGCTCTCGGTGTGCTCCAGCAGCTCCTGTTGTGGAATTACTCCGATGGCGGGCTGGTCGAGGTGGTGCTCTTTGGCATCATCCTCGTGGCCCTCATGCTCCAGCGCCGGCCGCTCGGCCGCGAGGACGAGAAGGGGAGCTGGGCGGCGGTCGAGGCTTGGAAACCAATCCCCGAGGAGCTCAAATCGGTGTGGGCCATCCGCCATCTCGGGGCGATCACCGCCGGCGTGGCGGTCGCCGTCACCCTCGCCATATCAGTGGGGATCGACAACTCCAACGCCCTGATCCTGGTTGGGGTCATCGGGTTCACCATCGTGGGTTTGTCCGTCGGCATCCTGACCGGGCTCGGCGGCAACCTCACCCTCGGCCAGTTTGGGGTTGCGGCCATCGGCGCGGTCGTGTCGGCGCAGGTGGCGAGCCACACCGGCAACTACGTCCTGGCGTTCGTCTACGCCGGCGTCGCCGGTGCCGTCGTCTCCGCCCTCTTGGGTCTTCCCTCGCTCCGGGTGCGCGGCCTGTTCCTCACCGTGACCTCACTCGCGTTCGCGCTCGTCGTCCCGACCTGGCTACTCGGCCAATCGTGGGCGCTGGGCGCTTCAGGCAAGAGTCCGGGACGTCCGTCGATCGCCGGAGCCGTCCTCGGCTCGGACAAGGCCTATCTCTACTTCGCTCTCGTCGTTGTCGTCCTGACCTTCATCGTGGCTGGCAACGTTCGCAGCGGCAGCTTTGGTCGCATGCTGGTGGCACTACGCGACAACGAGGACGCAGCCAGGTCGTTTTCGGTGCGGGCCGCGGTGATCAAGGTCCAGGGTTTCCTCCTGGCCGGCTTCATCGCTGGAGTCGGTGGCGCTGTCTACGGGCATGCCCTCACGCTCATCACCTCCGACACATTCCCGGTGGACGGGAGCATCAACGTCGCCGCCATGACCGTGGTCGGAGGGATGAGCGTCCTCGCCGGCCCACTGCTCGGCGCCCTCTACATCATCGCCTTGCCTGCCTTCGTCAACCTGAGCTCGGCCGCCGTCGCTGCCACGTCGCTCGGCTGGCTGGTCCTGATCCTCTACGTCCCTGGCGGCTTGGCGCAGTTGGTCCGTCCCATTCGCAATCGTCTCGTGACCCGGCTGGCCGCACGAGCAGGTATCGCTGTGGACGAGCGCCCGCACGCGGAGACCGGCGTCGTCCGGGTGCACGGGATCACGGTGGCGGCCACCGCGGTCAGCCCTCGTCGTCCCGACGGGGCGGTGCTGCTCGAAGCCGAGCAGCTTCGCAAGAACTTCGGTGGGGTGGCGGCCGTCGACGACGTCAGCTTGGAAGTGCGCGCGGGGGAGACCTTGGGTCTCATCGGACCCAACGGAGCCGGCAAGACGACCGTCTTCGAGATCCTCGGGGGGTTCACCCGACCGGATGCTGGGACGGTCCGTTTCGACGGCATGGACGTGGGTCGGATGGGGCCAGAGGCTCGCGCCCGCATGGGGCTCATCCGCTCGTTCCAGGATGCCGCACTGTTCCCGGCCATGACCGTCACCGAAGCCGTCAGCCTGGCCCTTGAGCGGATCGCGCCCGGTGGCCTCCTCCGCTCGTGCGTCGGACTGCGCGGGCCCGAGCGGCGCAAGACGGCCGCGGCTCGCGACCTGATCGGCCAGATGGGCCTCTTTGCCTACCGGGACGCCCAAATCCGTGAGCTCTCCACGGGGACACGCCGGATCACGGAGCTGGCGTGTCTGATCGCCCTCCGACCGACGTTGCTCCTCCTGGACGAGCCGTCGTCCGGCATTGCCCAGCGCGAGACGGAGGCGTTGGGTGACCTCCTCAACGATGTGAAGCGGTCCCTCGACGTCACCCTCGTGATCATCGAGCACGACATCCCGCTGATCATGAGCCTTGCCGACCGCTTGGTGGTGTTGGATGCCGGCCGGCTCATCGCGTCCGGCCCTCCCGAGATCGTCCGAACCGATGCCAAAGTCGTCGAGGCCTACCTCGGCGGCAGCATGGCGGCCATCGAGCGCTCCGGGCCCCGACGGCTGGCGACCCGACCACCACGACGGACACCGGTCCGAAGCGACCTCACCACAGCCCAACGCTAACGATGCAAAGGAGATGAGATGCCAGATCAACCCGCTGCGCTGGACGGTCCCATCGAGCGGCCTGCCCCTTCTCGCCTGGCGCTGCTCACAGCGAGGATCCGCCTTGCGCCGGAGTCGCCGGTGCCCGTCTACGCAGGACTCGTCGTCGCCGCGGTCGGCTTCGTCCTCATCGGCCTGGCGTGGAGTCACACGGCGGCGCTCGCTTCGGTCGCTTTGCAGATCCCTTATCTGATCTCCGAGGGGCTCACCGGCATCGGCCTCGTGCTCGCGGGTCTGTGCCTCGCCAACGCCGGCGCCCGCCGGCGCGAGACCGCGGCGCAGGAACGCCAGCTCGAGTTGCTCGCCGGCATCCTGCGCCAAGTCGCCGACGGTGTCGTCGACGCCGTTGCCGCCCAGACCGTTGCCGCCCAGACCGCTAGGGAGCAGCCGACCCCGCCACGACGCCTGCGGGCCAGTCGATGAGCGGTGCCGGGCGCGATCCCCTCCGGGGCTCGATCGTTGTGTCGATAGGCCTCGTGATGGCCGGCGTCGTCGCGATGTGGCTGGCGTGGTCGAAGGCGGCCGGGCTGGCCTTCGTCCCGTTCCAACTGCCGTGGATCTTGGTCGGTGGCCTTGGCGGAGTCGGCTTGATCGGCATCGGCCTGGCCGTGGTTACCATCCAGCTCAGCAGGCGGGCGGCGTCGGTTCGGACGACCATGCTGACCGGATTCGTCGAGGACGCCGGCAAGTTGCTCGGTGCCGTCAACCAAAGGAGTACCCGATGACGCAGACCCGCCGGTTGGAGATGGAGGATCTCTACGCCATCCCGACGCCCAGCGATCCCCGCCTGTCCCCGGACGGCTCGCAGGTCGCCTACGTCGTCACCGCGCCCAACGGCGAGGACGATCGTTATGACGTCGCCATCTGGGTTGCCGACGTCGCCGGCGTCGACGGGCCGGCGCCTCGTCGCCTGACGGCCGGCCGCAGTGACGGCGCCCCCCGTTGGTCGCCCGACGGCCGGACCCTCGCCTTCCTCGCTGCCCGCCAGGATGCCAAGCCGCAACTCCACCTCCTGCCGCTCGACGGAGGTGAGGCGCGGGCGCTGACCTCGTTGCCGCTCGGGGCCGGCGCCGGCGTGTGGTCCCCATCCGGGGATCGGCTGGCGTTCATCGCCCCGGTTGACATCGATCCCGACCGCGGGCCGGGCGCGCCGCTCGTCGTCGACCGTCTGGGCTACAAGGCCGACGGAGCCGGCCTCATCGGCTCGTTGCGGACCCACCTCTTCGTCGTCGCCGTCGATGGCGACAGCGCGACGCTCCAACTCACCGAGGGGGATTGGAACGCGGGCATGCCGGCGTGGTCACCCGACGGGACCTCCATCGTGATCGTCGGTGATCGGGGCGTGGACCGGGACATCGCACCGTCGAGCTCGCTGTTGCGGGTGCCGGCGGGCGGCGGTCAGCCGCAGGCCCTCACCGACGACCAGGGGGTCATCGCCGCGCCGTTTTTCCTCACGCCCACGGAGATCGTCTTTGCCGGCTCGACCGACTACAAGCCGGGCCACACCACACTCTTCCTGCTCGACATCACAGACGGGGTCGGGGGCAAGCCGACACCGCTCGCCGAGACGTTCGACCGCAACGTCATGGTCGGCGCGCCCGGCTATCCCGGTGGCGCCCCGGCGGGAGGCGTTGACCGGTCCATCGTGTTTTGCGCTCGCGATCGCGGCTGCACCCACATCTTCGCTGTCCACCCTGAGGAGGGCGATGTCAGCCGTGTGGCTGGCGGCTGGGACCGGACCATCTCGGGCCTGTCGGTCGGCGCCGCCGTCGGTCTCCTCGCCTTCGTGGCCTCGACGCCGACCTCACCGGGCGAGGTCTTCGTCGCCGCGTTGGACGGTGCGGACGAGCGCTGCCTCACCAATCTGTGTGCTGACGCGCTCCCCGACGTGGCCCTGTACAAACCCGAGGACCGAACGTTCAAAGCCCACGACGGGACCGAGATCCACGGGTGGGTCGTGCGGGATCCCGAGGTGGGACCCAACGCGCCGATGCTGCTCGACATCCATGGCGGACCCCACAACGCGTGGGGCCCGAGCTTCGACGGAGTCCATCCCTACCACCAGGTTTTGGCTGCTCAAGGCTGGGTCATCGTGTATCTCAACCCGCGGGGCAGCGACGGCTACGGAGAAGCGTTCTACACCTCGGTCGTCGGCGGCTGGGGCCAGGCCGACCTCGGTGACTTCCTCGGCGCCGTCGACTCGCTCGTCGCCGATGGCACCGTCGATCCGCAGCGGCTGGCCGTCACCGGCTACAGCTATGGCGGCTACATGACGTGTCGGCTCACGGCAAGTACCGATCGCTTCGCCGCGGCCGTGCCGGGTGGCGTTGTCGTCGATCTCGCCGCCGAGTTTGGCACCGCCGACATGGGCTGGTATCTGGGCGTGCTCGAGGTAGGGGCTACCCCGACCGAGGACCCCGCCCGCTACGTTGCCGTGTCACCGATCAGCGACGTCGACCAGGTCACGGCGCCGACGCTCATCTTGCACGGCGAGGCCGACCAGCGCTGCCCGATCGGCCAAGCCGAACAATGGTTCGCCGGTCTGCGCGCCAGGCGTGTGCCCTGCCAGTTGGTGCGCTACCCGGGTGGCAGCCATCTCTTCTTGTTCAACGGCACGCCATCGCACCGCGTCGATTACGGCCGGCGCCTCATCGACTGGGTGACCAGGTACGCCGGGACGGTCTAGAGGTCGACGTCCGCCGACTCGATGTCGTCGTCGACGGCCTCGAGATCTTCGGCCACGCCGTCACTGGTGCCGGCGACGGCATCCGAGGAACCCTCACCCGGGCGGGGTGCACCGGGGCGACCGGGCCCGCCGGGCCCACGGCCGCGACGGCCGGACGACTTGTCGGCGGCCAGGGTCCGCACGACGTAGGGAAGCATGGCCAACTCGCGCGCCGTCTTGATGGCGATGGCGACGTCGCGCTGATGCTGGGCGCAGGCACCGGTGTTGGTGCGAGCCTTGATCTTGCCGCGGTCGGTCATGAACCGTCGCAGCACGTTGGTGTCTTTGTAGTCCACCCAAGCGATGTGCTCGGCGCAGAACACGCAGACCTTCGGCTTGCCGCGGCGCACCCGGTTTTTGGCATCACTCGGCTTGGTTCGGGACCGGTCCTTGGTGGGCGGCGCCATCTCAACCTCTCCTCTTCAAACTCTGCAACTCTGCTCCAGCCGCTTGAGCGGGTGAAACGCGACGGGAGCCCGCGTGGCCACCGTCCGATGCGGACAACAACCGTACACCGACCAGCCGGTCAACCCGAAAGCCGACGTTACGGGCAGTTGGAGAAACCGAGGGTCAGGTCGGCGCATGGTCCCGAAGCCCCCGAGCTCCCGCTGGTGCCCGACCCGCCACTTCCGGTTCCGCCCGACCCGGCTGGCGCCGCGGCGACCGGTGGGGGTGGAGGCGGGGGGGCGAATGACGGCCCCAGGTACCACTCGCCCGTACCTCCCACGGCGTAGGGCACCTGAGCCCCGTAGGGTTGCTGGCTGGCGGTCATCTGCTGGGCGGCGTTTTGGGCCCAGATGACGGCGTTTTGGATGGACAGCGGGCCAGAGCCAGCCTCGTGCTGCGTCATGCCCCGGTCGGCGAGCAGTCCGCTCCAGACCGACTCGTGCCAGCTCGGCTCCTCGTAGGACTTCTGGTTGGCCTCGGATGAGGCCGTGAAGTACCGCTCGTTGTTGGAGATCCCTTGGTTGAACGTTGCCGATTCGCACCCGGCAATATCGATCCACGCTCGCCCCTGGAGCGGTTGGATGTCGGACCCGAACTGTGAGTCGGAGATGAAGTTGTTGTCCACGCCCCAGAGGTACTTCTCGTTGCCGCCGTTTTCATACACGTGGCCTGAGTAGTGGAAGAGCGAGAAGCTGGAAGGGTTGCTCTTGCCGACGAGCCACCGAATCGCCGAGGTGATGTTTTGGGCCGTCGCCTGCTGCTCGGTGAGCACCATGATGTGCGAGCTCGACCAACCGGCTTGGCTGAGCAACGCCTGGAAGGCGGCGACGTCGCCGTCACCGCCGTAGGTCGGATGGGTGGGACTGTCGTAGTCGTCGATGCCGACCAGTACCGCCCAGCTGTTGGTTGGGTCGATCACGACCGTCCCGCCCAAGGAGCTGGCCTGGGCGTCTTCCGACTGGGCCAGTTCGTAGGTCGCGGGCCCGTTGACGGTGACGTCGCTGCTGGCGCTCCTCAACCCAGTCGGAGTGGAGCCCGGGGTCGTCGCGGGCTTCACTGCTGCGGTTGCGGTCGTCGCTGACCCCGCAGCGCCGGCCAGGTTGGTCAGCTGGGAGGTGGCGGCAGCCGTCGCCCCGGTTGAGACCGCCGACGTTGCCGCCGACGTTGCCGCGGAGACCGAGCCGGTCGCCGTGAGGGCGAGCGTCAGGGCGTCAGCCACAAGCAAGGCCACCACCGCCACGCTTGAAATCCTTCTGACGGCACGCGTCCGCGGGGCGGATAGAGCCACGGTCCCTCCCAGCTGGGGTCACGGTCGATCGACAGATAAGGCTAACCGGTCGCACCGGCCTCTGGCGCCTCCCGCCTCCGTCCGATCAGGTAGGGGGATAGATTGCCGCGGCCACCGTCTGACGAGGAGAAGCCGTGCGCGAGGTCGTGATCGTCGAGGCAGTCCGGACCGCCGTCGGGAAGAAAAACGGCTCGCTGGCGCACACCCACCCGATCGACCTCCTCGGCCCGGTACAGGCGGCCGCCATCGAGCGTGCCGGCATCGACCCGAAGCTGGTCGGCCAGGTTGTCGGCGGGTGCATCGATCAGGTGGGTGCCCAGGCGGCCAACATCACACGCACGGCCTGGCTCACGGCCGGGCTTCCGATGGAGACGGCCTGCCAGTCCGTCAACAACGCGTGCGGGTCGTCCCAGCAGGCCCTCGCCCTGGCCGCGAGCATGATCGCGGCCGGAGCAGAGGACGTCACCATGGCCTGCGGCGTCGAAAACATGAGCACGGTGCCGTTGGGCTCAGACGGCATGGACGGCGCTCAGGCCGGCCACGGCAAGCCCGTCAACCGGGCGTACTTCGACCACTACGAGTGGACGTCGCAGTTTGAGGGCGCCGAGCGCATCGCCACCAAATACGGGATCAGCCGTGACGACACCGACGCCTTGGGTCTCGAGTCCCAGCGGCGGGCTCGGCGAGCGCTCAACGAGGGCCGGTTTGAGACCCAGATCCTGCCCGTCGCCGCCACGCAGATCGGCGAGGACGGCAAGCGACTCGCCGAGACCCGCACCTTCGCCGTCGACGAAGTGCCGCGCGACACCAGCCGCGAGGCGCTGGCCGGCTTGAAGCCCGTGGCCCGGCCCGACGGCATTCACACCGCCGGCACCAGCTCCCAGATCGCCGATGGCGCGGCCGCGGTGCTGCTCATGTCCGCCGAGAAGGCGGCCCAACTCGGCGTGAGGGCCCGCGCCCGTGTCTTGCAGACCTGCCTCGTGGGCTGCGATCCCGTCCTCATGTTGGAGGGCCCGATCCCCGCCACGAGGCGCATGCTCGAGCGCCAGGGCATGACCATCGACGATGTCGATGTGGTCGAGATCAACGAGGCCTTCGCCTCGGTCGTGCTCGCCTGGGCCAAAGAGGTCGGAGCCGACCTCGAGCGGGTCAACCCCAACGGCGGGGCGATCGCCCTCGGTCATCCGCTCGGCGGTACCGGCTGCATCCTGGTGACCAAGGCCGTGCACGAGCTCGAGCGGTCCGACCGGGAGACCGCGCTCGTCACCATGTGCTGCGGTGGCGGTCTGGGTACCGGCACCCTGTTGCAGCGGGTCTGACGCCACCCGCGCCGTGGGGCGTCAGCGGGAGAGGCGGTCGAGGATGTTGGCGGTGACCCGCTCGACCAGGTCATCGCCGGCGGCCAGGCCGTAGGCCCAGTCAGTGCAGCCGGTCGTCACGACGGTGCCGCCCGCGCTGTAGGTGCCGAGGACGGCGTTGCCGTGGGCGACGCGGGCGACGTTGGCCGGAGACGCCTCCCCGTACAGCATGTGCGCCATCCCCTGTAGCTCGCCGGTGGTTCGGATGGCCTGAAGGCCCGTCGGATATTCGTTGACCCCCGCCTCGGCGTCGACGGAGTACAACCGGGCCGGTGCGGTGCCGAGAACCTCGAAGCCCTCGGGGCAACCGTCGGCATGGGTGGGGACGGGAAGCCCGTTCTCCATGGCCAACTCCACACCGTCGCATTCGTAGCCGACCACGCAACCCACGTCGCCGAGCAGGTCTCCGTAGCGCAGGTCGGTGCCGGTGAACATCCAATGCTCGGGTCGCCAGACCGTGTAGCCCCTCTGACCCCGCGGCGTGCATCCGGCCTGTCTGGCGTAGCCGCCGTGGGAGAAGGAGACCCCGGTCATGCGCACCTCGCCCCGGCCGATGATCGGGTCGGACCACGCGGAGGTCAGCAGCTCCAGGTTGGTCTTGCGGATCGGGTCCTCCCGCCGGGCCCTGTCCTTGAACGACACCATCGTGTCGCCGCCGTCCTCCAGGCGGACCTGCCACATGGACGTGTTGCCGGAGAAGAAGGCCACGTTGCCGCCGCGGCCGATGAACGCCTCCACGGTGTCTCGCATCGGCGACGACCAGTACTCGTCGTGCCCTACCGACACCATGAGCCGGTAGTCGCCCAGCAGCTCGGGCCGCTGCTCGAGGTCGGCGTTGACGGCATAGTCGAATCGATAGCCGGCTCCCTCGGCCCACCGGACGAACGGCGCCTCCCAGGTCGGCCAACCTGCGCACGCCGACCATGAGCTGATCCCTTCGCTGCGAGCGTGGAGGAGCCACGCGTCACCCCCCAGATCGGGCTCGCGCGCCGTGTTGGCGTTGCGGTGCTCGAGAGGCTCGGGTCGGTCGAGAAAGCCGCGGGCCATCGGACGGCGGAATGACACGGCGGTGCCGCCGGTGTACAGGTTGGAGCGACCCCAGTCGTTGTAGGCATTCCACGTGTTGTAGGACAGCTCCAACAGCATCGGTGAGGTCGGGTGGCCGCTTGGCGCCCGAAGCACGAAGCCGGCGTGACTCGCAGCGAGGGTGGCATCAGGACGGACAGCCCTGATCACCGTCTCGTACCAGCCCGAGGGCCAATTGCCCGCGGTGAACTCCAGCGTCCCCGGCCACCCGGCGCCAGCCCCTGCCGCGTTGGCGGGGATCGGGTGCGGCTCAGCGGACAACCCCTCGACACGATGGACGACCTCGCGGTTGACTCCGAGACGAGCGACCTCGATGTCAAACATCAACGCGGTGCCGGCCGGCTCGACGCGGCCCGACGGGCGCGGAAGGGTCGCCCCGCAATGGAGGGTGATCGGATCTCCGGGCTCATAGGACGACTGGTCGAAATAGCCCTCCACAAAACTGCGCGCGTCGGTCATGGCCATGACCGTAGCCACGGCCGGGACCCGCTCCGATCGGCTGTTGGCCCGGCGCGAGACTGAGCCCATCGCGTCGCCCACCACCGCCGTCAACCATCGCTTCGTCGTCGGCGCCCTCTTGGCCGTCCTCGTGGTGACCGCCGCCGCGTGCAGTGAGGGGCGGGTGGTCCCGACGGCGTCGGCGACCAACATCGCCGACCCCCCCCACTCGATCAACGCCAAGCCCGATTACACCCAGGCTTGCGCCCCGTCGGGACTGGATACGTCGCAGGTCTGCATCCAGGTCACCCTCGAAGCGGTGGACAATGCGCGCGCCAAGGAGGACGAGCTGCCGATGCAGCTCCCGTCGGACTTCAACCGCTTGACCGAGCCCGAGCAGTTGCTCGTGGCTGTTGACGCCGAGCGGGTAGACCGACATCTGCCACCGTTCGTCGGTCTCAGCGCTTCTCTCGACGCGACGGCTCAGCAGGGCGCCGACGGCGCCGACCTGCCACCCGATCCCGGCTCGGCGTTCGCCAACAGCGAGATGGAGTGGTTGGGCGACATCAGCAACGCCCTCGACGCCGACTACCAGTGGATGTACGACGACGGGCCGGGTAGCGGTGAGCCCGACTGCGACAAGAGCGGCGACTCGGGCTGCTGGAGTGACCGCCACACCTTGTTGGACGACTACGCCGGGGTGGCCGGGCGCACTCTCGTCATGGGCGCCGCCGTCAACCCGAGCTCGGACACAAGTCAGGGCGACGAGGGTGGTCCGTCACTGGCAGCCGTGTTCGCGTCGTCCGGCTCGCAGGGCGGCCCACTGGTGTACACCTGGGCCCAGGCGCAAGCAGACATCGCCGCGGGTACGTTGCGACCGCTGGCGGCGCCACCGGGCAACGAATCGGCGACCGGGATTCTCAATCCATCCAAGACCGTGCCGGCCGACCCGGACTACACCCAGGATTGCGCGGCCTCAGGCCTGGACAGCTCGCCACCCTGCGTTGGCGCCATCCTTCAGGCCATCGACCATGCGCGAGCAATGGAGGGAGTCAAGGCCATGGTGTTGCCGCCGGGATTTGGTGAGCTCACGGTCCCCGAGCAGACCCTTGTCGCCGTCAACCTCGAGCGCGTCGATCGCGGCCTGGCACCGTTCGTCGGGCTGACCGCCGCCTTGGGCCAAGACGCGCAGCGGGGGGCCAACACCGCCGACGATCCACCGGACCCGGGGTCGGCCTACACGGTGACCGACGGTGAGTGGGCCGGCGGCGTGTCCAACGGGCTCGACGCCGACTATGGCTGGATGTATGACGACGGCATCGGAAGCGGCAACCTCGACTGTCCGAGCCACGGTGGTCCGGGGTGTTGGGGCCACCGCGAGGGCATCCTCGACAGCTTCGGCACCGTCGGCACCCTGGAGATGGGCGCCGCCCTCAACCTGACCGGCGACAACAACGCCGGCGATAAGGGCGGCATATCGGTCGCGGCCATCTTGGTGATCACTACCCAGGCGCCGGGCCCGTTCACGTTCACCTGGGCCGACGCTCTCGCCGGCACGGCCTAGGCGGTCGAGGGTCGGTTGACGAGATGGGTCGCGGCCATGGCGAAGTAGTCCAGCATTGTCTGCTGGTCCTCGGGAGTGAGTCCACCCGACACGACCGCGGCCGCCATGTGCCCATACCACGCGTCACGCTCCGGGGCACCGATGGCAAAGCCCACGTGACGCATCCGGAGACGAGGGTGTCCACGCTCTTGGCTGTAGGTGGCGGGCCCTCCCCAGTATTGGATGAGGAAGCCGGAGAGATGCGCCCGTGCTCCGGTGAGGTCGTCGGGGTAGAGGGGTCGCAGGACCGGATCGTCGACGACCGCCGAGTAAAATCGCCCGACGAGCGCCTCAAACCACGAGGCCCCACCCACCCGCTGGTACAGCGTTGACGCCGAAGCCGGCTCAGACTCGATCATCGAGGAGGGCGCCGTCCCAAAGCTCCTTGAAGCGATCGAGATCCTCGTTGCTGGGATCATCGATGCCGCGCAGGGGTCCGTCGTCCTGGAGGTGGCGGCGGGCGTAGAGGCGAGCAACCAGGCCCTTGCGATCCGACCCCATCTGCCGTTGCTCAAACCCGGCTTGCTGCACCAGCAGGGCCGCCGTGTAGACATCGGCCATCAGCTGGGCCAGCGGGAAGAGTCGAGCTTCGCCGACCGCGCGGGGCAGGGTCTTCCAGCGCTCGATGGCGAGGGCGACCTGGTCGACGCGCTCGGCCACGAGGTCGGTGGTGGCGTCCCCCGCGGGGCCGGCCGTCACCGCAGCCCGGAGGCGGTCGACGAAGGCGACGTCGGCCTGTTCGCGTTCGATTCCTCGCCGCACGTCGAGACAGAGGATGTTGTCGGGACCCTCCCACAAGGTGTTGACCTGGGCGTCCCGCAGGATCCGGGCTACAGGCCAATTTTCCACGTAGCCGTTGCCGCCATGCACCTCGATGGCGTCGCTGGCCGCGGTGATGCCGAGCCGAGACGCCCGCAACTTGATCAGCGGCGCTCCGATCCGAAGTCGGTGGGCTGGATCAAACCCGTCAAAGACAAGGGCCTGGGCGCCCTCAACTTCGACGATGAGCTCGGCCAGCTTGCGTTGCATGAGCGGATGATCGGCGAGGGAGTGCCCAAACGACGGCCGGGCTCGTGCGTAACACATGGCCTCGACCAGGGCCCGCCGGGCACAGCCGAGACCCATCATGGCGATGCCGAGGCGGGCACCGTTGGTCAGGGCCATCATTCGCGCCAGACCCTTGCCATCGCCGACGGAGCCGGCGGCGGCGGCGCCATCTGCGCCCTCGGTGCCCTCCGCTCGGCCCGACAGCAAAAAGGCCTCGGCGTCGACGAACTCGACCTCGGCCGATGCGACCGCCTTGGTCCCCAGCTTGTCCTTCAGGCGCCGGATCCGAATGCCGTTGCGGCTGCCGTCGCGTCGCTCGTTGAGGACGAGGAAGTTCGCGATTCCGCGAGCGTTGTCCGGTGCCCCCTCGGGCTTGGCGAGCACCACCCACGCCGCCCCGCTGGCATTCGACGCGAACCACTTGAAGCCATTGATCCGCCACGCATCCCTATCGGGCGTCGCCGTCGTTTCGAGCTCGGCCAGATCAGACCCGCCCGTACGCTCGGTCAGGGACTGCACCGTCTGCCCGGCCCACTCGCCCGAGGCAAACTTGGCCATCACCCGTTCGCGGATGTCGGCCGGGGCGAAGGCGCTCACCAGATTGAGCACCATGTCGCCACCCGTGCCCAGCGCGCACGCCATGCCGATCTCGGCCTGATCGAGGAGATAGCTGTGGGCGGCGTTGAGCATCGTGAGCTTGATGCCGCGCCGCGCCGCGTCCTCGCGGATGTCGGGCGCGTCGAAGCTGTTGGCCAGCACGTCGCGCCGCGACTCGATGAACGATGGCGGGAGGACGATCTCGCTGATGTCGTGACCCCAGCGGTCGTAGCGCTCGAGCCGAGGCGGATGCTTGTCCGTCTGCTCGGCCCGCTCGGAGACGGGACCGCCCATGAGGGCCCCGAAGCGATCGAGGTGCGGCGTGGCCCACGCCAATTCGTCGTCGCCCAGGTAGTAGCGCATGACGAACTGGAGCGTGGGGTCGCAGCGCCACCAGTTGAGACCGGTCGCTCCGACATAGCGGTCGGTGTCGTAGCGTGCCGCCTTCTCGGCCGATCCAAAGGGCAAGCGATCGACCGGCTCCGAGTCGTAAGACGTCATGGCCCCATCTTCCCACCCGACTCGGCCGATGACACTACGAGGCGGCTACGGGCCAGACGATGATGTGTGCCGGATCGATGTCGACCCGACATTCGGCCCCGATCTCCAGGCCACCTGCTCGGGTCGTGCGTGCCTGGAGGTCGGTGCCCGCGCCCAATCGGATGGTCACGGCTGTCACCGCGCCGAGGCCGGCCATGTCGTGGATCTCGCCGACGTAGCGACCGGCAGGTGAGATCTCGACGTGTTCGGCGCGGACTCCCCAGACGACGTCACTGTCGACCGCGAGGCCGTGCCGGCGGGTCGCCAGAGTCACGCCTTCGGCCGTCACCTCGGCATCGGAGAGGACACTCGCGGTCTTGAGATTTTGCATGCCGAGCGTCCGTGCGACCTCGGGCGACGCCGGATAGGCATACACCTCTTCGCGGCTGCCGGCCTGGAGGAGACGTCCGTCGCCGACGACGAGTATCTCGTCGGCCAACAGCGCGGCTTCTTCGGGGTCGTGGGTGACGAGGATCGTCGACAAACCGACCTCGCGGTGCAAGCGCCGCAGCTCCTCGCGCAGCGCCGCTCTCACCGGCGCGTCGAGGGCTGAGAATGGCTCGTCGAGGAGCAGGACGCGCGGGCTGCGGCTCAGCGCTTGGGCCAGGCTGACGCGCTGACGCTGACCGCCCGAGAGCTCATCCGGCAGACGGTCCTCGAGCCCGCCCAGGTGCAGCGCCTCGACCCACCAGGCGGCAAGCGCTGGGTCGGCGTCGGTCGCGAACATCACCTGTTGCCAGACCGTGCGATGAGGGAGGAGGGGCAGGGTCTGGGGCACATAGCCGATGTGTCGGCGCTCGGTCGGGACGCCTTGCATGGCCTCGTCGCCGTACGACACACGTCCGGCGCCGGGGCCGAGGAGCCCGGCCAACGAACGCAGGGTGAGGGACTTCCCCGACCCGGATGGCCCGAGGATCGCCAGTCGATGGGTTGCCGACCGATGGGCGAGTAGCAGTCGAAAGCTGCCGACACTGATGTCGAGGTCAAACGAGACGGTTGTGGGCGCGGCAGCGACGGGAGGCCGCGGCGAGGGGAACGGGGAGGCGGCGCGCCGGCGCGGTCGATGTTGGACACTGAGGACGACGGCGATGACGGCGATCCCCAGAGCAATCGCCGTCGGGGCCTGAGTGGGCGCCAACCCCGACCCCGAGAACTGCACCTCGGTGTACACGGGGAGCGAATAGGGGTGGTACGCCAAGAGGACCGTCGCCCCGTACTCGCCCAACGACCGGAGCCAGGCCAGGAGCAGCCCGGCGCCGATTCCGGTGGCGGCGGCGGGCAGGCTGATGCGCCAAAACCGCGCCAGGGGACGCTGGCCGAGCGCGGCGCCCAGGTCGTCCAGGGCGGGGTCAACGGCCGAGAAGGCCGAGCGGGCGGCGATGACGAGGAAGGGCGCTGAGACGAACGTTTGGGCGATGACCACGCCCGCCGCCGAGTTGGTCAGTCCGCCGTGGAAGAGACGGCCGAGCGTCGTGTAGGGGCCCACCAAGTAGATGAGCAATATTCCGCTCATCAGCGGTGGGAGGGCGAGGGGGAGGAGCACGGCCACGCCGACGAGGGTGCTGAGCCAGCCCCGGTGGCGGGCCAGCGCGTAGGCGAGCGGGATCCCCAGCAGCGCGATCAGCGCCGTCGAGATGCTGGCGCTGACGACCGACACGCGGACCGCGCTCCACAGTCCTGGTGTTGCGAAGCCGCGATTTTTGGAGCGGGCGAAGCGGACGACGAAGGCGGCGATCGGTACGGCGAGGTAGACGACCAGCAGACCACCCAGCCAAGTGAGCGGGCTGCGGATCGCCGACTGCTTCATGCCCCCGGCAGCACGCTTTGCAATCCGGTGGGCACGCCGGTGCCCATCACGGTCGGCGGGCTCACCAGCGTGAAGCCGTCGGCGGTCAGGGCCGGCATGGCGCCGGCGCCGAGGAGGTAGGCGACGAACGCCTCGGCTCCGGCCTCGTGAGGGGCGCCGCTCAGGATGGTGATCGTGTAATGGGCGGCGAGGGTTTGGCCGGTGAGCGGGATCGTCGGTATGCCGGCGGCCGCCGCCTCCGCGGCATAGAAGAAGCCCACGTCCAACTGCCCGGCTTGGAGCCGTCCGACCAAGGTGTTTTCCGGGTAGACGTTGGTGGTGGAGGTGGCGATGGCAGAGAGGGACGGCTCGCTGTCCGCCGTTGCCGCGTTGGTGAGGGCGGTCACGGAGAGGGCGCCCTTGGGGTCGGTCGTCGGGTCAGTGCGGCCGATGAGGATGTTGGGCTCGGCCAGCACCTCGTACCAGGGCTTGGACTTGAGGTCGGCCGCGAAACTGCTCGACGGGTTGTAGCCGAGAACGAGAGGCGAGCTGGCCCACGTCGCGTACCACGACACCCAGTTGCCGTTGGCCGCGCCCTCGAGCCTGGTGTTGACCATCGGGTTGGCGCTGATGAAGACGTCGCCCTGCTGGACCTTGGAGGAGATCTCCGTGGCCAGCGAGCCCGAGTCTCCCGAGAAGCCGGTGAACGTGTACCCGGTGGCGGTGTCGAAGCCTGGCCCGATCTGCTTTTGCATGGCGTCGGCGAGCGAACCGGCGTAGAGCACGTCGACAGGCCCCGAGCCGCGCGCCGCCGCCGCGGTTGTCGTGGGTGCGGCTGTCGTGGGCAGCGTTGTCGCCGGCGGCGGCGTGGCGCCGGGGGTCTTGGCGCAGCCGGCGGCGACGAGCGAGATGGCGATGGCCGAGAGTGCTGCCGCGAGGACGGGACGGCGACAAGACATGGGAAATCGCATGAGCGGGGACTATAGCGACGCGACCTTCCTATTCGACGCTGGGATCACAAAGAGCTAGCAAATGCAAGGTAGTGTTAAGACCTATGGCGGAGTACACCGTGGGCCAGGCGGCAGAGATCTTGGGCATCAGCGCCGACACGGTGCGGCGTCTCGCTGATCGCGGGGAGCTCGAGATGGTCCGCACGCCCGGTGGCCGCCGACGCCTCGACGGGGCCAGCCTGGCCCGTTACGCGAAGAGTGCGGCCCCCCCGGCGTCGGCTCGCCCCACGTCGCGGGAGTCGGCTCGCAACCACTTTCCCGGGCTCGTCACCAAGGTCACCAAGGACAAGGTGATGGCTCAGGTTGAGGTGCAGGCGGGCCCGTTCAGAGTCGTCTCGCTCATCAGTCGAGAGGCGGTCGACGAGCTGGCGCTCGTCCCCGGTTCGCTGGTCGTTGCCACTGTGAAGTCCACCAACGTGATGCTCGGTCTGCCCAAACCCTGACTGGCGCTAGCGGCGGAGCAGGTGACCCTATTCGGACTGCAGGACCTGGGCCGGTCGGAGGTGGGCGGCGGACGAGCCGGGGGCGATGGCGATCAGGTTGGCCAACACGACGAGGACCACGCCGGCGAGGCCGAGGGCGAGCAACGGGACCGATGGTGTGTCGATGACGCCGAGGTTGTCGGCGAAGCGGATCCACAACACCCGACCGGCTGCCACTCCGAGCGGGATCCCGACGACGAGGGCGAGCAGGACGGTGAGCGTCGCTTGCCATCGCACGGCCTGTCTGAGTTGTCGGCTCGTCAGCCCGAGCACCTTGAGTACGGCGAGCTCCCGGCGTCGCTGCCGCACGGCGGCGGTCAGGGTCAGCGCGAGCGAGGCGAGCGCCAAGGGCGAGCAGTCCGGCGAGCACGAGCGGCTCGTCCGTCATCTGTTTGTAGCTGACGATCTCCGCGGCCCGCACCAGGGTCTGGTCGTACGTCCCCCCAGGGGTGGAGGGATCGGGGTCGGCAGCGACGACCCTGGCTGCCCACGCGCGGGCGTTGGTCCCAGGCGTGAGGCGCACGGCGATGGTCGACAGGCATTCGGTTATGGCGCCGACGTTGGGGTTGGTGCCCGAGCAGCTGTCGTGCGGGAGCGCAACGGCCAAGAGCGTGCTCTCCTCCACGATGGCGCCGGTGCCCAGGCTCGGATCGTCCGATTGGTCCACGCCCACGGCGGGGAACGTCGCCGTGCCGACGATCGTCATTGGCATCGTCGAGGACTGGTCGTGGAACGAGAGGTCTGGCCGATGTGCTTGCCCAGTTGGCGCATCGTCACGGCTCCGAGCTCGATCTCGTCGGGACCCCCCCAATGGCCGACCGTCGATGTGGGCGGCTCGACCGATCCGACCTCACGGTCGAGGCCGATGATGGGCACGGCGCGGCCGTCGATGGTCGCCTGCGCGAAGCCCATCATCGACCATCCGAGCACGCCCGGCTGGGCATCGATGAGGGACCGGACTGGGCGTCGGTCTCGGCCTGTGGGCGTCGGTCGGGCACATCGCAGTCGGTCTTGGTGCGGTCCTGTGGTCGCTCGCCGTCGTCGTCGTGCTCCCCGCCGCCCACAAGCGCTACCTCGCCACATCCGGCGCCGACCGGCACCGGCTCCAATGGCTGGGGTGCGGGGCGGCGGTGGCGGCCGAGTTGGCGCTCCTCTGCTGGGCCCTGCATCTCTTCGTCGGCTGGCCGCAGGCCGTCGGTGCCGCCGCGGCCGGGAGCACTGGTGCGCTCCCGCTAACGCTCCTCGTGACCACGCGACCGCGGCTCCTCCCGCAGGTCGACCGCGTCCTCGTCCACATCGTGTCCGTCGCCGGCTTCAGCGTCGTCGTCGTGGGCGTGTACATCGTGACCGTCATCGGTCTCGGCCGAGCCCCCAACCATGCCGATCGCACCGCGCTCGGTCTGTCCATGCTGGCCGCGGCGGTGACAGCCTTGTGTTACCTGCCCTTGCGGGGCCGGCTCAATGAGATGGTCAACGGGCTCGTCTATGGGGCGCGCAATCCGCCCGAAGACGTGCTGCGAACCTTTGGCAGCCGGCTGACCAGGGCCATCCCGATGGATGAGCTCTTGCTCCAACTGGCCGAGTCGCTTCGCAAGACCATGAACCTGACGAGCGCCGAGATCTACACCGGGAGCGGGGAGTTTTACGAGCGGGCCGCGTCCGTGCCCGACCGGGGCAGCGCCATCCTCACGATCGGCGACCGCGAGCGCAAGGTCCTCACCGGGGCCGGAGTGTCCGGGACGGCCTGGGTCACCGTGTGGCTGCCGGCCCTTCTCGCCGAGTGGCCCGGCGCGCAGATCAGGGTGGCACCGGTGAGTCACTCGGGTGAGCTGCTCGGTCTCATCGTGGTGGACCGCCCGACGGAGGGCGATGCATTCACAGCTGAGGACGAGCGTGTCTTGACCGAGCTGGCCCGCCAGGCCGGCCTCGCCCTCCACAATGTGCAGCTCGACTCGGCGCTGCAGGCCGGCCTCGACGAGCTGCGACGGCAGGCCGGCGAGCTACGCGCATCACGGGCCCGCATCGTGGCGACCGCCGACGCCGAACGACGCAAGATCGAGCGCAACCTGCACGACGGCGCCCAGCAGCATCTGGTCGCTCTGGCCGTAAACCTCCGATTGGTGCATGACCTGATCACCGAGGATCCGAGCGGCGCCACGGAGATGGTCGAGGCGCTTGCCGATGAGGTCAAGGCGACGATCCAGGAGCTTCGGGATTTGGCCCATGGCATCTACCCACCGCTATTGATGGACGCGGGCCTCATCCAAGCGTTGCGCGCCGCCGCCAATCGGAGCCCACTGGCCGTCGAGGTCGAGGCGGGCGACGGCATCGGGCGTTACCCGGCCGATGTGGAGGCCGCCGTCTACTTTTGTTGCCTGGAAGCGCTGCAGAACGCGTCGAAGCACGCACCGGGTGCCAGCGTCGTGATCAGCCTGCGCGAAGAAGGCGGTGGCCTCTTCTTCGACGTGACCGACGACGGGCCCGGCTACGACGCGGCCGCCGCCGTCCAGGGCCACGGCTTCGTCAACATGAGCGACCGACTGGGGGCTATCGGTGGAAGTGTCCGATGGGAGTCGCAGCCCGGCCAAGGGTCGGCTGTGCACGGCAGCCTGCCGTTGTGACCCGCCGTGCGCTCAAAGTGACGACGTCGACTTGTGAGCCCATAGCTGCTTGATCAGGTCGGGTGTGAGCTCCTCTTTGTTGACGTAGGCGCGGGCGCCGCTCGTGCGGGCATCGGCGGGGAGCTCCTCAAGTCGATACGTCGAGCACAGCCACACGACCGCATCGGGTCGAAGGCCCACGATCCGGCGGGTCGCCTCGATGCCGTTGATGCCCGGCATGTTGATGTCCATCAACACCAGCCGGGGATCGAGCTCCTCCACCTGGACCACGGCCGCCTCGCCGCTGGCCGCTTCGCCGATCAGCTCGAAGCCGTCCGTCCGCCGGAGGACGGCTTTGGCGGCGAGACGAAACGGTGCTTGATCGTCGACGATGAGGACGGTGATCGGGCCGTGGGTCACCGGGCGCCGGGCCCGCCCGAGCCGCCCGGCCCGCTCAGATAGAGCAGGACGGCCTTGACCCGCCGCCCACAAGCGCTACCTCGCCACATCCGGCGCCGACCGGCACCGGCTCGGAGAGCGCCAAGGTCGCGCCGATCGCGGCGTTGGACTTGCCCTGTGCCATCTCGCCCAGGATCTCGCTCTCCCGCTGTGTGAGTCGGTCAAGATCGCTCGGCTGGCGTCGGGCGGATGCCGAGACGAGCGTCTCTACCACGGCCGGGTCGATCACCGAGCCGCCGCCCGCCACCTCGCAGATGGCATGGACCAGGTCGTCCACCCCGGCGACGCGCTCCTTGAGCAGATAGGCCCGTCCCGCTGACCCCTCGGCCAGCAGCGCCAGAACGTACGCGGGCTCGGCGTACTGACTCAACACCACGACACCGACGTCTGCTCGCTCCGCTCGCAGGCGGGCGGCCAGCTGGATGCCCTCGTCCGTGCCCGTAGGTGGCATTCGGATATCGGTGACGACGACGTCGGGAGCCACGCGCTCGATGAGGGCCAGGATCTCCGGCAGGTCGGCGGCGGCCCCCGCCAACTCCAGCCGGGGGTCGCTCTCGATGAGGCGAGCGAGGCCTTCTCGGAGCAGCGCGTGGTCTTCTGCCAACACCACGCGAACGGCCATGAGCGGGCGAGCTTAGCCATGGCGGTTTCGGCGCCCGCGGTCCCGGAGGAGGGCCGAGTGCGCGGCGTTGGCGCCACACGCGCCGTGGACGCCGGCGCCCGGATGGGCGGACGACGACGCCAGGTAAAGATCTCGGATCGGCGTGCCGGCCCGGCCCAACCCGGGGATCGGCCGAAGGACGAGCTGCTGACGAAGCTGCGCGGTGCCGCCCGAAAGATCTCCCCCGACGAGGTTGGCATCGTCGCGCTGAATGGCGAGCGGACTGAGCTCGTGGCGGGCGATGATTCGCGCCCGAAAGCCCGGCGCATGGCGCTCGATCTGGGCCTCAACGCGACGGGCAAAGAGCTCGACGTCCCGCTCATCCCACCGGCCGGAGATGCCCTCTGATCCGGCGTCATCGACGATGGTCTGGGGCACGTGGGCGTAGGCCCACGCCGACTCCGTCCCCGGGGGACTGCGAGTGGGATCGGCGGTCGTCATCTGACCGACGATCGTGAAGGGACGGGCCGGCACGCACCCGGCCGCCACCTGCCCCGCACTCAAGCCGATCGCCGACGGCGAATCCCCGATGTGCACCGTGCCCGCTGGGACGATCGCCGCATCGGCCCATGGGATCGGCTCGCTCAGAGCCCAATCGAGCTTGAACGTGCTCGGCCCGCGCCTGAACCGACGCAGACCGACCCCCACCCGGGCGGGAAGGTGTTGTCCGGCGAGCAGCGTTTGGTACAACGCGACCGCGTCCACGTCGGCCAACACCGCCCTTGCCCGCATGACCTCGCCGTCGCGCAGGCGCACACCTTCAGCTCGCCCGTCCCGCACCAGGATCTGGTCGACCTCCGCCTCGCATCGCGGGATCCCACCGGCTGTCGTAAGCCGCGAGACAAGCGATGCCGTGAGGGCGCCGGCCCCCCCCACCGGGACCGGGAAGCCAACGTCTTGGGCGAGGGCCGTGAGCAGCCAGCCATAGAGGCCGCTGCCGGCGCGGGTCGGAGAGACGTCGGCATGGAGCGCGTTGCCGGTGATCAGCAGCCGGGCTCCGTCGTTGTGGAAGCGTTGCTCGGCGAGGCGTTGGACGGGCAGCAGCGCGAGTCGTGCTAGCTCACCGAGGCGCTTCGGCCCGAGCCCGGCCGCCAACCGAGCTGAAGATCTGATTGGTGGGAAGGGTCCGAGGAGGGCTTCGACCAGATGCGGTCGGGACGATGTATACAAGCGGTACAGGTCGAGCCACTGAGCGCCGTCACCGGCGGCGACAGCGTCGAGACTCTGGGTCGTGCGGTCCAGGTCCCGCCACAGCACCGCCGCCTTCCTTCCCAGCTGGGGGTGGGCGAGGACGGCGGGGGCGTGGGCCCACTCCAAACCCTGGCGCTCCAGCTCCAGGCGCCGGAGCGCGGGTGATACGGCGGCGAACGGATAGAAGGCGCTGAACAGATCGTTGCGGAATCCCGGAGCCCGTCACCTCGGCCGTGCGGACGGCGCCGCCTGGTTGCGCCGCGGCCTCGAGCACCACGACGTCCCACCCGGCGTCGACCAAGATGTTGGCGGCGACGAGGCCGTTGTGGCCGGCGCCGATGACGACGGCAGTGGGATCCATGTCTCAAACCACAGTCGCATGCCGCGCCGTTGAGCAAAATGGTGCCAACACCCGGCGTCGGGTGGTGTCACCACCCCAGCGTGCGCGAGCGGCCGGACGGACCCGCGAAGTGACCCTGACCCAGCAGGAAATCTCGCCGACCCTCTGCCGGCCACGTGACTAGAATAATGGTCATGTCCGAGGTAACGCTGCCGCTCGCTGAGATCAAGAAGCGTCTGTCTGAGATCGTCGATGGTGTCGAGCATCGCCATGACCGCGTAGTGCTGACTCGCAATGGGCGTCCGGCCGCGGTGATCCTCAGTCCGGACGACCTCGAAGCACTCGAGGAGACGCTCGACATCCTCTCCGACCCGAAAGCGATGCGAGAGATTCGCCAGGCCGAACGAGCGATCGAGGCTGGCGATGTGGTCACCGGCGACGAGCTTCGGACCAAGTACCTCAAACGGTGACCGATTGGACGCTGGAGGTCGCGGCGCCCGCCGAGCGGGCGCTGGCGCGGCTCCCCGCGGGAATTGCCAGTGCCGTCGTCGAGTTCCTCCTCGGCCCACTCGTCGAGTCCCCGCGCATCGTCGGCAAACCGTTGCAGCGAGAGCTCGAGGGCTACTGGTCTGCGCGTCGGGGTGCGTACCGCGTCATCTATCGCCTTGATGACGCGGCGCTCCGCGTAGTTGTTGTGCGAATCGAACATCGAGCAGACGTCTACCGACCTCGGTAGTCCCCATGAGCGGACAGGGCAGTCGCTGTCAAAAGACCGCCCCTGACCTGGTCGGGAAGGGGGGATTCGAACCCCCGGCCTCAGCGTCCCGAACGCTGATCAGCCGGACGTCAGCGGTCATCGGCGACCAAGAACCGCAGGTCACAGGGGGTGCGAGGCCGTCGGCGGACGGCCACGAACGCCCCCGTCCGCGCGCAAAACGCGCGCAAGACTCCGGGCGTCGGCCGCAGACCGGCCTGAGTGCACCTCCTCGGTGATCACTGACGGACGGGGGTCCAGAGGTAGTCGATCGGCAGGGCGTGGATCCGGTCCTCGATCGGGTAGGCACGGGCACCGGTATTGAAGGCCACCCCGGCGACGAACGCATCACCGAGGGCGTCGCGTAGCTTGCGCAACCCTTTGAGCTGGTTGGGGGCGACGCGGGAGCCGGCTTTGACCTCGATGGCCACGACCGCCCCGTCGTCTCGTTCCACGACCAGGTCGACTTCGTCGTCGTCTCCGGTGCGCCAGTGACCGACTCCGGCGACGCCCTCCATCCACCTCGCCTGCTTGAGGACCTCCCAGACGACAAACGTCTCGAGGAGGTGGCCGAGCTCGGTCAGCGACGTCGGGTCCAGGCGGGCGAGCTTGTCCGGGGTGAGGCGCAGCAACCGGGCGGCGAGCCCGGAATCGACGACGTGGATCTTCGGCCTGGCCGACGCCCGCGCCCGCAGCGTCGTGCCCCACGCCGGCAGACGCTCGACGAGGAACACCGCCTCGAGGAGTTTGAGGTACTCCTCCGCCGTGCGCTCCTCGACACCGGCCTTGCGCGCCGCGGCGGCGACGTTGAGCAGTTGTGCGGTCTGCCCTGCCAAGCCGGCTAGGAGGCGAGGGAGCTGGTCGCGCTGGCGCAGCTTGGACAGCTCGCGCACGTCTCGCTCCAGGGTCAGCCCGACGTAGTCGTCGAACCATCGGGCCCGCGCCGCTCCCGCCGAGCGCCCGAGCGCGAGCGGGAAACCGCCGCCAGCCACCCGCTCGAGGTAGGTGGCGCGGGTGGTGGCCGATACGGGACCCCGCACCCCCGCCTGGGGGTCGGCGAACAGCACCTCCAAGCGATCCTCGCGCACCCCGGCGATCTCGCCCTGGGACAACGGGAGCACCGTCATGACATGCAGACGCCCGGTGAGGGACTGCGCCGCCTGAGGCAGCGTAGCGTAACGAGTCGACCCGGTCAGCACGTAGCGCCCCGGGTGGGTGTCCCAGTTGAGCTCCGCTTTGATCGCGTCGAGCAGCAAGGGCACCTTCTGGTACTCGTCGATGCACACCGGTTCCCGACCGCCGACGAACGTCGCCGGGTCGGCCGCCACCGCATCGCGAGTCGCCGGGTCGTCAAGGTCGATGACCTCCACGCCACGCGCACGAGCGAGCTGACGGAGCAGGGTCGACTTGCCGACCGACCTCGGGCCGTGCAGGGCGATGACCGGCTCCGCGGCGAGCCGCTCCTGCAACAGACCGAGCGCCCGCCGCTCCATGATGCGCTTGGACACGGGCCGAGGTTAGCACCTTGTCGCGGAACGTGATGGTCAATCAGTTCGGAACGTGATGGATATAGACTTCGGCACGCGAGGGGACTGCTCGCGTCGCCCTGCGTCCCGTAACGGCCGCCGCGCTAGAAACAGACCCATTCTGGTCGGGAGGCCGGATTCGAACTGTCGCCCGCCAGCTTGATGGGACCACTCGTTCGCCAGTGGGATGGGACCACTTGCCGGGGTTCACTGCGTTGGCGTGGTGATCATGACGGCGAACTCGCGGCCTCAGCGTCCCGAGGGCGGATCGTGCGGATCTGGATGGACGGTGGCGGATTATCGTGGCAGGTCAGGAGGGGTGAGCGGTCGGCCATGGACAACACCGGACGAACTCGGATGTGCCACGACGGCCCGAGGGCAGCGTGACGGCACCGCTACAAGGACCGGAGTCGCCAGGTCCGTAGGCGGACCTCAACAGAAATCGACCAGCCGCCTCGGGCAGAGCTCAAGGCGGGTCGAGGCTGGCTGGGTCCAGAAATAGAAGGTCGGGCTCAAAGAACCGGCTGTAGTCCATCGTTCCAGCTCTCTTTCGACCGATACGGCACCCCCTTCAGGGAGTCTTCTCTGTCAATTCCCCCCATCCGATGAGACCCCACGGACGCTTACTCTCGTCGAGCGTCCCGTCTGGATTGGTCATGGCGGCTTTCTCGGCTGCGGTCAGGGTTAGGTGCACCATGATTGAACCTCCTGGCGGCACCGTTCCTTTGTACGTCGTGCAACATCCGTTCGGTGCGAGCGAAACGCCCGGCGTGTTCGTGCTGGTCATGCTGATCTCGTACGGTGCGCCAGGAAGGCTTGCCACATCCACCTCTATATCCACTGGGTGGTCCGTCGCGTTGGTGAATATCGGATGAGGGACGCAATGCAACGCCACCGCCATCCCTCGGAAATGGGCGAGAAAGACCTTTAGAAGGTCGATCATCTCATGTAGTGTCGCGAGGCCAACCTTCTTGGTCGTCTCGTCGAGAAGGCCCCCAGAAGACTCGGTGGGCTTTGGTTTCTCAAGAGGAGGCTTCTCTTTTCGGTGTTCCTCTCCGTTAGGATCCACGACAGGTTAGTACGCGCGTAGTATCGTGATGGTGTGGAGGTCACGGAGGGCGGGCTCGCGCGTTTCTTCGAGGTGGTGCTGCCACACGTGAACGAGGTGCAACGCCGAGTCGTTGCGG
>Ga0302326_10003543_pt1 | contig 36650 bp, 38 predicted proteins | sample Palsa_T0_3_FD_202264 | JGI IMG/M metagenome (GOLD analysis project Ga0302326, IMG submission 202264) | Peat permafrost microbial communities from Stordalen Mire near Abisko, Sweden - Palsa_T0_3 | ecosystem: Environmental > Terrestrial > Soil > Palsa > Peat permafrost | place: Sweden: Abisko... | reverse complement strand
CAACCTGGGCCCGCAGATTGACCCCAAGGATATCGATTATCTCGAAGTTCAACGCGGCAGTTACGATGCGGAATATGGAGACCGCACGTACGGAATCTTCAACATCGTGCCCCGAACCGGTTTCGAGAGTAACAATGAGGCGGAACTCGTCCTCTCTTTCGGCAATTGGTACCAAACCAACGATCAAATCAATTTTGGCAGCCACACCCAGCGCTTCGCCTACTACATCAGTCTCAACGGAAATCGCAGCAACTACGGTCTGCAGGCCCCGATCGGGCAAGTGGTTCACGACGCGGACAACGGTTATGGGGGATTCGCGTCCCTCATATTCAACGCCAGCCCGTCCAACCAGTTTCGGATGGTTGCTTCGCTGCGCCAGGATTATTACCAGATTCCCATCGATCCATATCCTAACTCAGCCGGCAATCAGGTGTATCCGAGTTACGGCCTGCGCGATAGTGAACGTGAACCCGATGGTTACGTCACCTTTTCCTGGATTCACACATTTAATCCAAATCTGCTGCTTACGGTTTCCCCCTTCTATCATTACAACCAGGCCGCCTATAACGGCGGGCCGAATGATGTGCCGGTGATCTCCACCGTGCACCAGACCGCCAATTACGCTGGCGCGCAAGCGAGCTTGAACGCGACCTTTCTGAAGAACAACGACTTTCAAGTGGGCGTGTATGGATTCGCCCAGCACCAGGCGAACTTGTTTAATAATGTATTTACCGATTGCGCGCCGAACTGTCAGAATTTCGGCCCGTCTACGGCTGCGGTAACTGGCGGCGTGGGAGAAGCGTTCATCAGCGACCGATTCAAGGTGACCTCGTGGTTGACTCTAATCGCGGGTTTTCGCTACTCGCACTTCGCCACCCCTGGAGTTGGAACTGAGCCGGGCGTTATCGAGAACGCGGCGGACCCGCGCTATGGCATCGCCATCAGAGTACCGAAAATAAACTGGGTCTTTCATGCTTTTTACGGCGACTTTTATCAACCGCCTCCGCTCTTGACTGCTACCGGTCCATTGCTCGAACTAGCCACTAGCCAGACTTTGACGTTCGCTCCCCTGCGTGGAGAGCGCGATCACGAATATCAATTCGGCGTCTCGATTCCCTTTCGCGGGTGGGTGCTGGAGGAAGATAGTTTCCAAACCCGCGCGACGGACTGGCTGGATCACAACAATATCGGCGAATCAAACATCTTCTGGCCAATCACCTGGACTGCCGCACTCATTCAAGGCTGGGAAACCACGCTGCGTTCCCCGCGCCTATGGCGCCGCGCTCAGATCCACCTGGCCTACTCGAATCAGATCGCCCAGGCCACAGCCCCCATCACCGGAGGCGTGGTTTGCCCGGTCCCCGTGACGCCGGCCTGTCCGGTTGCCATCCCACCGGGATATTCGCCCGTGGATCACGATCAGCGAAACACTTTGAACCTCGGCGCGAATTCGATCCTTCCCTGGCAGGTATTCGCTTCTACGAATGTCTACTATGGCTCGGGATTCACGAATGGTCTTCCGGACGCGCAATATCCGGGGAACTATCTGCCGCAGCACACCACCTTTGATATTTCCCTGGGGAAAAGCTTTGGCGAAAAGGACAAATACCGGATCTCAGTGACCGCTCTGAATGTAGCGAATCGCCGGGTGCTACTCGACAATAGCCTGACCTTTGGAGGATTCCATTATAACGATCCGCGAGAAATCTACGTGGAATTCCGCTGGAGGTTTCACTACTGACCGCTCGATCCCGCGGGCGGTTCGGCTAGGGCGGGGCGACTCGCATCTATGTCGAATATTACTATCAGGCGCCGCCGCTCAACAGCCTAGCGGGTCCAATGATTCGACTCGCGATCGCGCAAGTTCGGGGATTCATTCCACATATAAAGGCGGCGACCTTTTAGGCTGGGATGTGACCGTACTAACCAGACAACGGCAAGCGCCCGACTCCACGACTATACAACGCTTGGTCGAAGCCTTCGCTAGTGAGTGAAGGCACTACGGCGCTCCCTCACGGTCGCGGCTCGGCACGAGAGTCACGCGAGATTGGTGCCTTTCGTTTCCGGCAGCGTGAAAATGAGCGCGGCGCCGATCAGAAAGAACGCAGAGTTGAGTGCGAGCCCTGCGCCAAAGCCTTGACGATCGGCGATGGCTCCCACGGCAAATGGCGCAAGAGCGCTGGCGGCGCGGCCGGTGTTATAGACGAAGCCTTGCGCGGAGCCGCGGATGGAAGTGGGATACAGCTCGGCCAGCATGGTTCCGAACAACGAGAAAAATCCGGTGCCGAAGAATCCCACGAGCGGCCCCAGCGCGAGCAGCCAGGCTTCCGAATGCGATCCAGCCCAAACCGGCGTGAGTCCGTAGATGGGCGTAAGAATGGCGGCGATGATGACGTAAACGAAGAAAGCCGGACGCCTTCCCCACCAATCTGCCAGCCAGCCGAAACTGGCGTAACCCAGAAAGGTTCCGAATTGCATGGTGAAAATCCATGCGCTGGTTTGGACCACATTCAGGCCCGCGCCGCCTTGGGAACGGGGAGCCGAGAGAAATCCTGGAAGCCAGGTGTTGAGTCCCCAGTAGGCGAACAGCATCGACGTGGCCAGAGCGGTGCAAAGCCAGGTGCGCTTGGCGAGCGGAGGCCGGAAGAGATCGAGCCATGGACTCGCGGCCTTCCTGGCGCTCCAGAGCGGCGTCTCTTTCACTTTGCGCTGGATCCAGATGGTGAGCAGCGCGGGAAGCAGTCCGGTGAGAAAGAGCACGCGCCATCCGAAGCGAGGCAGAATGAAGGCGGTGGCGGCGGCCGCGAGCATGTAGCCAAGGGCCCAGCCGGATTGCATCAGCGCGATGGCTTTGGCGCGATGGCGCGGCGGCCAGCTTTCGGCCACCAGGACAGCGCCGGCCGACCATTCGCCGCCCAGTCCAAATCCGACGATGCATCGCCACACGATGAGCGTCAGCAGGCCGGTGGAAGCGGCCGATCCGCCGGAGCCGATCGAGTAGACCAGGATCGTGAGGATCAGCGTGCGGCGACGCCCGATGCGGTCGGAAAGAAAACCCGCGCCGATGCCGCCCAGCGCGGAAGTGATCAAAGTTGCGGAGCTGACCAGGCCAGCGGTGGCAGCCGACCAGTGGAACTCGGAGCGCAGCGTTTGAACCACGAAAACGTATAGCAGGACGTCGTAGGAATCCAGAACGAAGCCCGCCATGGCCGCCCAGAGCGCGAAGCCGCGTTGCTCGGTAATCCAAGCGAATGGGCTGGTGCGAGCGGCCGGCGTGGCGGATTGCGTCGGGTAAGGCAGGGCAGATTCAAAATATCATGGAACGCTCGTGCGTTACTCTGATCGCATGGAGTCCGCGATCCAGACCATCCAGCTTACGCGCCGCTACGATTCGCTGGTAGCGGTGGATCATCTGGAATTCAGCGCGGCGGCGGGGTCCATCTTCGGGTTGCTGGGCCCGAACGGCGCGGGCAAGAGCACGCTCATCAAAATGCTGACGACGCTGCTGCCGCCCAGCAGCGGCACGGCTCGGGTGGCGGGCTACGATATCGTCCGGAAGCCGGCGGATGTGCGGCGCAGCATCGGGTATGTGGCGCAAATGCTCTCAGCCGACGGCGATCTCACAGGCTACGAGAACCTGCTCATATCGGCCAAGCTGTACGGCATCCGCGGGCAGGCCCGCGAATCGCGCATTGGCGAGGCTCTGGAATTCATGAGCCTGACCGAGGCGGCCGAAAAGCGCGTAAAACATTATTCGGGTGGGATGATCCGGCGCCTGGAGATCGCGCAATCCATGCTGCATCGGCCGGAGGTCCTATTTTTGGATGAACCAACCATAGGCCTGGACCCGGTAGCCAAACGGTCGGTTTGGGACCACATTCGCGAATTGCGGGAGCAGTTCGGCACAACCATTCTCATGACCACGCATGACATGCAGGAGGCGGACGGGTTGTGCGACATGGTGGCGATCATGTATCAGGGCCATATTGTCTCGCTGGGGACGCCCGTCAGCCTGAAGGCCGGCGCGGGGCCGGAGGCGACGCTGAACGACGTATTCATTCTCTCCACGGGCGCGGCCATGACGGATGGAGCAGCGGAGGAAGGAGGAACTTTCCGGGATGTCGGAAGAACTCGCCGTACGGCACGCCGCCTGGAGTGACACGCCGCAGCCGCTGGCGCTGCTGCTTCAGATTCTGGCGGTTGCGGAGGCCGATGTCCGCAAGCTGCTGCACGATCCGATGGAACTCTTCACGCGGATGCTGCAGCCGGTGTTGTGGCTGGTGATATTCGCACCCGTGTTTTCACGCACGCGAGCGATTCCAACGGGCGGTTTGCGGTACCTGGACTTCATGGCGCCCGGAGTTCTGGCGCAGAGCGTGATGTTTGGGGCCATCTTCTACGGCGTCTCCATCATTTGGGAACGCGATCAGGGAGTCCTGCAAAAGTTTCTCGTGAGTCCCGCGCCGCGAGTCGCGCTGGTGGCGGGGCGAGCGCTTTCCTCCACGTTCCGGGCAGTGGTGCAAGCGATCGTGGTGTACGTCATCGCGCTCTGGATGGGAGTCGCGCTCCAATTCTCGGCTTGGCGGATGGCCGGAGTGCTGTTGACCGTAATGCTGGGGGCGGCCATTTTCTCGACATTCTCGCTGGTGGCGGCGTGCATCGTGAAATCGCGGGAACGATTCATGGGGATCGGCCAGGTGTTGACCATGCCTCTGTTTCTTGCGAGCAACGCGATCTATCCGCTGAGCCTGATGCCCGGGTGGCTGCAGGTTCTGGCTAGGATCAATCCGCTGAGCTACCAGGTGGACTTGCTACGCGGACTCATGGTGCGGGGTGGGTACAGCGTTCTGGGATTCGGGATGGATGCGGCAGTTCTGGCGTTGTGGCTGGCGGTATTGATTGCGATCGCGACCAAGTTGTATCCGCGAATCGTGATTTAAAATCGTGGAGCGCCCAGCGCCATTTTAGGATGCCAAAGCGCCGAATGAGCCGAATTCAGCCATTTCGCGCTGGATACGTTGGCGGTCCCTTGGGACTGTGAAGCGAAAGGCGGAGCCCGACCCCGCCGCGGACTCGACCCAGATCCTTCCACCATGCCACTGCACGATTCGCTGGCAGATGGCCAGGCCGATGCCCGTTCCAGGAACGTCCCTGCCGTGCAGCCGCTTGAAGATTCCGAAAATCTGCTCGTGATACTCGGGTGAGATACCGATGCCGTTGTCGCGGACGGTAAACAGCCAATCGTCGCCCAAAGCTTCCGCGGAGATCCGGATGTCGAGCGGCCTTGAAGAAGAACGATACTTGATCGCATTGCCGATCAGGTTCTGGAGCAACAAGGTGAGTGAGCGGTCGTCGATCCAAACATCCGGAAGTGGCTGATGGGTGATGGTGGCGCCGCTTTCCCGGATTGAAGCGGAGAGCGCGAACAATACTTCGGCCAGGGCGCTATCTGCTGAGCTGGGCTCCGTGGGAATTGTCTTCGCAGCGCCGGTGGAAGAATACTGGAGCAGGTCTCGGATTAAGGAACTCATTCGCTCCACTCCCGCGACGATGTGGGCCACGAACTCAGCGGCATCGGGTCCGCCTTGCTCGCGATAACGGCTGACCAGCAACTGGGCGAAGCTTCCTACGGTGCGGAGTGGTTCCTGCAAGTCGTGGCTGGCGACATAAGCGAACTGGCGCAGCTCTTCGTTGGAGCGCTGGAGCACTTGGCGGGCGGCTTCCAGACGTTTTCGTTCCTGCTCGGCCATGGTGAACAGACGGGCGTTTTCGATGGCGATCCCGGCCTGCGACGCCAGGCTGGCGGCGACGTTTTCGTCGCGCTCGGAGAACGGCCGGGGGCCGCGGCGCCCGAAAAATAGAACGCCGACCACCGCGCCGGGACGCGATATGACCGGCAGAGCGATGCAGTTATCGAGCGAAAGCACGTGGGCGACGGTTCCGATCCAGGTCTCGCTCCCCGTGGACTCCTCCTGGCTATTCGTCGAACAACGCAATGGCTTTTTCCATAAGAAGTGCGCGCCGTCAATGAGGGCGTGACTGCCGAGCAAAGAGCTGATCTCAGCCGCGGGCAGGCCAGAAGCGCAGCGCAGCGCGAATTTTCGCGCGCCTTCCACCACGCCTTCCGAGAAGAAAATGCCAATGTCGGCGCCGCTGAGGTCTCTTCCGGCGTCCAGGACGGCGGGCAACAGGGCATCCAGATTCAGCTCGGCGGAGAGAATCCCGCCCACGTGATTCAACAGCTCGATCTGCGCCCGCGCGGCGCGTTCCCGAGCATAGGCCTGCGTGCGATCGGCCTCAGCCTGCCCCATTTCCTGGATGTAATGCTCCACCTCGTATTGCCGCTCGCGGGCCCGTAACGCGGCGCGGACCACGGTGAGCAGAGTTATGGATCGCAGAGGACGCTCCAGCAGGGTGATATTACCCAGCGGCTGCATGAGCGCGAAGCGTTCCCGCATTTTCCCAGGCAGTGCCTTACTGCCCGTCAGAATGATGAATGGAAAGTCGGACCACGCCGGCTGGGCCTTCACCCAGCCGTGCAGCGCGGGAATGTTGCCGTCCAAAGCCTCGTCGGCGATAACGGCCGCTCCGGCGCCGGCGTTCAGCTTGGAGATGAGGTCGCCGACGCTGGAACAAATCTGAGCCGTCAGGTGCTCGCGTTCCATCACCGCGCAGGCCAGCTCTGCGTCGCGGCCGACCGGCGCAAGAATCAGCACTTGGGTGCGCGTTGTCTGGCGCTCGGCCTCAGCGCTCGGCAAGTTGCCTGTCCTTCGAGAGCAGCTGACCAAGGTCCCCGTGGAAGGTCGGCACTCCAGTTAAGATTCCCTGAAAGGCGGAAAGCGGCGGTCCAACCAGGACGCCTTGCGGGCCCATGCGGAATTCCCGAATGGTCTCTTCGTGGGCGCCACTACGTTTCTTTATTACCGAAATGGCCTTCTTGACGGCTCCGTGAAACTCGAAATAACGCAGCAGAACCACCGTGTCGGTGAGATAGCTCAAATCGATCGGCGACTGCATGTGCCCGATCAGTCCCTGCTGGGCCATCACAAGAATGCTGAGCGTTCCCTGGCGATTCAGGTACGCCAGCAGCTCGTGCATTTGCATCACGAGGAATTGTTCGGCCGGCATGGCGTTGAGATAGCTATTCAAGCTGTCGATCACGACCACGCCGTGCGGATTCTGCTGGACCCGTTCGCGTACCCGGTGAGCGAATTGCCCGGGCGATAATTCGGCCGCGTTCACGCCTTCAATCAGGAGGCGCCCGCTGGCAAGGTGGGGTTCCAGATGCATGCCTAATCCCTTGGAGCGCTCGATCAGCGTGCTGCGACTTTCGTCGAAGGTGTAGATAGCGGCCGACTCTCCCCGCTCCAAGGCAGCCAATGCATATTGAGTGGAGAGGGAGGACTTCCCGGCGCCCGCGGGCCCAACCAGCAGCATGTTGGTGCCGCGATGAACACCATCGCCCAGCAGTGCATCCAAAGCGGGCACGCCGCTGCTCACCATTTGCCCCGCGCAGGAATCGGCAGTATCCTCGATGGCGATCCTCGGGAAAACCGAAAGGCCGCCCTTGGCGATCACAACATCGTGGTAGCCGCCCCGGAAGTTGGCACCGCGCATTTTCGTGATTTGAATACGGCGGCGCTCGGCTCCGTATTCGCGAACCAGGCGCTCCAGCACGATTACGCCGTGCGTGATGCTGTGAACTTGCAATTCGTGCGAGCGCGACGTCAGGTCGTCGAGCAAAAGAGCGGTGGAGCGGCGGCCCGCGAAAAATTGTTTCAGCGCCAGAACCTGGCGGCGGTAACGAAGCGGGTCCTGGGCAAGCAGGCGAATTTCAGCCAGTGAATCGAAGGCCACCCGGTCCGGCTGCAGCGCCTCGATGCGGTCCAGGATGAGCTTGATGGTCTCACTCAGCTCGACCTCGGAGGGATGCAGGAGCGTATAGTATTGGTCGGCTGCGAAGTTGGCCTCGGGGGGCGTTAGCTCGAAGATCGTGACTGCGTCCAGCGACCAGCCGTGGGAGCGAGCTACCGCGCGCAATTCTTCGGCGGTTTCCGATAGCGTGATGTAGAGGCACTTTTCGCCGGCACGCGCGCCTTCCAGCATGAACTGAAGCGCCAGTGTGGTCTTGCCGGTCCCAGGAGCGCCTTCCAACAAGTAGATCCGGTTCGGATTTAGCCCGCCCAGCAGAACGTTATCCAAGCCTTCGACGCCGATAGACAGCCGCCCTGAAAGATCCTCGCTGTGTTCCTCTTCGGTGTGTTCGCCGGCCAAGGATAGTGCCCTCCGCCCCGTTAGACTCTGGACGGTTCCGAGGGTTACAGAGAGTCAGACTTGAGCTTCGACACGCTCGGGGATCCAGCGCTCCACAATCCCCCGGACTGCCTCGGCATAGGGCTCGAAGCCCAGAGGTTTCTGAACGTATTCTCGCGCGCCCAACGACAAGGCTCGCTGAACCTCGGCTTTATTTTGCGTGGAGCTAAAGATCACGATGGGGATATTTTTCCGGCGGTATTGCTGCAGGACGGTCTGCCCGTCCACGCGTGGCATGTTCAGATCGAGAATGATCAGCTGCGGTTGGAAGTCCGCCGAATTCAGGAGTGCCAGCGCCTGCTCGCCATCGTTCGCGACTCGTAGCTGCGGGGGAGAAGGAACCTGCGCTAGAGCGACGCGGATAAGCAGCACATCGGCCGGATTATCTTCGACAAGGAAAACTTCCGTTTTTGGCATGGCTCGGCGTGTCGGGCACCCACTTGTGAGATTCGCCTAGGGCCGATTCGTTACATGAGTACTAGGGACGGGTCACGCGCAGGCAGAACTGTTCACGCGCGCGCCTGATTCTTCGAGGAAGACCTGGAATCCGAATTGAGCGATGCGTTCGCCTTTTCCCCAACGGCTTATGTTCCATTCAACGCGTAAGCATCGGATGTCGGGGCGCTGGGCTAAGTTCAGCAGGACCGAATACACTCCGCAGTATTGCCGCTGCCGGAGCGAGATCAGAGGCTTGGTTCCCCATTCGACTTGATCCGGCGAACCCCAGACCGAGACCGCGAGGCCGGTACGTTCCACCACCGCGTTCACACCGAGGGTGAGGACGAGGAGCTTCCCACGATAGTCATCCAAGTCTACGGCCGGACCGAAACCGTCTATTCGCCGGACAGAATCCGGGAGCAGACATTTCGGTGCGCGACTACCCTTCGACTGCTGTCGGCCGGTTTTAGACAGCTGCTGCTCGGGGCTGTCTTGGTCGTCGATCATCTCTACAGCGACAACTTCTGCGTCCATTAGACTTAGCTCCCGTAACCGTACTTAACGGCAATAACGCGCAACTTGTTTAGTTCTCTACCGGTAAAATTTGGAGCAATTTTTGCACCAGGCGCGTAGATCCCGATCTCTGGGTTGGGCTCAAGTAGCAGATTCCATGTAGAATCCGTGGTCCACACGATGCCGCAGGCTGACCGAAACCACGCAGTTCCCGGAGTAAACTTTGACTTACCGGATAGAAAATGCAAGCAATCTGAGGCACGATCCCGTTTCAGGGTCGCGAGGTTCCCCAAAGCCTCGCGAAGCGTAGTAACATCATCAGTACCTAGTCAAAGGGCTGGGCCGTGGATTGCACTGGCCCACCTGATCGGAGGAACGGAACAATGGGAATTCTTCTTCCTGGCTTCGCGGACGAATGGGTGCTGAAGCGGGTTCATACAGCAATAGGCCAGGCACCGATTCGTATGGTGGTCAGGGGCGGGGCGGACGTGTCGCCTCAGGGAGTTTCTCCAGTTGCCACCGTGGTGATCGACGATCGCAAGACGCTGGCGGGCCTGCTGCGCGACCCGGAAATTAGTTTTGGCGACGCCTACATGGACGGCAAGCTCGAGGTGGAAGGCGATTTGGTTCGCTTCCTCGAGGCGATCTACAGGTCGATGGAGAGTTCGCCAACCATCGGCAAGTGGTATTCGCGGCTGGCATCCCAGTGGTTGGACGTATGGCAGGACAATACTCCCAGCGGTTCGCGCAAGAACATTCATCGGCACTACGATTTAGGAAACGATTTTTATAAGCTGTGGCTGGACGATCAGCTCGTCTACACGTGCGCGTATTTCCCGACGCCGTCTTCGACGCTGGAACACGCGCAGGTTGCCAAAATGGATCACGTGTGCCGCAAGTTGCGATTGGAGCCGGGCGAGACGGTGGTGGAAGCGGGGTGCGGCTGGGGAGCGCTGGCGCTGCACATGGCGCGCGAGTACGGAGTGTCGGTGAAGGCGTATAACGTTTCCCGGGAGCAGATCGCTTTCGCGCGCCAAAGAGCGCGAGCAGAAGGCTTAAGCGATCGCGTGGAGTACATCGAAGACGACTACCGGGCCATCTCGGGACAATTCGACGTGTTTGTCTCGGTCGGAATGTTGGAGCATGTGGGCTCGGATCACTTCCAGGAGCTTTCCGACATCATACATCGCAGCATCGGCGACAAGGGCCGCGGGCTGCTGCATTTCATCGGGCGTAATAGTCCCGCGGTGTTCAGCCGCTGGATCCGCAAGCAGATTTTCCCCGGTGCGCACACCCCCTCGCTGCGGGCGGCGCTGCAGATCCTGGAACCGAAGGATTTTTCGGTGTTGGACGTGGAAAATCTGCGGATGCACTACGCCAAGACGCTGGAACATTGGCTGGAGCGCTTCGAGAGCTCCCGGCAACAGGTGGCGGCGATGTACGATTCCCGCTTCGTGCGCGCATGGCGCTTGTATCTGGCGGGGTCGCTGGCGGCGTTTCGCGTGGGGCATCTGCAATTGTTCCAAATCCTGTTCACCGGTTCCCAGCGCCAGCCCATTTTCTGGACGCGCGATCCGTTGTATGCCGCCGATACGAAGCCGGCAGTGGAGAAGGTCCGCGAGAAGGTCAAATGGACGCATGCGATGTCCTGATCGTGGGCGGCGGGCCGGCCGGCTCGGCGTGCGCGTGGGGGCTCGGAAACTCCGGGCTCGACGTTCGGATCCTCGACAAACAGAAGTTTCCGCGCGATAAGGTCTGCGGCGGCTGGATCACGCCCGCGGTTTTGAGCGAGCTTGGAATCGAGGCCTCCGAATACGCGCGCGGAAGGCTATTGCAGCCCATCACCGGGTTTCGCACGGGCTGCATTGGCGGACCGGCCATCGACACCGATTACGGCCGGACAGTGAGCTACGGGATTCGCCGCCGCGAGTTCGACGAATACCTGCTGCGGCGCTCGGGTGCGCGATTGCTGGAGCCAGGCGCGCTCACTGGCCTCGAGCGCGACAGTGGTGGCTGGATCGTCAACGGGCAAATCAAGACCCGGCTGGTGGTGGGAGCGGGCGGGCATTTTTGTCCCGTGGCGAAATTGACGGGCGCGAAGCAGACGGGTGAAAACGCGGTGGTGGCGCAGGAGGCCGAGTTCGAGATGGACCCACAACAACGCGCCGGTTGCCGCATTCGTCCGGAGTTTCCGGAACTTTACTTTTGCGCCGACATGAAGGGCTACGGTTGGTGTTTTCGCAAGCAGAATTTCCTGAACATCGGGCTGGGAAGAATGGATCGGCGCCGGCTGTCGGAACATGTGGCGGCGTTCGTGCGCTTTTTGCAGGCCACCGGGCGGATCGCATTCGATATTCCGGCGGCGCTGCTGGGCCATGCATATCTTTTGTACGGGGTCTCTGAGCGCCAGCCGGTGGATGATGGCAGGTTGTTGATCGGGGATGCGGCGGGCCTGGCGTACAAGCAGAGCGGCGAAGGGATCCGGCCGGCCATCGAATCGGGACTGCTGGCCGCGCGGGCCGTCCTGGCAGCGCAAGGGAACTACTCGCGCCTAGGGCTTCAGCCATACGAAGCGCTGTTGCGAAAGCGGTTCGGAACGTCCGGGCAGGATTGGGCGTCGAAAGTGGGGCAGCGCTTACCGTCCGCATGGATCGGGGCTTTGGGAAGGATGTTGCTCGGAACCCGCTGGTTCGTGCGCGAGGTAGTGATCGATCGCTGGTTCTTGCACGCGAGCGAGCCGGCAATGGATGGGTATGCCGCGGGCCGCTTGCTTACGCGCGCGGTTCGGTAGGGCGCTTGCTTACGCGCGTGGTTCCGTAGCGCCGGATTCGGATTCCAGCTCGCCCCGAAGCGCCGCGGCGGGGCCACCGCGTTGGGCGTCCTCGACGATCTGGCGGGCGCGGGCAGCTTGATCGCGAGCCACGCGAACCTCGAAGGCCAGGTTGGGAAGCACCGAATCGCCGACCAGCACGGCCGCGACGCCGTTTGCATCCAACAGGTTCTTTATCGTCGTGGCTTCCAATTCAGTCGCGGCGCTGGCGATGGTCTCCAGATCGAACTCGGACGAGGGATCCACTTCCTCGGCTTCGTCTTCGTCCGGCAGCGGATTTTCAGCGATGAGCTTCTCGGCGCGGGCGATGTCGGCAGTTGCAACGCGTACCTCGAAAACGCCTTCGGGCACTCCGGGCGCGGAGTCGTCCAACAGCACGGCCTGCACCCCCGCATCCTGCAAAAGGGCGAGAATTTCCTGACAGTCTTCTTTGGCGCTCGCGTCCATAGAGCGATACACCGTAACCAATCCCGTTCCGTTGCTCACGATTTGATTCTAGAGGATTGGTGGCGGGCAACGGGCGGTAGAATAATAATTGGAGGCTATATGGCGGATCAAGACTACGGCAACAAGGCGGTATGGTTCATGGCAGGGATCGCAATCGGGGCGACGGTGGCGTTGCTCTACGCGCCGGCCACGGGCGAGCACACGCGGCGGCAGCTAGCCAGGAAAGCGCAAAAGGGCCGCGACGCGCTAGCCGACTCCGGCGGCGACTTGCTGGACCGCGGGCGCGAGATGTATGAACGCGGAAGGAAGCTGGCCGATGAAGCTGCCGACATGTTCGAGCGCGGCCGGAAAATCGTGGAGAGCACCGCATCCAATCTGAAAGGATAAAGAGATTCATGAGTACGATTGCCGAGCCGGTGAAGGCCGCGCCGCACGCGTTTCGAAACGAACCCGTGTCCGATTTCTCGAAATCCGCGAATCGCGAGGCGATGGAGCGGGCGCTACGCGAGGTGCGGGCGCAGTTGGGACGCGAATATGAGCTGCTGATCGCGGGGCGCCGCGAGACGACGCCTGACAAGCTGAAGTCGCTGAACCCGTCGCGGCCGAGCGAGGTGGTGGGCATTCACAGCAAGGCCACCGCGCAACTCGCCCAGGAAGCGGTGGAGGCGGCTCACGCATATTTTCCAGAGTGGAGCGCGGTGTCCGCCGAGACTCGCGCGCATATTCTGCTGCGCGCGGCCGGGTTGTTTCGCGACCGCAAGTTCGAGTTCGACGCGTGGCTAGTGTATGAGGCGGGCAAGACCTGGCCCGAAGCGGACGCCGATGTTTCCGAGGCGATCGATTTCTGCGAATACTATGCGCGCCAGATGCTGCGTTTGAACAAACCGGATCCGCTGGTGCAACTGCCGGGCGAGAAGGACGAACTGTTCTATCTGCCGCTGGGCGTGGGCGTAATCGTGCCGCCGTGGAATTTCCCGCTGGCCATCATGGTGGGGATGACGACGGCCGCGCTGGTGGCGGGGAACACGGTGGTGATCAAGCCGTCCAGCGATACGCCGACTATTGCCGCGAAGTTCGCCGAAGTTTTGCACGACGCGGGGTTCCCGCCGCAATCGTTCTCTATGCTGGTCGGCAGCGGCGCGGTGGTGGGCGATCTGCTGGTGGAACATCCGCTAACGCGCTTCATCGCGTTCACGGGATCGAAAGAGGTTGGGCTGCGCATCAACGAGCTGGCCGCGAAGCCGCGCAAGGGACAGAAGTGGATCAAGCGCGTACTGGCCGAAATGGGCGGCAAAGACGCGATTGTGGTGGATCGGGAGACGGATGTCGACACCGCGGTGAAGGGTGTCATGTGGTCGGCGTTCGGGTTCCAGGGTCAAAAATGCTCGGCGTGTTCGCGCGCCATTGTGGACGCGGCCATTTACGATGAGTTCGTGGAGAAGCTGAAGGCCGAGGTCGCGGAGTTGAAGGTGGGGCCGGCGGACGATCCGGGGAACTACATGGGCCCCGTGATCAATGCAGGCGCGATGCAGTCGATTTTGGATTACGTCGAGGTCGGCAAGCAGGAAGGCCGGCTGGTGGCTGGAGGCGGAAAGGCGCCGGGCGACGGGTATTTCGTGGAGCCGACAGTGATCGCGGATGTGGATTCCAAGTCGCGCATCTTTCAGGAAGAGATTTTCGGGCCGGTGCTGGCAGTGGCGAAGGCGCGCAATTTCGAGCATGCGCTGGAATTGGCGAACGATTCCGAGTATGGATTGACGGGCGCCGTCTACTCCAGGAATCACGAAAAGATCCGCGAGGCGCGCGAGAAGTTCTTCGTCGGGAACCTGTACATCAATCGCAAGTGCACCGGCGCGATGGTGGGGGCGCATCCGTTTGGCGGGTTCAACATGTCCGGGACCGATTCCAAGGCGGGCGGGCCGGACTATTTGCTGCAGTTCTTGCAGGCCAAGGTGATCGGCGAGAAGATTTCGTGATAGCGTAGGGATGTTCGGCGGGCCTGGGGGTCCAATGTGACGCCCGATCAGAAGGGGACCAAGAAGTCACAACTCCAGGGTCGATTCCGAACGACGCGGCGAAGGGCGCATGAATAATCGGCGCCCTTTTCCATTTGGGGGCCGCTCCCTTACGGTCGCGGTTCAGAAATGGGGGCCGCTCCCTTACGGTCGCGGTTCAGAAATGGGGGCCGCTCCCTCACGGTCACGGTTCGGAAACGGTCTCGAGCGGGTTGGGATAGGCGTCGGGATCCCGATCCACATCACCGTGGAGGCACTGAAAATCCTTTTCAATCAGGATGGACAGGTGCTTGCCGGATTCGAGCGGCTGCTCGGCGGAAAGGCCAACCCGGTCCGTGGTGAACCATTCGATCCCCGCGGCGGCGGGGACCTGGATTCTGAGCCAGCCGTTCTGGTACGAGGCTTGGACGGCGGGGACGTTGGATGACGATTCTAGCGTGTAGGCGAAATTAGCGCCGGGCGCGAACTGGACGCCGTCTTCGACAAAACCGGTCTTGCTGAACTGCGCCACTTCGGATTGGCTCAGCCGCAACCGCAGCGAGTTTCCCTGGATGCGGAGTTTCATTGGATTCTAGATGCTCCTGAATAGATGTTAAAACGGGCGTCGCGAACGAAGCCGAGCAGAGTCAGGTTGAAGCGCTGCGCGGTTTCCACCGCCAGGCTGGAGGGCGCGCCGACGGCGGCCAGGATGGGGATCCCGCCCATCAGCGCTTTCTGAACCAGTTCGAAGCTGGCGCGGCCGCTGACCAGCAACAGGCAGCCACTGAGCGGCGTGCGCCCAGCCAGCATCTGGGAGCCGATCAACTTGTCGAGGGCGTTGTGGCGGCCGACGTCTTCGCGCAAAAGCTGGAGCTTTCCCTGGGGGTCGAAGAGAGCCGCAGCATGGAGCCCGCCGGTGCGGTCGAAGACCGGCTGCGCGCGCCGCAACGTTTCGGGGAGGCGATGAATGACGGTGGACGCGACCAGCGGCGCGTTGCGCGGCAGCACCGGGCAGCCTTGCATCCGGATGGCTTCGATGGACGCCTTGCCGCACACGCCGCAGCTTGAGCTGGTATAGAAGTGGCGCTCCAGGCGATCCAGGTCCACTTCGACGCCGGCTTTCAGTTCCACCGTCACCGAGTTGCCGAGTTGCCGCGGATTGCTGCCGTTGCCATTGGCGTTAGGCGACCAGTGGATTTCGCGAATTTCGCCGGCGTCATGGAGGATGCCTTCGGTGAACAGGAATCCGGCGGCCAGCTCGAAGTCGTGGCCGGGGGTCCGCATGGTGAGGGAGACGGGCTTTTCGCCGAGGCGGATTTCGAGTGGTTCTTCGACGGCCAGAAGATCCTGAACGGGAGCTGAGGAATCGCCGTCGACCTTTTGGACGGGTACTGTCAGGATGGGCCGGTTCACTCCAGCTTCATGGTAACGCGGCAAGCCGGGGCGCGGGCACGGTGGTGGCGCGGGCTTAGGCCAGGTTCGGGAGTTTGATGATCTTTTTCTGGATGGCGTACTGAACAAGCTGCGCTTTGTTGTGGATGTCCAGCTTGCGCATGAGATTGAATTTGTGCGCTTCCACGGTCTTGACGCTCAAGTTGAGATCGCAGGCGATTTCTTTTACCGAGTTTCCCTCGGCCAGCATCTTGAGGACTTCGCGTTCGCGCGTGGTGAGGGTGGCAAAGCGCGGCAGCCGGTTGGCCGACTTGATGCGCGAGCGGAAATCATCCACCAACTGCGACAACATGCGCGGGCTCAGGTAGCTTCCGCCCCGGCAGATGTCGCGGACCGCTGCGACCAGTTGGGCCGAGGGGCTGTCTTTGAGAACATAGCCGCTGGCGCCCACTTCCATGCCTTCGACAAGGTAATCCTCATCGTCGTACATGGTGAGAAACAAGATTTTGGTTTCGGGCCGATTCTTCTTGATTTGCCGCGTGGCTTCGAAGCTGCTGAGACCGGGCATGCCGATGTCCATCAGCACGACGTCAGGACGGAGTTCGGTGGCCTTCTCGACGGCGTCGCCACCGTTGGACGCTTCGCCTACCACTTCCATATCCGCTTCAGTAGAGATCAGAGTTCGGATGCCCTGGCGGAACAGGGTGTGATCGTCCGCCAACATGATGCGAGTCTTTGCCATAACGTATACCCGAGTTCGAAACTGTCTCGGAACCCTTTCCTAAGCTTGAGCTTTCCGCCTGCGGCTTCCGACGTACCGAGCTACGCTCCGGCCGCCCTGATTCTCCGCGCGGTTCTTCCTCCCGTGGGCCTGGCGATCATTGGCTCGATCGAACTAGACGCCGGTTCCTTTGCGACCGGTAGCCGGATCAGGATCTTGGTACCCCGGCTAGTCTTTTTGCGATCAACCCAACCATTCCTACCGTTCCCATTGCCGGCGTTACTACCGGACTCGCTTCTGGGACGGCTACGAATTTCAAACCTGCCACCAAGCAGGGCCACGCGCTCTCTCATGCCAGAAAGTCCAAATGAGTCCTTCCGAGCCAGCGCCTCCTCGACTTTGAATCCGACTCCGTTATCCTCAACGGCCAGCCTTACCCATCCATCGGCCGAACTGACAGAAATGTTTACGCTGGTGGCCGAGGAGTGTTTCGCGATGTTGTTGAAGCACTCCTGCACCAGCCTATAGACCATGATTTCAGTATGTTGTGGGAGCCGCCCCAAACGGCCGAGCTGTAGCTTGACGCGAATGGGATTGAGGCGGCGGAAGCGGTTCACGAGCTGGCGCAAAGCCGCCCCCAAGCCGAGTTGTTCGAGCACAGCCGGGCTCAAAGCGGCGATCAGGCGGCGCATTTCAAGTATGGTCCGTTCCGTGAGATCGCGGGCCTCTCGCAGCTTGCTGATCCATTCCACGTGTTCGGCGGGAAGCGCTTGTTCCAGAAGCTCGATTTGGAGCCGGATGCACAGCAGCGACTGGCCGGCCTCGTCATGCAACTCACGGCTGATGCGGCGGCGCTCCATCTCCTCGACGTGGAGCATGTGCTCGGCGAGCTGCCGGATCTGCTCCTCGCGGGCCGCCAGGTCTTCCATAAGGCGGGCCTTTTCGGCGGCCATCAAGCAGCGTTCGGCGGCGGCGGCCAGCAACTCCTGCTCGCGCGGCAGCCATTCATAGGATTTCGAAAAGGCGAACTGCATGACGCCCGAGGTGCGTCCCCCGGCGGCCAGCGGAATGGACCAGACGGTTTGGAATTGGTCCTTCCAGGCCGGGTCGAGCAGCAGGCCGGCGGCGGCGTCATCCTTCAGTTCGATCTGCCGGGAATGGGCGAGGGTCCGTAATTTGGCGGGGCCATTTGAGACTACGGCTAACGCGGGGCGCCCCTGACCGCGGGCCTTGGCCTGAGCCCGCAATACCCAAGCGGTGCGTTTATCGTTCAACAGGTAGAGATGGCCGGCGTCGGCGCGGCAGACATGCACCAGCGAATCCAGGAAACGGCGCAGCAGCTCATCCAAATTGCGCGATTCCAGTTCGACGCGGAACAGCTCGTAAAACGCCTGTGTTTCGGCTTCGCGAACCTGGTAGTAGGCATTGTTCAGCGTCAGAATCACGCAGAAATGGAGCTGCTCGCGCACCCATTGCAAGTTGGCATGCTCGTTGGGGAGCAGCTTGCGCAGCAGGGGCGTGAGCAGGCGGTCATATTCCTGCAGCGCCTCCACGATGCTACTGGGCGGAAGGTTCAGTTTGGCCAAGCGGCGGCCGTTATATTCCACCTGTTCAATGAACTTGAGCGGGGGCTGGCCGCTGGCGAGAATGCGGGCGGCGGCGCCGGGCGTGATGGCGGCTAGCGCCACGCGGATTTTCGAGTCGAATTGGCGCGGTCCGAACTTGTCGCGCTTCAGCTTGGCGAGGAACCGCCGGTCGAGCGTTTCGGCGTGCGGCAACAAGAAGGCCGCCAAGCGATGCAGATGAACGCGTAACTGGTCGCTGAGTACGTCAGCGGCGTCGGCCAGTTCCGGCGATATTTCGGTGAGCGGCACCTGATTGTACTATCGGTACCTAGGGGGAAAGCTTTAGCGGTTTTTGCGCAGCGGAGCCGGGCGAACGTGGCCGGTTGTTGGTTCCGGGTGACTGGGGCTCGCCCCAGCGCGCATTGAGTTTCGGGCCGGGCATACGGTATCCTAATAGCTGTACAAGAATGGCAAACACTTATTCAGCGCTGAAGCGCATGCGCCAGACCAAGCGGAAGACGTTAGTGAACCGCCTCCGCAAATCGCGGCTCCGCCACCAGATCCGTTCGGTGCGCCGGCTGCTCGAGCATAAGGACGCCAAGGGCGCCCAGGATGCGCTTCCGGCCACGTTTTCGTTGATCGACCGCTCGGCCCGCTGGGGCATCATCAAGAAGAACACCGCGGCGCGCTACAAGAGCCGGATACAGGCCAGGCTCAAGGCGCTGGCGGCCGCCTAGCTCGTCAGACTCAGCACCAACTCTTCCATCACCACGCGGTCGTCGGGGCGGGTGTCCCTCAGCGCTTTGTCAGCCCAGAACACCTTTTGGATGGCGCGCGCCAGTTTCTCGTTTGGGAATGCACTGACGGTCTGCTGCACCTGCTCGGCGCGATCGCGCCAGATGCGAATCCCCTGCTTGGTGAAATGCGCCTGGATTTGCTGCGAGGTTTTAAGCCCTGCTTCGCGGGCGGCCATGGCCAGCCGGAACTGCGTGGCGAGAAACGTCAAGGCCAACGGCAGGTACTCGCCTTCGCGCAGCAGCGTGTCGAGGCTGTCGAGCGACCGCTTTCGATCGCCGCGTCCTAATGCCCCGACCAGCGCGAAAATGGTGGACGCCTGGGCGTTCGGAACCAGGCGCAGAATATCATCGGCGGTGACCTTGCGCGTGCCGCCAGTGTACAGGCGCAACTTTTCGATCTCGTTGGCGATGCGGCTGGCGTCGGATGCCAGCGATTCCACCAGCAGTCCGATTTCGGAGAGTCCGATCTCGAGGCCGGCTCCCTTGGCGAGATCCTGCGCGAGGCGGCGGGCGGATTCGAGCGTGTAAGGCCGCAGCTCCACCACTTCGGGAATGGCGGCATAAAATTTCTGGACGCGCTCGATTTTGGCGCGGTCCTCACCTTCGAAATCGTAGCGGCTGGCCTCGAACACGAGCACACAGCCGGGCGTATTCGGATACTTGAGATAGGCTGAGAGATCGGCGGCGGCGGCGTTTTCGTCGTCGCTCGCGGCTCGGCCGCGCGGCAGCGCGCTTTCAGCGCCCGAGACCCACACTACGCGGTTGGGCGCGAACAGCGATAGCGAGCGCGCGTCGTCCAAAACCGCCGCGAGGGTGGTTTCTTCCAGATCGTGCCGGCTCAAGCCATTCTCGCGATCCTCTGGCGCGAGCACCTTGTCCACTAACGCCCGGCGGCAGGCGCTCAATTGATATACCTCCGGTCCGAGAAACAGGTACACGGGCGCGGGCGGCGCCTTTTGGAGGCGCTGCAGGAATTGATCGGGACTCAAAAGTTCTCCAGGCCTAGAAATTTTCGAGAATCGAACTGACCACATCGCGCGCCACGTCTTTGCTCAAGCGCTGCAGGCCGGTACTGTTCTCGTCGAAGTATTGGTAGTTGTTGGTGGTGGACAGCTCGTAGCGCTCATGCGCCTCGTAATAAGGCCGCGCGAAGATGACTTTGCCGGTGGCACGCTCCGTCAGGGTTATACTCATGCTTACGATAATGATCAGGCCGCTGGTGCGCCCGGTGACTTGGTTAATCAGCGTCGGATAAGCGATGTATCGCACCACGCTGCCGGTCAACACGGCATCGGCCTGACCTGGATCGCTAACGGGCTTATAGCGGGTGCGGGTAATGAATTCGCGGCTCAGGGCTTCCGGAAGCCAGTCGCTCAGTTTGTACTTCACCGAGCCGTTGGTGAAAGGTTCAACGGCGATGGTGTGGACGTTCTTGGGCACCAGGTCGCCTTTGCCCGCCACATGGTAACCGCAGGAGCCGAGCGCCACAAAAAGGACAATCGCAAAACCCGCTCCCGGCCTATTCCAAATACCCACGTGCGACCTCCCAGGCGTTTTCGGCCGCGATTTGCAGATTGTCCGCCACCACCCAAAACCACCAGGCGCGCGGTTGATTGCGATCCTGCGCGATGCTGCCGACGGTGATGCCGCCTTGTCCAGCCACGCCGACGTTAGTGGGCGGCTCATGGTCCCTGGTGCGAACGTCGATGTTGGCCGATGCGAGGGACTGAAAGACGGCGTCCATTTCGAGGCTCTCTTCAAATTCTATCCAGGCCGAGACGCTGTAGCCGTGGAAGACCGGCGCCTGGATGAGGCGCAGCGAGGGCATGGGAGCACCACTGGCGGCCAGCAGGCTGGCCAGGTGACGGTCGATTTTTTGCTCGATCTCATCGAGTGGGAGCGGCGCTTCGGAGCCGTATTGCGAGAGCATATTAAAGCTGACCTGCGCGTCAAAAATCTCCTTTGGCAGCGGCTTGAAGGACAGCAGCGCGACGGCTTGCTTTTGCAGTTCTTCGATGCCGGCTTGGCCGCGCTCGCTGACAGGTTCAAAAATTTCAACAACGGAACGACGGATGGCCCCGGCTTTCTGAAGGTGGGTCAACAACAGAGCAATTGCGATGGCGGCGGGGTGGGCAATGGTTTGAACAGCGGTTTTAGCATCGAGGCCCGCCTCGAAGCCGGGCGGCTCCACCATGGGCGCGCGCAGACGTGCCTCCGCCAGATCTTCTAAGCCGCCGCTGACATCGATGACCGCGGGAGCGGGCTGAGCGCCGCGAATTTTCTGGTAGGCTTTCTCGCTGGATGCCTTCGATCCGGCCAGGATGACCACGCGCGCAACGCCTAGATCGGCCAATTCAATGGAAGCCATCACCAGCGGCTCATCCATTCCGCTCGTAAGCCCTCTTGTGAGAATGCTGGTAACGCCTTTGGGCGCGTCTTCGACCTCGATAGCCGCGACCAGCTGGAGAGTGGCCGGGGCTTTGCGGGATTCCAGCAACTCGTGGACTTCTTTCCCCAGGAGCGATTCACCGCCGACAATTGCGATGGTGGCCCGTTGACTGCTTCGATGACTGTGCATTAGCTGGGTTGATGCTCCGGTGCCGGCTGTGGCGGCGGGGGATTATGCGGGCGGAAACGACGGCGGATGATGCCCGCGGCGCGAATCACGATGCCGGTGGCGACGTAGACGCTTGCGAGCGCCAGCAGCACCGGCTGCGAGTAGTTCCAGATCATGTAAATGAGCGCCCCAAAGAAAATCACGATGAGCGGCGAGCGCGGGCCTTTGAGGTTGATCTCCTTGAAGCTAGGATAGCGCCAGGTGCTAACCATCAAGAACGAAAGCAGGGCCAGCAGTCCGAGCCACAGTGCCGAGTGGATCCACCATCCCAGCGGTACGCTGTCGGTGGCGTACACGATGGCGGCGACGATGGCCGCGGCGGCGGGAATGGGAAGGCCGACGAAATATTTGCGGTCCGGGCGCCCGGGATTACTGGGAACGGGATTGGTCTGGACATTGAAGCGAGCCAGCCGGGCCGCACCGCAGAGCAGAAAGATAAAGGCGAGGAAGTAGCCCGCGCGATGGTCCGTCAGAAATCCGCCGGGCGTGGCGAACTCAACGCCCCAGGTGAAGGCCAGAACGGCGGGAGCGATGCCGAAGGTGATGACGTCGGCGAGGGAATCCATTTCGCGGCCAAAGGCGCTGACGGTGTTGGTCATGCGGGCGATCCTGCCGTCCAATCCATCCAGCACTACTGCCGCTCCGATGGCCTTGGCGGCCACTTCGAAATGAGGATTGTTACCGAGTTGTCCGCTGGCGCCCAGCAGAGCGCCCTCCACCGAGCGGATAATGGCGATGAATCCGAGGAAAATGTTTCCCGCGGTGAATAGCGTGGGAAGCGCGTAGGCGGCGCGCCGGGGACGCCGCGAGGGCGGGCGGTCGTCGAAGAAGCGTTCCTTGAGTGTGAGCCGCGCCATTATATGAGCCTGCGCCGGGCGAGGATGCTGGAGCCTCCGGCCACGCGTTGGCCCGGTTGCACCTGGATGTCCCACTCGGGTCCTAGGAAGATGTCGACGCGCGAGCCGAATTTGATCAGTCCCACCCGCTCGCCCTTGTCGACGGTGTCACCGGGCTTCTTGTAGCAGACAATGCGGCGCGCGATCAATCCGGCGATCTGCGCGAAGCGGACGCAGATGGGTTGGCCCGCGATGGTGCCCGCGATGGAAAATGTGTTGCGCTCGTTTTGGGAGCTGGCGATTTCGCGGCTTGCGACCAGAAACTGGCCCTTGGTGTATTCGATATTCGTGATCTTGCCGGCGATGGGCGCGCGGTTGACATGAACGTCGAAAATGTTCAGAAAGATGCTGATGCGGGTGCATTCGGCGCCGTCGCCAATTATTCCAACGACTTTGCCGTCGGCCGGCGAGACAGCGACGGGTCCGTCGGGGATGGTTCGATCGGGATCGCGGAAGAAATAGAGACAGAACAGCGCGAGCAGGAACAGCGGCGCGGCAAATGCTGGATGGATCAAGTACCAGAGCAGGGCTCCGCCGGCGGAGAACGCCAGGGCGTAGTAGATGCCGTCGATGACCATCGCTGTCTCTATTGTAGCGGTGCCCTCTGCCTAGGGGCTTCCATTCGGGTTTCAGATAGGTTAAGAAGAAATGGTGACAGAGGTGCTCCAAGTGGTCAGCCGGGCGTCGAAGCGATCTTCGGCGCGTGTTCACGAGGAGATGAGAGCGGGCGTGTACGGACTCGCGACCATTGCATGGCTCGCTCCCTGGATCGGAATGTTTGGCACCATATTGGGCATTGTAAATTCGTTCCCGGGCATTGCCGGCCAACGGAGATCCGTAATAGCGCACATCTTCGAGCGGCTGTCGGAATCGCTCTGGCCTACGGCGTTCGGCCTTGCAGTCGGTTTGGTTTCGCTATGGTTCTACCTTTACCTGACTGGCAGACTGCGAAGCATCGATCTTGAGATGGAGAATGCATCTCTTGAATTGTTGAACCAACTGAGCCGTATCCCCAGTCGAAGGACAATGAAGCCATGAGTGGAATCCAGTTTGTCACCGACGAGAAGGGCCGTAAGGTGGCGGTCCTTATCGACCTCAAGAAGCATCGGGATCTCTGGGAAGATATTGAGGATGTTCTTGTCTCCCGGTGGAGGCGGCACGAAAGGCGAATTCCACTGGAAAAGATGAAGGCGGGCTTCATTAAGAGCGGTAGGCTGACGCGAAGAGCGGTAGGCTGACGCGATCAGCCTGAAGATGTCGAACTGCTCGACTTTGCGGGCGGCCAGGAACTGCCCACGGCGTCCTGCACTTCATCGAACATCTCGAACAACGTGCTCAGTTGGGTCATCAGAAGCAGTTCCAGGGCGCGCTTGCTGGGGTTCAACAGCTTCAGGGTGCCACCTTGCCTGGTAAGCGAAGTATAGCCACCGACCATCGCGCCAAGGCCAGCGGAATCGACATGAGAGACGTTCCTCAGATCGAGAACCACTTTCGAACGGCCCGCTGCGCCGAGCGCCTTAATCCTTTCAAAAAGACCATCGGATTCGCGAAACGTGAGTTGCCCGCCGGGCGCCAGGATCACGACGTCATCGCGAATGCTCTCTTCGATGGCCAAGCTCATACGGCGAAGATGACTTAACCGATTGTATACCGAAACGCCGCGGCCAAATGCGCTATGATATGAGACCAAATGTTGCGAATCGTCGGAGCGGTTTTGGCCGGATATGTGGCCATCGGCGTCCTGGTGGTCCTCACCGACCAGATCTTGGGCGCCGCTATTCCGGGCTTCCGGACCATGGCCACGCCGCCGCCGTATTATTTCGTGATTGTGACGTTCACGGACACGCTCTACACGATCGCCGGCGGATATTTGTGCGCCGCATGCGCACGGGCCTCTGCTCGCACAGCCACGCTGGGGCTGATCATCTTCGGTGAAATCGTCGGTGTCGTCACAACCGTCCTAGGCTGGCGCATTCAGCCGCATTGGTTCGCGTTCGCGCTCCTGCTGCTCTATCCGTTCGCGGTCTGGATCGGATACCGGCTGCGAGCGCGCGGCGCCGGGCAAATCATAATCAGCGACGTTGCCTAGGCCCCGGCCGCATCTTGGGCCGGCAGCTTGAGATCGAGACCGAAGTCCTTCTTGACGCGTTTCCGGAAGCCTTCCGCGTCCAGCGCATTGAAATCGATCCATTGCTCATCGGTCATGGCGGCTCTCCAACCCAGAAATGGTTCAGCGTCCGGTCCGCAGGGATGGCGTAGCTTCCAGGTACCGCTTTCGATGACCTCTCTGATCGCCAACGCGATGATGGCCGGCTTCGCATGCTGCTCGAGGACGGCCTGAAACAACGCCGCGAAGTTCCTTCCTTGAGGGTAAAGCGACGGAGGCGCGTCGCTGATGGCGTGCGCCATCGGCGTCTCGATGATGCCCGGTTCCACGATGGCAACCCGCACGCCAAATGGTTTCATCTCCCCCGCCAGCGCTTCGCTCAAGGACTCCAGCGCGAACTTCGACGCCGTATAAGACGCTAGCGGCGAACACGCGATTTTTCCGGCCACCGATGTTACATTGACGATGCAGCCGCCCCCGCGCTCTCGCATCCCCGGCACTACCTGGCGAATGCACCGCAATGCTCCGAAGTAGTTGGTCTCCATAGTGGCCCGAAATTCCTCCATGGGAAGTTCTTCCACCGAGCCGTGGCGCTCGATTCCGGCGTTGTTGACCAGAACGTCGATTTGCTCGCCCTGCCCATGGATCGCGGCGAAGCAATCCTCAACGGAGCGATCGGAATCGACATCCATGGTGAGAATGGAAATCGGCAGTCCTTCCTTGGACGCTCGTTCACCAAGCTCGGGCGCTCGGGCGGGATTGCGCATGGTGGCATAGACCTTGTGGCCTGCGCGGCCGAGTTCCAACGCGGTCGCCAGTCCGATTCCAGAACTGGTTCCTGTGATCAGTACCTTTGCCATACGTGCCCTCCGTACCGAACGACTACGATATCATGTCATCATTTGAAACGCCTGTCATAGGCGTGCGTCCAAGGAGGGACCACTCATGCCATGCCTTTTCCTGATCGTGATCCTGGCGTTCCCGCGCGTGGCTTTGGCGCTCTTGTTCCTGTTCACCCATTATCTGGACCGCGCCTTCCACAGCATCCTCCTTCTCATCCTGGGCTTCATATTCTTGCCGTTCACGACGCTGGTATTTGCCTGGATGGTCAATAGCGGCCTGCCGATAGCAGGGGTCAACCTGCTATGGCTCTTGATCGCCGTCGTAGCGGACCTGGGAACAGCCGGCCATGGATACAGCCGTCGACGGGCATAGTTTGTACCGCCCCCTTGACAGCCAGCATGGCGTGCTATACTGGCCAAGTCAGACATAACCTTACTAGCTGCTAAGTTATTGATTTTAAAACACTAACCGCGTAGATTTTACCAACTCTTTCTTTTTCAGAGATTTTCAAACCAAGCGCCTTCTGCTTGGAGCCAAGCACTGGGAGGAATTACCGAATGAAGAATGCTCTCGTGGTTGCCGGACTATTAGCAGCGCCCTTTGCAACCAGCGTTCAGCAGTATCATGCGCAGCCGACGGTGGATCAGAACGATCCGCGGCTGTCCCAGCTGAAGAAGTTCTTTGCGGACCGCGATTGTCCGCTGAAAGACTCTGCCAGGGATTTTCTGGTGGCTGCCGACCAAAACGAGTTGGATTGGCGTTTGTTGCCCAGCATCTCGATGATCGAATCCAGCGGGGGCAAGGACTACAGGAACAATAACGTTTTCGGCTGGGCTTCCTGCAAGGAGCGTTTTCCGTCGGTGCGCGCAGGAATCCATTACGTAGCGGCTCAGCTTGGAAAATCAAGCCGGTACAAGGACAAAGACACCGACCGCAAGCTGCGGATTTACAACCCCTTGCCAGAGTACTCCCAGCGCGTGAAGGCCGTGATGCGGGCCATCGGTTCCTGCTCCCAACCGCAAGTGTTAACAGCGGATTGAGTCGATCTTAAATTCCTTGCATCGAATGAACGCCCCAGTAAATTCCAGCGAAGACAATCACGGCGATGGCGATCATCAAGACCCAGCGGAGCACCCGTTCGGTATTGGACGTGGATTTGTGCGCGTCCAACTTGATTTGCTCGTCGAGGCTTTCGAACATAGATAACCTCCTAAATAAGTCCGGTATGTATACGAGCCAGCCTCAGTATATTCCTGATACGCGCGAAATGACAGGCCGTTAGTTGCTTTGTTTTGAACGAATGCCGCTTGCTGACGCGCGCGGTTCAGATAGACATGCGTTCCAGCTTACGGTAGAGCGTTTTGCGCTCGATCCCCAGAATCTTGGCCGCGCGGCTCTTGTTGCCGCCGGTGGCTGCCAGGACGCGCCGGATCTGGTCGGCTTCAGTATCGGCCAGGCTCTCGCTCGCGGTATCGCGCGGCTCGGTAAGCTCGATGGCTTCCCGCACCGCGGCGTCGTCGATGCGGCCTTGCGGAGTCACGATGACCAGCCGCTCGATCATGTGCTGCAATTGGCGGACATTCCCCGGCCAACTATAATTTTCGAGCGCGCGCAGCGCCGACTCGGTGATTTTCGCTTGTTGGCCGTAACGCTCGTTGTATTTCTTCAGAAAATAGTGCGCCAGCAGCGGCACATCGCCGCGGCGCTCCACCAAGGGCGGCAGGATAATGCGCACCACATTCAGGCGATACCACAGGTCCTCGCGAAACTTGCCCTGGTCCACCATCTTTTGCAGATCGCGATTGGTGGCCGCAACCACGCGCACATCCACTTTTCTCCCGCGCGGCGAACCCAGCGGCCGGATCTCTTTTTCTTGCAGGAAGCGCAGCAGATTCAGTTGAAAGCCCAGCTCCAAATCGCCTATCTCGTCCAGGAAGACCGTGCCATTATTGGCCGCCTCAAAAACGCCCATGCGATCGCGGTCGGCGCCGGTGTAGGCGCCCTTCAACGCGCCGAACAATTCACTTTCGAGCAGCGACGGCGCGATGGATCCGCAGTCCACCGGAACGAAAGGCTGATGCGAGCGCGTGCTGTTGTTGTGAACCATGCGCGCAATCATTTCCTTGCCGGTTCCGGTTTCGCCCTCCAGTAGCACCGTGGCGTTGGTGGGCGCCACCAGCGAGACGGTCTTATAAATATCCACCATCTTGGGCGAACTGCCGATCATTTCGCTTTCCGGAAGGTCTTCGATTTCAGAATCCTTGTCGTCCTGGTGCTGCCCGACCGAAGCCTCGGCGCGCTTGACAGTGTCCAGCATGCGGTCCAGCTCGAACGGTTTGGCGATGTAGTCGAAGGCGCCGCCCTGCGTGGCTTTCATCACCGTTTCGATGGTCCCGCGAGCGGTCATCAGAATCACCGCGCAGTTGGGGTTGTTTCTGCGCGCCCGTTCGAGCACGTCCAGGCCGGTGCGCTCATCGATGTAAATATCCGAAATGACAATTGGATAGGAATCGGCGCCCAGACGTTCCAGGGCTTCGCGGGTGGAAGCAACTGCGTCCACGCTATAGCCTTCCAATTCGAGAAAAGTCCGGATCGTATTTCGAACGGAATTGTCGTCTTCAACCACCAGCAGTCGCTGCACTTTTACGCCACCTTGTTTATATCTATTAGACTAGCAGGCTGGGTACCGGCTCCCTGAAGGTCGCGGCTCGGTAACGCCCTGTGACGCACGGTCGCGCGCGGGGAACACCACGGTAAAACAGGAACCCTGGCCGGGTTGGCTGGTCACTTCCATCTTGCCGCCGTGGTGATGCACGATCTGTTCCACGATCGAGAGTCCAATGCCGGTGCCCGCTTCGCCCGAGGCTTCGGCGCGCTTGGTCCGGTAGAACTTCTGGAAGATCTGGCGCAGCTCCTTGGCGTCCATTCCGATGCCCTGGTCTTGGACCGAAAGGCGTAGCTGAGGACCTTCGCTGCGGCACCCAACCGTGATCTGGGTATCGGCGGGCGAGTATTTCACGGCGTTCGTGAGCAGATTGTAGACGGCGTACTCCATCAGCTCGCGATCGCCCTCCAGGTTCCCATCAAGCTCTCGTGTAAGGATACGGATGTTCTTGCGCTCCGCGAGCGGCCGCGCCCGGGCGACGCAGGTTTCCACGATCTCGCGAACTTCGAATGCTTCGCGTTTCAGCTCCATCTGACCATCGGAGAGCCGTTCGACATCCAGGAAGGTTTGGATCATGCGCGCCAGCCGCTTGGACTCCACGTTGATCATCTCGGCGATCTGCTTGTTCTTCTCTTCGCTCAGCTTGTAGCGGCCCATCAGCTCGCTCGATCCCTGGATGGCCGTCAGCGGCGTGCGCATTTCATGAGTGACGAAGTGGATGGCCTGCTGGTAGCGATGGCGTTCGGTTTCAGACGCCCGCAACGCCCGGCGCGCGACAAAGTGCTGATAGCTGGCCGCAGCGATGGCCGTGAGCCAAGCCGAAGCCAGCGGCGCGAAGAAGGGGAACACGAGCCCCGCGCGGAACAGCAGAAACGGCGTGACGTGAGCGCCGAGCAGCATGACGCCCGCCGCCGTGTAGGCCAGCCAACCGGATAGGAACGCGAAGATCAGGCCGGCGAGAACGCCAGCAGCGATGCACAAGCCGAGGACCGACAGATTCGAAGCGTCCGTGAGGAAGGTTCCGCGCTCCAAGGTTTCAAAGAGCTGCGCGTGAACCTCGACGCCGGGGATGCGGCCCCGGCCGTAGGGTGTCGCTACGCGGTCGTAGGTGGCCGATATGGAAGTAACGCCGATGAACACCACCTGTCCGTTCAATCGGGCGGCCAATTCCGGATGGTCTACCAGATCCTTGAGGGAAACGCTGGGAATCGGCTCGCGCGTATAGAGGACGCGCAGAGGGCGGCCGACGCTTCCGGCTCGTGGCGACGGAATCAATTCGTCTCCAACCTGCAGGTCGGTGGGCGACTCCAGAATCCGGGCGCCTCGGGCTAATCGAAACGCCTCTAGCGCCAGCGACCAGTGGCGCTCTCCTGCGGTCCGTTCTTCTAGAGGAATCTCGCGCGTGACGCCGTCGCTCGATAACTCGTCGGCGCCGTCGTGACCCACCGCCGCGGCATGCTGCCGGAAAATGGGCAGGGGGTCCTCCCACTGGCTGTTGTCCAAATGCGCCGCCAGAACAAGGTTATTGACGCCCTGCATGGCGCGGTCCAGGCGCTGGTCTTCGGCCGGATCTTTCCAGGGGTCGGACAGAACGACGTCCAGCGCCACGGCCTCCGGATGCGCGCGCTTTACCAGATCGAACGCCGTGGTCCACATGCTGCGATAGCCGCCCACGCCGCCCATCGCGTTGAAGGTAGCATCGTCAATCGCGAGAATCACGCAATGCGGAGTCACCGCCGCGGGCGGATTTAGGCGAAACATCCAGTCGTAGCCATAGTCGTCGATCTGGGCGGCCAGCGCGGTCCATCCGGCGAGAATCGCCAGCGCCAGGGTCGCGCTCAGGATTGTAACGTAGCCGAGCGTGACCTTATTTGGAGACGGCTTCTGGATCAAATGTCAATTTATCAAAAGTGATGAGTGAACAGCGCAATGATAAGAATGATCGGAATCGGTACGCCTATGAAATAAAGCAAAATCGATCGCATGCTGAGCCTCCTGATTCTATTGCAGACTAAACGGCCTTTACGTGATCGCGTTGTCTTCCGCCGATTGTGGCGGCATAGCTCGCGCTAAAGGCGCCCATCATCAGCGCAAGGAACAGCCACAGCAGTAAATGTGCCGCCACTTTGCGCGCCGTATCCGCGGTTTGGCGGGCATCGGCGACCACGTCCGAGACCCGTTTTTGGGCTTCAAGCAGACTGATGCCGGTCTTGGCGGCGGTAAGCCGGGCTAAGTAATTTTGATCTTCGGTGGGCATCTGATCCTGCCGGAGAGCATTGGCGAGAATCCGTCCAGCTTCCGCCTGGAGCGCAACATCCTTGTTGTCCGAGCCAATGTGATCGGAGCGGAACAGCGTATCGACGAAGTACCCGTTGGGATCCGTTGCGCTGGCCGCCGTCACGCCTACCATGGTGGCGGCCGCGGACGCCAGAAAGGTTACGCTGATCACCAGCGCTACGGCCCATGCCAGAAAACCATTCGCGGTGTCGCGAAAATAGACTTCGTCCGTGTGTATCAGCGCCCATTTTGTGCGCAGCCGTCCAGTGAGATATCCGCCCAGTGCGGAAGCGACGATTTCGATGAAGATCAACCAAACGATGGCTGCGGCGCCTACGGACGACGCTGATGCTCCAACGCTCGACCAGGGCGAGACAGCGGACAAGCCTAAACCGGCGCCCAAAGCGAGAAGGATCAAATAGAACGCGGCAGCCACGAAGGCTCCGCCAATCACCGCGCCCCAGGACACGCCCGACGAGCGCGCCTCCTTGGGGTAGCTTACCTCGTTAAAGTAGCTGGTATCCGAAGAAATTACGTTACTTTCCATCGATTCATGCCTCTTTTCGATTTCAGAGCAAATTAGGAGCCATTCCGGATCGTATTCCGACGACACGTTCGGCGTCATATCCAGGCGGTTAAAGTATCCTCCGCCGTCGGTCGATCTGTCGAAAGTAGTACTCACGTGACCGAAGACGCCACAACATTCCGTTCCAAGGAAAAGGTCTTATGTGACCTCTCTAAGGCGCTGCAATTCTCTCCGGAATCGCTGGAGGCCAATCGCAAAGGACGGCTTTCCAAGGAGCAGTTCAAGAAGCTCGCCGGCGGCTGCTTCCAGCCCGTATTCCTGATGCTGCTTTTTGCCGTGGCGCCATTCCTGGCGTGGACCCACATCACGTCCACCCGGCAGCAGATTTCTGTTCAGGTGGCGTTGCCGGTGTTGATCCACAACATCACTCACGTGAGCGATCTGTTCGAGGCTGAGGGAAAAATGGGCGGCGTGATCATGCTGGGGTCGATCCTAATTTCTCTGGCCGTCGCCGTCGTCCTGGCTTTTCGCGTTTCGCTGGCGCTGTGCGCTGATGTCGTGGACCGCAAGGTGACCATGCAGGAAGGCCGGGTGATCGCTCGGGAAGAGACCATCAATCGTCCCAACGGGCGCGATCCCATCGAGAAGTACTTCTTCTGTTTGCGGCACCTTACCATGCCCGTTAATCTGGCGGCGTATCGGGCCATTGAACCCGGGTCCATTTACCTGGTTTACCTGCTGCCTCGGAGCGAACTGCTGATCGCGATCGAACCGAAGATGGAGGACACACCGGAGATGCTGGCGGCGCAGGCTGCATCCTCGGCGTTTTCGAGAGGCGAGAGTTCGTCCACGCGGGTTGACAACGAGGCGAAGTCGACTGCTGCTCAACCGACGAGTTTGTCGTAGCCGGCGTGGCTTCCGATCCAGAAGCAGAAGCGCCGTCGCGTCCCCACCGTATCCTTGCGCTAAACTGAGGTGGAGATGCCACAAAAGACGGAAGGCAAGGAAGCTGGCGGTGAGCACGTCTGGCTTCCCACTGGCGTTCTGCTTCGGCCGCCGGTTACTGCCGAAGACCTGAAGGCCGATACCGAGTATGACCCTGAAGGCGCGGACGAATTTGTGGCGCTCATCCGATCGCTTCGGCGGGAAGGGCTTCGGCCAATCGCTTTCTAATGACCGCTGCAACGCCCGTCGTTGTAGACACTGACGTCATATCGTTTCTGTTTAAGAGCCATTCCTTAGCCTCGGCGTATCAGGTTCTTCTCGTGGGCCGGCCCCTGGCCGTGTCCCTGATAAGCCTGGCTGAAATTGAGTATGGGATGGAGGTCAAGAACTGGGGGAGCGCCCGACGGGATCTGATGCATCGCTTCCTCGCCCGTTTCCCTGATCATGACACAGCGGCGCTGTGGGCCAAGATCAAGAGCAGCTGCGAGAAGAAGGGCCGCCCAATTACATTCGCGGATGCCTGGATAGCGGCATCAGCCGTGCAGCTCAACATACCCCTTGTGACCCATAACGTCGGCGACTACGTTGCAGTTAAGAGTCTGACGGTTCTGACCGCCGCGCCCGTCTCTTAAGCACGCCCTAGGGTAAACGACGCGTGCGCCCACCAACGACCAAGAACCAATAACCAGCCCCCAGCCCGCCGCCTGCTAAAATAGGATCTCCCCCGCGACAATGCTCAAACGCATCACCGTGCACGGCGCCCGCCAGCACAACCTCAAAAACATCGACGTCGAGATCCCCCGCAACACCTTCACCGTCATCACCGGCCTCAGCGGCTCCGGCAAATCCTCCCTCGCTTTCGACACCATTTATGCCGAAGGCCAGCGCCGCTACGTGGAAACTCTCTCGCCCTACGCGCGCCAGTTTCTGGATCAAATGGAGCGGCCGGAAGTGGACTCCATCGACGGTCTCAGCCCCGCCATCTCCATCGAGCAGAAAACCACCAACCGGAGCCCGCGCTCCACGGTCGGCACCATCACCGAGATTTACGACTACTTGCGCGTGCTCTACTCCTCCATCGGCGTACCGCATTGCCCCACCTGCGGCATCGAAATCTCGCGCCAGAGCACCGAGCAGATCCTGCAGCAAATCCTCGCGCTGCCCGAAGGCGAGCGCATCATGATCCTGGCCCCCATCGTGCGCGGCCGCAAGGGCGAGTATAAGAAGGATCTCGAAAAGCTCTCGCGCCAGGGTTTCGTCCGCGCCCGCGTGGATGGAGTCCTGCGCTCGCTCGACGAAGATATTCCGCTCGACAAGCGCAAGAATCACACTATCGAGATCGTGGTCGATCGTCTTCCGCTCAAGCCGGGCTCGGAAAAACGCATCGAAGCCTCCATCGAGACCGCCGCGAAGCTGGCCAACGGATTAGTCACCGTTTCCGTAGTCAACGGCGACGAGAAGCTGTATTCGCAAAAGCTGGCTTGTCCCAATTGCGGCGCCAGCATCCCGCAGCTCGAGCCGCGATCGTTCTCGTTCAACAGCCCGTTCGGCGCGTGCGAAACTTGCCACGGACTCGGCAGCACCTGGAGCTTCGATCCGGCGAAAGTGATCGTGGATTCTTCCAAGCCTTTATTGGATGGCGGACTCGGCCCCGGCGCCAGCGCCTCCTACATGCAGCAACAGCTTACCGACGGCGCGGCGCGCTTGCGCATCAAAATCAACAAGCCGTTCGAGGAGCTGCCCAAGAAGTCGCAAGCGCTGCTGCTCGAAGGGGGCAACGGATTCGACGGCATCATCAAGATTCTGACCGATACCTACGAAGAGGCCGGCCCCGGTTATCGCGAGTGGCTGATGGACTACATGTCGCCCGCGCTTTGTCCCGATTGCCATGGACGACGGCTGCGGCCCAGCGGTCTCGCGGTGCGCGTGAAGGGCGCAGGCATCGGCGAGCTGACCGAAATGTCCATCGATCGCGCGCTGGCCGTCGTCAAGCTGTGGAAGCTCAATGAACGCGAGCAGCAGATTGCCGCGCGCGTCATCGAAGAGATCCGAAATCGCCTGGAATTTCTCACCGCAGTGGGTCTCAACTATTTGAGTCTCGCGCGATCCGCCGCCACGCTCTCGGGCGGAGAAGCCCAGCGCATCCGCCTGGCTACGCAAATCGGCTCGAAACTTCGCGGTGTGTTGTATGTGCTGGATGAACCATCCATCGGGCTGCACCCACGCGATAATGACCGCCTGCTCAATACACTGACGCGACTGCGCGACCTCGGCAACACGGTGCTGGTAGTCGAGCACGATGCCGAAACCATCGAGCGCGCCGATTACGTCATCGACCTCGGCCCTGGCGCCGGGCGTCTGGGCGGGCAGTTAGTAGCCGCGGGGACTCCGCGCGAGATCCAAAGAAATCCCGCTTCGCTGACCGGCCAATATCTTTCCGGCGCTGTCCGCATTGAACCACCCCCCGGACGCCGCCACGGCAGCGGCAAGAAACTGATTGTGCATGGAGCGCGCGAACACAATCTCAAAGATGTCACGGTCGAATTTCCGCTCGGCTGCCTGGTCGTCATCACCGGGGTTTCCGGCAGCGGTAAGTCCACGCTCATTAACGACATTCTCTATCGTTCCCTGGCCAAGGAGCTGTACGGCTCGCACGACGCTCCCGGCGAGCATGGCTCCATCGAAGGACTGGAACACATCGACAAGGTGGTCGAGATCGATCAGTCGCCCATCGGCCGCACGCCTCGCTCCAACCCGGCGACCTACACCGGCCTGTTCACTCCCATCCGCGAGTTGTATGCGATGCTTCCCGAATCGCGCGAGCGAGGCTACAAAGCGGGCCGCTTCAGCTTCAATGTCAAGGGCGGACGCTGCGAAGCCTGCCAGGGCGACGGGCTCAAGCGCATCGAAATGAATTTTTTGCCCGACGTGTACGTCACCTGCGACGTCTGCCGCGGACGCCGCTACAACAGTGAAACGCTGCAAGTGAAGTATAAGGGTTTGTCCGTCGCCGACCTGCTGGAATCCACGGTCGAGGACGCGGTCCCGATTCTCGAAAACATTCCGCAAATCAACGCCAAGCTACGCACGCTGCACGATGTCGGACTCGGCTACATTCATCTCGGCCAATCCTCCACCACGCTCTCGGGCGGCGAAGCCCAGCGCATCAAACTTGCGCGCGAGTTAAGCAAGCGGCAAACCGGCCGCACGCTTTACATCCTGGACGAACCCACCACCGGCCTGCATTTCGAGGACGTCAAGCGGCTGCTCGATGTACTCCAGCGGCTGGTCGATCTGGGCAATACTGTCATTGTGATCGAACATCAGCTGGATGTGATCAAATCGGCCGACTGGATTATCGACATGGGGCCGGAAGGCGGCGAGCGCGGCGGCAACGTGGTGGCTTCCGGAACGCCCGAGCAGATTCTGCGATTCAAGAAAAGCTACACCGCGCAGGCGCTCGAAAAGGTGCTCCGTACGGGCAAAGTCGCATGAGCCGGTACACTCATGAGCCACTGAGCTTCGAAGGCCTCAAGACCGTTCCCATCCACGCGCGCGGCGGCAAGGTTCGCATCGAACACTTTGGAAAAACCTACACGGGCGGCGGCGTCGCTGCCTGGCTGGATTCGCTGCCACGTATTCTCGCGGCCGATTCGCTGCGCTCTGTCATCGACGCATTGGCCAACGCCCGTGCTCGTAACAAGATGATCATCTGGGGACTCGGCGGCCACGTCATCAAGTGCGGCCTCGCGCCGATTGTGATCGATTTCATGCGCCGCGGCTATGCCACCGCTTTCGCCTTGAACGGCGCTGCCGCGATTCACGATTTCGAGATCGCTATCGCCGGCCAAACCAGCGAAGATGTGGAAGCCGTGCTCCCCGATGGAAGCTTTGGCGCAGCCGAGGAGACCGGCCGGGAGTTTAATGCCGCTCTCAAATGCGATCAGGGCTTCGGCGAGTCGCTCGGCCATCATCTCGAAACCATCGCCGACCCGCGCTTCGCCGCCTCCAGCTTGCTGTGCGAGGCCTACCGCAACTCGACGCCCGTCACCGTCCACGTCGCCATCGGAACCGATACGCCCCATACGCATCCCAGCGCAAACGGTGAAGCTCTAGGCCGCGCCACGCACCATGACTTCCGGCTGCTCTGCTCGCTCGTCAAAGAGATCAACGACGGCGGCGTCTATCTCAACGTGGGCTCGGCCGTTGTATTGCCGGAGGTTTTCTTGAAAGCCGTCTCGGTAGTCCGCAACGTCGGCCATCCGCTCGCGAATTTCACTACCGTCAATTTCGATTTCCTGCAGCATTACCGGCCAAAGCTCAATGTCGTTGAACGCCCGCACGCCGGCTCGGGCGGCCACGGCTACTCCATCACGGGCCATCACGAAATCATGATTCCGCTGCTCGCCGCAGCGCTCTTCGAGCGCATATGAACAACGAGGTGACGGTTATCGGCGCTGGACGCATGGGTTCCGCTCTTGCGACCGCCCTGTTCCATAAGGGAGTTGCCACGACGGTGTGGAACCGGACCAGCGCGAAAACGGAGGTCTTGTCAAGGCTCGGTCTCAACGTAGGCCATAGCGTCGAGGAATCGGTTCGAGAAGCGGATATCGTTGTTGTTAGCCTCAACGATTACGGTTCAACGCGGCAGCTGTTGCGACAACCTGACGTTGAAACCGCCCTCCGCGGCAAGACCGTCGTGCAATTGAGCAGCGGCACGCCCAAAGAAGCCAGGGAAATGGACGCCTGGGCCCACCGATGCGG
>Ga0302326_10003542_pt1 | contig 36658 bp, 28 predicted proteins | sample Palsa_T0_3_FD_202264 | JGI IMG/M metagenome (GOLD analysis project Ga0302326, IMG submission 202264) | Peat permafrost microbial communities from Stordalen Mire near Abisko, Sweden - Palsa_T0_3 | ecosystem: Environmental > Terrestrial > Soil > Palsa > Peat permafrost | place: Sweden: Abisko... | reverse complement strand
CCATTTCGATCAGCACATTATCCACCCCGAGGCCGGCGAGGGCCGAGAGGATGTGCTCGACGGTGTGCACTTTCACGCTGCCCTCGGCGAGGGTCGTCGAGCGCTCCACCGTTTTCACATTCTCGATCTTCGCCTCGACGATCGGCTCGTCCGTCAGATCCTTGCGCTGGAACTTGCGGCCATGCCCCGGCGGCGCCGGACGCAATGTCAGGGTCACGTTTTCGCCGGTGTGCAGCGAAGAGCCACTGATGCTGGCGGTTTTGGCAAGGGTCGTTTGCAAAGAACTCATGCGGTCGGAAAAACGAAGGGTGTCGTATATGGACGACAAAATGTCCGCCGACAAGCCCCTAAACGTTAATCCTTGCCTTCGACCGGGAAGAGCAGCGAGTCGACGTACCGCTGGTTGCTCATGCGCAGCCGGCTCACCATGATGCGGCCGACGGCGATCAGAAATTTGAACGCCGCCGTCGGATATACACCCGCGAGCGCAGAAACCGAAGCCTGGGAGATTTTCAGCAGCAAAGCGCTGCCTTGGGCGACGACGTCCGCCGAGCGGGGCCCGTTGTCCACCAGCGCAATCTCACCGAAGAAATCGCCGGCCTTCAAGTTCGCCAGTGAAATGTCCCGCCCGCCGCGATGGTGCACCACGCGCACTTCGCCATCAACCAGCAGGTACATGCAATCCCCGGGCTCGTCCTGTTTTACGATCACGTCGCCATCCCCCACCGTGACCTGGTCCAGCAAATCGAGCAATTCTCCCAGCTCGAGTGCCGTAAACTCGGCGAAAAGAGCATGGTCTTTCAGTTTGCTCCGGATGTCGCTGATGTTGCTCATGACTGATTTTGGATTTGGCCGTCACGCAGACGGATGGACCGCGCGGCTTGACGCGCGACTTCTTCGCTGTGGGTGACGACTAGCATTGTCGTCCGGCGCTGAGAAGAAATCTTTTGCAATAGTTCCATGATCTGCCCGGCACTCGCCGAGTCGAGATTGCCCGTGGGTTCGTCAGCCAGCAGCACCGCCGGCTCGTGCACCAGCGCCCGCGCTATGGCCGTCCGCTGGAGCTGGCCGCCGCTGAGTTGATGGATGCCGTGTTCCGCCCGGTCGCTGAGACCAACCATGGCGATCATCTCCCGCGCCCTGGCGCGGGCCGCCACATGCGGGTCACCCCGCAAGAGCAGGGGCAGGCAAATGTTTTCCGTCACGGTGAGCGTCGGGAGCAGATGGAAGAATTGAAAAACGATCCCGACGCGGGTGCGCCGGTAGGTGGTCAGAGCGGCGTCATTGGCCCCGTGGAGCGGTAGTCCATCGACCACAATCTCACCGCAGGTCGGGGTGTCCAGTCCGCCGATCAGGTGCATCAGCGTGCTCTTGCCACAACCGCTCGGGCCGCTGATCGCCACGAACTCCCCGGCCGCGACGTCCAGCGAGACGTCGTCCAGAGCGGTGACGGCGGTTGAGTACCGGCGGGTGACGTGGCGAATCTGGATCATGAAAGAATCTTGGCCGCGACTTTATCCACTCGCGGGATTGATGCAGGTGCACATTAAGCCGAGATTCGTCCAGCACCGAAGCCGTGACCTTCCATTCTCAGCCTATCGAAATCCCACGCTTTACTGTCATCGCCGAATCCGCCGACTGGCTGGTGGTGGACAAACCGCCCTTCCTCGAGGCGCATCCGAGCAAGCCAAATGGCCGGGCGACCTTGTGGGACGGGCTCCGGGCGCTTCTGGCTTACGAATTGATCAACGGCGGCCAGGTTTCGATCATCAACCGCCTCGACCGGGAAACCAGCGGGCTCACCCTCGTCGCGAAGAACCGGCCGACCGCCCGCACCCTCTGCCTGCAAATGGAGGCGCGCCGGATCGAAAAGGAGTATCTCGCCCTCGTCTGGGGCTGGCCCGAAAATGACTCCTTCGTGGTCGATGCACCGATCCTCCGGCAAGGGGAGCGCGAACCCTCGCCCATTTACCTCAAGCAGAAGGTTCACCCGGAAGGGGCGGCGGCGCGGACCTGGTTCCAGGTCGAATCCTGCTTCACCCTCGAGACCAGTAATGGGTACCGCTTCACCCTGGTGCGTGCCTTTCCCGAAACCGGCCGCACACACCAGATCCGCGTGCATCTGGCCCACGCCGGTCACCCGGTCGTCGGCGACAAAATCTACGGCCCTGACGAGGGCTGCTACCTGGAATTTATTCGCACCGGCTGGACGCCCGAGCTGGCCTCCAGGCTCCTGCTCCCCCGGCACGCCCTGCACTCCGCCGTCCTGCGCATCCCCGACTCCGGCCTGGAATGGAAATCGCCGCTGGCCGGGGATTTGCGGGTCTGGGCCGGGTTGGCCCCATAGCGGTTCACCCCTATGACTCCCGCCCCGACTGGGGAGAATTTGCTCGCGGCCCTTGGAAATCGCATCGTATAAGTCGGCGCTATGTCACGTTTTGGGAAATGCCAGAACCTTTCGGGTTGCCTCCTCGCCTACCGCGGCGAGGAAACCGAGGTGGAAAAAGATCAGCCCTTTATCTGCGCGGAGTGCGGCAAACCGCTCGTCGAGGTCAAGTCACCGGCGGCGTTTTGGCTGCGCTACGTCTACGGCCTGCTGGGCGTGATGGTCGCCGCCGGCATCGCCTTCGCCGCGTTTCCCCAGCTTCGCGGCCTCATCGTCAAGCACAAGGAACACCACGAACCAGGAGAGCGCTCCAGCTCCGATCAGCCGGCGTCTGACAATCCCTCTTCGAACCCCGATAATCCGGGGACCACGAGCAGCGCCTCCGGGACCAATCCCGCGGATAACGGCGCGTCTGCGACCGCTGCGGAACCACCCCGGTTTATCACCTCGCCACAGCGGATCGACCTGGACATCACCAAGCAGGAGAACAAGGACGTCAAAGCCCAGGTGCTCACGCGCATCGACCAGATGCCCAAGATTTCCGGAGACAACAAAGACAAGCTCTATATGGCGGTCGAGCGCGCGCGCAGCATGGGCAAGATCCTCACCATCCCGTTCGGCTCCGGCAAAACCGAGCTGGCGCCCGCCGATATCGACGCGTTGAAGACCGAACTCGACAAACCCGATCTCGCCAATCTGCGGGGCGATCCCACGGCCGTCTTCGTCATCCTCGGCTATGCCGATCCGAAAGGTGACCCGAAGAAGAACATTGCCATTTCCCAGACCCGGGCCGATTCCGTGCTCAAGGCCATGAAAGACAAGTGCGGTGTCATCAACGTCATGCATACCGTGGGCATGGGCGGTTCCAAGTTGGTCGACGCGGAGAACCTCGAAAAGAATCGCATCGTCGAGATTTGGGCCGTGCTTCCTTGATTGGTCACCCGACATGAGTGAGGCGCATCTGGCCGTAACGAGCGGCTTGCCGGGCCGCGTCTTTGCCCTCCGCGAGGGCAGCTTCATCGCGGGGCGTTCCGCGGAAGCGGATTTCGAACTCGCCCACGTCGAGATCTCCCGCCAGCACTGCCGGTTTACTTGGGACGGGAAGGCCTGCGTCGTCGAGGATCTCGGCAGTGTCCGCGGCACCCGCGTCAACGGCCACCGCATCGAGGCGCCCACCATGCTCCAGCCTGGGGACCAGGTCAGCGTCGGGCCGGCCGTCATCGTCTTCGGTCTCGGCGACACCCCCGCGGCCGCGCCGCCCAAGGAAAAATCCTCCGCCCCCGCTCCGGCTGCACAGATGCTCGTCTTCGGGAAACCGGCCGACCGCATCGAGGTGGACCGGCCCCTCGTCCTCGGCCGCGAACCGGGCCTCGACGTAGTGCTCAATGACCCCGGTGTCTCACGGCGCCATGCTTCGGCCGCCCTGGCCGAGCGGGGCGGCATCGTCATCACCGACCTCAACAGCACCGCCGGCTCCTTCGTCAACGGACACCGCTTCGATTCACATGAATTGACCATCGGCGACCGCCTCCAGGTCGGCCCGTTCTGCTTTCAGTTTGACGGCCACGCCCTCAACCGCGTGGCCAACGCCGCCGGCGGCACCATCCGCGCCGACCACATTTTCATGCGTTCCGGCACGCTGACCATCCTCGACGATATCGCGCTGAACATTCCCGCTTCCCGCTTCGTCGGCATCATCGGTCCCAGCGGTGCGGGCAAGTCTTCGCTGCTCACCACCCTCAGCGGCTTGCGCGCTCCCAATGGCGGGACCGTCCTGGTCAACGCCCGCGACATTTATGCGGGTCACGAGGCGCAATCCTTTGGTTTCGTGCCGCAGGAGGATATCGTCCACGCCGAGCTCACCGTCGACCAGGCCCTGCGCTTCAGCGCGTGGCTGCGCCTGCCGGCTGGCACACCCCAGCGGGAAATCGACAAACTGCTCCTCCAGACCATGGACCAGCTCGGCCTGCGCCCGCACGTCCGCAAGCGCATCAGCCAGCTCTCCGGCGGCCAGCGCAAACGCGTCAGCGTCGGCGTCGAACTGCTCGCCAAACCCGCGATCCTCTTCCTCGACGAGCCCACCTCCGGTCTCGATCCCGCCACCGAGTTTCAGCTCATGGAATTGCTCCGCGATCTCGCCGATACCGGCTGCACCATCGTCTGCACCACGCACGTCATGGAGAACGCCTACTTGATGGATCAGCTGATCGTCCTGGTGGGCGGCTGCCTCGCCTTTCAAGGGTCGGCCCAGGGCGCGCGCGAGTATTTCGGCGTGCAGAAACTGACCGGGCTCTACGATCGTCTCGCCGATCGCCAGCCCAAGGAATGGCAGGCGGCCAATCTCGAACGGCCCGCGGCGGCCGAGGAAGCGCCCCCGCCCGCCGCCGCTTCGGGGCGCACCTCCAGGCGCGCCCGGCGCGCTTTCGCGATGCCCATCCTTCTCGCGCGCCAATGGGCCATCCTCTGCTCGGACTGGCGCAACTTCGTCCTTCTCGGCAGCCAGCCGGTGATCATTGCCGCCCTCGTCTCATGGGTGAGCAAGGATTACGCGCTCGTCATGTTCTTCGCCTATCTTGCCACCCTGTGGTTTGGGTGCAGCAATGCCGCGCAGGAGATCGTCAAGGAAATCGCCATTTACCGCCGGGAACGGCTCGTCGGCGTAGGCGCGCATTCCTACCTGGCGAGCAAATTCATTTTTCTCATCACCCTCACCGCCCTCCAGGCACTGGTCCTCTACGCGACCGTCATCATTGGAGAGGGCAAACGCGATGGGTCCGTGCTGCTCCAACTCGCCGCCCTTCTGGGCATCGCCATCGCCGGCGTCGGCATCGGTTCGGCCATCTCCGCGCTGTCCCGCTCCGTCATGCAAGCGGTCATGTTCGTCCCGCTCATCCTCATCCCACAGATCCTCTTCTCCGGCTACACCGTCGCTTCCAGCGACATGACCCACAGCGTCCTCTTCGTCAGCCGCCTCACCCCCACTTTCTGCGCCCAGACCGTCATGGACACGAGCTTCCTCTGGCAGCGTGAGCTCAGCGGCGGTCTCATCAGCGATCACCACCAATCCTACCGCAACCTCGACCCCAACCGCGAATTCTCCACCGGCGACATCTTCAACAAAAAGCGCCCCGCCGTCCGCGGCCTCCTCGGCTGCCTCATGTGGGGCATCACCACCTACCTCCTCGCCTGGTTCACCTTGAAAAAACGGGAAAGGGTTTAAGCCCAAAAGCGGGAGGGTTCGAATTCACCCTGATTCAACTGACATGCCATGCTTTTCTCTGCGAAACGTGGTGATCGGATGATAGCTGCTGGAGGGCCAAAGGCCCGAAGACATGCCAGCCCAGGGCAACGCCCTGGGTCGAATCCACAAAAAGACAGAGCCCTGAAGGGGCGGCCCACGTTCTGTCGCCCCTTCAGGGCTGTCCTCATTCTCCTTTCACCCTAGACGCTGCCTTGGTTGAAAATATGACCTTTCGTCGCATTGCAGCTATCGGAGCGATCGTACTATTACTTACACTCGCTCTTTTACTTTGCACTTCATCACGTCGCTCGGATGGCGCTGGCATGACATATCTTTCCCATGCCCCTCTATTCGAGATTTCTTGGGGGCCTAACGACAGATGGATCATTAATCGTGGAATTAATTCTGTTTGGAACAAACCAATTGGTCCTCCGGGCATCTATTTTGAATTTCCCATATCCCCTTCCGCAAGAGCATCTCTTCGCTTATGGACACCCCGGTGGAGCGAAGAGAATAGACACTAAGCCGTCTCTATGCAATACTCCGCGAAGTGGTTGCGCCGCAGATTTTTGCGCAAGACGCGGAGTGAGGAGGGCGCATATCACTGTAGAGATATGTAACCGACGAACGACAAAGCTTTTGCGCAAAAAGATCCAGCAAACACTCGCGCAGTATTGCATGGAGACGGCTAAGGTTGCTTGATCGTCTCACCCACCCGGCCGACCGGCTATGCCACGTCGGGCTGCCGTTTCAAAAACCTACGGCCCACCATTTCCCAGCTCCAACCAGCCCCAGCTCTCAGGATGTATTTGGGCTTCGATACCGAGGTCTTGAACCATGTGGCTGGGCCCGCTCCAGTAGGCTTTCCCCATGGTGGTATTACCGGCTTCATTGGAAAAGTTAATCGCCAGGTTGAAAGGCAATTTGGCGCCGGCGCGGGGCTTGAAGTTTCGGAAGTAGTCCCAAGGTACCTTCGCTTCGACGATGAAGCCATGGACGCCGTCGACGATCGCCTTGCGCACCGCCATGGTGGCGCCGGGGACTTCTGCGGCATGATCCACGGTGGTCTTCGGCCCGGTGACTTGAAACACCATGGGATGTTCCCGGTGGTCTGGATTGACGAAGTCATAGCCAAAGACGACGGGGTGTTCATTGCGAAGCACGGTCATGAGCACACGGTAATCTCCCGGTTGGGCGGTGTCGGAATTTGGTCCGCGGGGTGTGCGGCTGGCGAGGGGATCGCTGGCGACGGAGAGAAACATCTCGACGGTGTCGCCGGTTTTGAAAGCGGTGGCCGGATCGTTGCCGGCATTGCGCATCTCTTTGCCGCTGGCCACCTCATAAAGCAGGTAGAGATACTCCGAGTCCCATCCGGCGCGGACGGAGCCGCGAAAATCCTCGGCGTCAGGGTCCAGGGCCATGACCGCACGCGGGAGGTCGCTGGGCCAGTCGGCGGCATCACCATCGATGACCGGAGCCCTCGCGAATCGCGCGGCGGTAAGGCTTCTACGGTGTGCCGGTTCGGTCTTGGATCCCACGGGATCGTCGCCCCGTGAGCTATCGAAACCGAGTGCCGCAAGGCCCAGGATGATCCCGACGATGATCCGCGGGCGTGTGGTCGAGACGCCTGGCTTCATGGCTTCACGGTTAACGCGCATAGCGCAGGATCATCATGGGCGTTTCGTACCCGCCGCCGCGCCCACCCACGGCCCAGCCGTGATTTGGATCGAGGAGGAAGAGACCCGCCAACGATGATCCGACCGGACTGATGTTAGCCCAGGTTTTTCCTCCGTCAGTCGTCGACAGCAGCACGCCGGCCATGCTCGGCTTGGGAGCAAAGGCCACCGTATAGCCGGTCGATGGCGATACAAATTGCACGCGCGTGAGATCGTTCGGAACGCCGGAGTTCTGCTGGGACCAGGTTTTTCCGCCATCGGCGGTATGGAGAATGATACCATGGCGTCCCGTGATCCAGCCCTGGTCTGGACCGTAGAAAGCCATGCCACCGGCGATCAGATCCGGGAATCCGGTGTCAATCTCCGTCCAGGTGGCGCCGGTGTCCCTGGTTTCCGCGAGATAGCCTCCAGGCGCGCCGAGAATCAAATGGGCGGCATCGAAGACGTGCCATGCTTCCCCACCCCGGCGCTGCTGCCGGACCGGCGCGATTTCCTTCTTCCACGACTTGCCGAAGTCACTGGTATGAAAAAGCAAGGCGCCGCTATAGGGCAAAATCCAACCGTTGCCCTGGTGATCAAACCACGCGCGCTGGGCGTTGGTCGCGGCAATTTCCGGCGGGAGAGGCGCCCGGCGCCAGGACGCACCCGCGTCGTCGCTGCGCAGGAGCATGGCTTCATATCGATCCCTTTCCACCCCACTCTTGATACGGCCGATAATCCAGCCGGTCTGCGCGTCCGAAAAGGTGACGTCCATGAGATTCGTGAAGGCATCGGTTCCGTAATTCGCCTCCGCGTGTTGCCAGGTCATGCCGCCGTCGCGGCTGCTGAGGATGCCGTTTCGCCCGGTGGAGGAAATGGCGGCGCCCTTGCGGTCCGTCGCGAAAGCGACCGCCGCCAGATTGCTCACCTGAAGATCGGCAACTCCCTCGGCAATCGTCCAACCCTCCGTGGACGGTTCCGCGCCGCGGTCGGGCGCACGGGGTGACACTCCGGCGCCCGCGACCAGCGCACCACCGCCAAGCTCGAAAGGCGCCGCGAAGCGCTCGGCTTGCTTCAAACCCTCCAGCCGCCAGACCCGCAAGCCGGCGCCGTCGCCGGCAAGAAAGTAATCCGCGTCGGTCTTTGGATCCGTAACGACGCGCCCGCCGCAGTACTCGATATTGAGGGTATCCGGACCCGGACCGGCGCCGCGGCTGGGATCGTTTTTCGGGATGCTGCCGGCGTATAAACCATCGCCGCTGTAGATGCGGCTCTGGCCGTTTTCATCGGTGAAAAAGGCAAAACCTCGCAGGAGCCCGTCCACACCTTTGCCGGTGTAGAATTCGCCGGGCTTGGAGAAGCCGCGGGCTTTAACACCCACCCGCCAAAGCCGATGGCCGCTCGCGTCCCATTTGGCGACTTTCACGTCAAAGGTCTCAGCCGCCCAACCGACGCCCTTGTCGTGGCCCATAAGTTCCGCCGTGCCGAAGATGTTTCCTGCTTCATCGGTCTGGAGTCGTTCCACCTGCTTGATGATTGACTGGCCGGCGCGCGTGGCGTCTCCCACCTGCGCAGCATCCACTGAGATCAGCTCCGCCTCTTTGGCGGTAATGGCGACTTGCGCTTTGGCCCAGGAATAAATCGGGTTGCCCCCGGCATCGATTCCCAAGCAAGGTAGCTTGTAGACGTTTCCTGTCCCGATGGAATCCGGAAGATAGGCGTTCATTTGGTGATCGAGGTACGCTCCCCAGCTTCCATGGCCGCCCATTCCCTTGGGCTCGGTGAAGAATTCCACCTCGGCCTTGCTGACCAGACCGTCGCCATCGAGATCGCGCCAGATAAAGGGGCGGTCGGAATTTCGCGCGGTGGCTTGCAGGCCGCCTTCGACCTCGTAGCCCTTGTCGAGATCCGCGGGCAGCATGCGGTCGCTTTGTCCCAGGGCGGCACACGGCCGCAGGCTATAGCCCTGGACTTCCCAGATGGGATGGATCCAGTGCATGCCGCTGAAGAGATAAGTGTGGCCCGCGAAGTGGCGCACGAGGTAATCGCCTTGTCCCCAGTCGATCCGGTGTGGGTCCGGCAACGGCATGGATTCGCGGCGGGGACCACCGGCGCCCGCCCCCATCCAATAGGCATCCACCCGCCAGGCCTTGCGCTCGAAATCGAGTTTCAGCCGGATGATGTTACTCAAGGCGCCGCCGTAGCGCATCGCTGCCTGGTTGATGTAGATAAGGGACGGATCGGCCTCGTCCGGAGCGATGCCGCACCCCGCGCCGATATCTATCGTTCCCACCCAGTCGCTCGTGATCCGGCCCTGTTCATCCAGCGCGACGATGCGTCGCGGCGCGGCGTCCTCGGAGACATGGATAACTCCTCCGGTCATCACGGTGATGCCCACGGGAAACAGAAAGTCCCCGCGCTCATACTTGCCTCCGAAAGTCCGGCCACCCATTCTGCCTGAAGTCCAGATCAACCTGCCCTCCGGCGAAAACTTCTTGACCTGTTGGGACGAACCCAGGTCGGTGACATAGAGATTGTCGGCCGTATCCACAGCGATGCCATAGGGAGCGACCAGACCTTCGGTAACCACAGGCCTCACCTTTCCGTCCACGCCGATGCAGAGAATGCTCGCCTCGCTGGCGGCGAACAGATTTCCGCCGGCGTCCATCGCCAGGCCTTGAGGCTTGGGAATGCCGGGGATCTCCGAGATTCTTTTCGCGGTCAGCGTGTCCCAGACTTCAATCTTGTTTTCCCGATAGAGAGATACATAAAGCTTGTCATCGCGCACCGCCAGACCGCGCGGGCTGGGACCGCCGTCCAGACCGAAAGCGGTCGGCGGCGCGGTCTTGTCGCCGTGCAGCAACTCCCAGAAGGGTCTGGAGCCGGAATGGTAGGGTTGCCCCACCAGAATACCATGCTGATTCCACAAGGCATATTCGCCGGTATCCGCCTTGGTGCGCCACACCACCGCCCGGCGTTCCGCGCTGAATAGGCCGCCTCCATCGGCCGGCACGTCGGCGGCCACATAGACATACTTGCCATCGGTGGCCATCGCCAATTGGAGCCCGTTGCCGTCCGCCTGGCTGAGATTCGCCTTCCACTGTACGCGGCCGGTTTGGTCGAGCTTGAGCTGGCTGCCCCAGACTTCCTCGTTGGAGAATTGGGCATAAAGGAAACGGCCATCATTGGCCAACGCCATCGGATTGCCCCAGTGCCCGTTCCAGCCTCCGAGCCCGTCGGCGGTCGCGTACGGCGGCTGGCCCGGATTGCCGGCCGTCATCAGGTAGTCCGCGTGGATGTCGCTGCCGAGGCCACGCAATTCATAACGCCCCGGAGGAGACGCTCGATCTTGCTGGTCGGTGCCATCCCAGGTAACTTGGAATTTGCCGGCGCTTTGCCGTTTCCCGGATTGAAGGGTGCGCACGAGGTGACCCTGCGGGTCGTAAACGCCCAGGCTGACGAGCCCTGGCGCGTGCATTTCATAACCGATCTCTACCGGTTGAGCCGAACAAATCGCGGCTAGGGAGCCGAGGAGCAGAATGCGGCAAGCGCCTCGAAGGCTCCGAGCGGGGCGGGCCAGATCGTGGCCCCGTAGGGCGGCGCGGTCGCGGCTCTCGAATGGACTTTTCACGCATTTCATAGGGAGGCTCCTTGGTGAGAGAAAATGCCGAGGCAAGCTTTTCATTAGGGGCGTTGGCGCGTCCCGTGGCCCCGCGGTGGTTCAGGACGAGGGCTTCTCGATCTATTGCCTGCGGCCCCCAGGGCCAGAGAGAACGGAACGGTGGTCTGGAAAAAGGAACTTGGCAACTTTTGGAGAGCAGCGAAAATCACGAAAAACCGCTTTCGCCAGCCGTGGACAAGCGCTCCTATGGAAAACCTCAAATTGCCTCTCCTCATTTTTGCGCTGGCTTTTGGCCTGGGCGCACGGATGGCTCACGCCGACCCAACGCCCAGTCCGTCCCCAGCTCAAACGCCTAACAACCCCGCGTTCACCGAGCTGTTCAGCCAGGCGTTCTCCAAATGGGACGTCAACCACGATGGCCGGGTGGATTTAAAGGAAATTACCGCGGTCATTGAAGATCCAAAGGTTCACGGAATCGAGTCCGCCATTGCGGTCATGTTCCATGGGCGCATGCAAAAGGATGAAAAGGAAAAGCTCGCCAAGGCCTTCAAGGATGCCAAGACCAACAAGGACGAACAGCAGCAGAGGAGCGCGCAACAGGCGGAAGACGAAAAAACCACCGAAGGCATCACCCGCGCGGAGGCGGTGGCCCTGGCGAATGATACGAAGGCGGAAAAGGAATTGTTCAAAAAAGCCCTGCACATCGAGGCGATCAACCACGAGCTGTTTGCCCCCGGCGACCCGAAACTGGAGAGTTTCCACCAGGGCGGCATGGGCGACTGTTACCTGCTTTGCGTGGTCGGCGCCCTCGTCCACCGGGATCCCCAAGCGGTGCGAAAAATGATCCAACCGCAGGCCGACGGAACCTTTCAAGTGCATTTCGGCGACGGGAAAGTCGTCACGGTCAAACCGCTGACCGACGCGGAATTGATCATGGGCGCGAAAGAAGGCAACAATTACGGCGTGTGGCTTTCGGTCCTGGAAAAGGCCTATGCGCATATCGCCGCGGAGGTGAAAGAGAAAAAAACCGGTGAGGAGGTCAATGCCGATAAGGACGTCACGTCGCATCTCATCGGTCACGGCGGTTCCACCGCCCCCGTGATCAAGCTCTTGACCGGCCACGACATTACAAATCCGCCGCTGGATCTCTGGGCAAAACAGGATCCGGCGGGTGGGCTTGAAAAAGCCCATCAACTGCTTGTGAAAATTACCGGGGAACACATGCTGATGGCCATGGGCACCCACGGGGACATCACCCTGCCCAAGGGCCTTCCTCACGGCCATGCTCTTTCCGTTTTCGGATACGACAAGGACCGCCGGGTGGTCCTTGTCTTCAATCCGTGGGGCAATTCGCTGAAACCCACCGATCCTCCGGGGCTGGTCAATGGCTATCCGACCACCCACGGCACTTTTGAAGTTCCTCTCGCCGAGTTCGTCCAGATTTTCTGGTACTTTAACTGCGAGAGCAAAAAGCCGGCGCCTGCAAGTTAAGCTTTTTCAAGGATCTCGAATTCTTCAAGTTGTTGCCCTTCAAGGCTTACGGCGCTGAACGTTGCGAAAAAGCGCTGCGCGGATGCGATATTTTTCACTGGGTTCACTTCCCTTCACGCTTTCGAATCATCGTGTGCAAACCCGAAATCGCGCTTACTTTACCACATGTTTCAGCCCCATCAACGAGCAGCACTCATCCCAAATAATCCGGGTGAAGAGTGGACTCAATTCCTTGATGCGCCGTTTGTGCAGCCGGGTGGATCTTTCGCCGTCGTCGTGCAGAGCATGGTGCAGAAAAGCCAGGAGCACTCTGACCTAAAAGGGTTGATTGAGCTTTCATCCGGTGCGTCTCTTCCCGTGATTTTCCCGTTTGCTGGCGTGCTGAATTTGGAAACTCGTCAAATCTCGATACAGCAAGCACACCCAGAGAAAGCTTGGGCCGGTCAAATCTCAGCAAACGGGCGAGTGATGGTCCTTCGGGAGGCCGGTCAAGCAAAGCCGATTCATCTCGTTCACGAAGAGACGTTGGAGCAACTTATTTAGTCCGCCGACAATGAACCGAACATCGGGGCCAGTTCACCGACGCGAACCGGCTTCAGGATGTGATGCTCAACATTTGGTGTGGGCGCCCGTGGTCAATTCGCTATTTCACCAGAACGGGCTATGCTGGTGGATGAACCTCCCGGTCATCCATCAGACACTCGATTTGCTGATCAAAGGAAAAACGCACCACGTTACCTGCACGGATCTTTTTGATGGCGGTTCCGGATATTATTTTGACGCTCTTTTCCCTACAACCTCGCGATATAGATTCGAATCCGGCGAACAATGCATGGTGCAGGAACTGGGAGAAGAACGGCTGGTGGAATTTGTGAGCTACCCGAAGAGTGAGCGCCAAATCGCGCGCTTTTTCTTCCCGAAATGGTCCTGAAGGGGTATTTCAGCGAGACGCTTCTCGCTTCTTAATTCCACCGAGGCATCTCTTTTCACGACAATCGCTCAACGCGTGCTAAATTGCTGGCGTGCCTAAACCGAATTACCAGCTTGAAAAGCGGAGGAGAGACTTGGACAAAAAGGCCAAAAAGGAAGAAAAACGATTGCGTAAGCGCAACAAGGATAACACCCAAACGCCAGAAAAGCCCGCGTAGCGATAGCAAGATAACAGAGGGTGCGTTGTGATCTTGCCATTTGGCGCCGACGAACTCAGAAACGTCATATGAAGACTGTATTCATTCGCACAGTTGCAGCTTTCGCTTTCAACGGCCTGCTCGCGCTTCAATCAACGCTCAACGCACAAGTCCTCAACTACGAGCCGACCCTCGCCGATGTCCGTTACGGCAAATATGATCGGAATGTTCTCGATGTTTTTCAGGTGAAGACGGCAACTCCCGCTCCCGTTCTGATTTTCTTCCACGGCGGTGGCTGGATGGCGGGAGACAAAAAGAGTTTTGATCCCGATCCCATTCTAAAAAAGGGGATAGCGGTGGTCGCTGCAAATTACCGGTTCACGACTGGCACCCCCGATGCCGCTCCCTACCCGGCACCGATGTTGGATTCTGCGAGGGTCGTTCAATTCGTGCGGAGCATGGCCAAAGAATGGAACATCGATCCAAATCGAGTTGCGCTCACTGGAGGTTCCGCTGGCGCAGTCATTTGCATGTGGATCGCGTACCGTGACGATATGGCCAGGCCTCAATCGACTGATCCCGTGGAACGCTTTTCGACCCGGGTGACCTGCGTCATTCCTCAATCGGGTCCGACGACACTCGATCCGAAGCTCATTCGCAAGCGCATTGGCGGCAATCCCACGGTCCATCCCGCACTGCTCCCGTTCTTTGGTGTTAAAAGTCTGGAAGAGCTTGATGCTCCCGATAAGCAACAATTGATCGCAGAGGCCAGCCCGATCACCCATGTTACGAAGGATGCACCGCCCACGTTCATGCAATACGGATTTCCATTGGGAGGAACGCCCCTTCCGGAAAATGCCCCGTTCAACACGTCGATTCACCATCCCGAGTTTGGCGTGATGCTGAAAGAGAAACTTGATGCGGTGGGTGTGGAGAACATCCTCCAAACTAAAGACGACGGTTCAGATCCGCAGGCGCTTTCGCAGTTTCTGGTCAAACACCTGAAACCGGACGCCGTTCCATCTGCAAAGTAAATATCGGCAGCTCTATCCTCGACTGTTAAAGTGGAGTGGGAAGGGTACCGAGTCACGCCCTCAAAAGCGATCATTGCCGGCTGTAATTTCGTCCAGTCCTTTTCAGAAGAATGTGAAACTCATGAGCTGCATATTTAGGTGATCCACAACGTCTGGCTCAGGAGCTAATCAAAAGAAGAGCGGAATCAGCGCGTGGACTTTGCCCATGTAGGTTCGATACTGATCGCCAAACTGCTCGATCATTAGAGCCTCCTCCTGACGGTATTTTGTCCAAAAACTCAGTAAAAGGATGGGAAAACCCAGCAGTCCACCGACAGTTCCCACGGCGAGAGCGGTGCCAAAAAACATCAGCAGCATGGCGCTATATATCGGGTGTCTGACAAAGGCATAGGGACCCCGTTGAACAAGTTCATGGTTCTCTTTGAAAGTGACGGTGGCGCTCCAATTGGCGCCCAGCGTGACCCGCGCCCAGATCGCAAGGAGAAGTCCGAGCACGGTCAGGACAAGCCCAATGAAGCCCAGCGTCACGGATTGCGGAAGGATCCGATGGCCGATGAGACTTGTCTGGGAGTGGCGGAAGGCTCCGGACAAAAGCCAGAACGCCAAAACGCAAAACAGCCAATACCGCAGGCGACTGCGCCTGGACTCGCGCTTAACGGTCCGCTTCGTGAAGGCCATCGCCATAAGCCAAACGAGCGCAAATACGTTCCAACAACCGACGATGAGTTTTAATATCAAGGCGATCGAGAGCATTCAAAAGATATCCTTCAAAACGTGTCTAAAGGAATGAATTTGTCCTTTGCGAAGCAATGAATCATAATCTCAATGCTGGGTTTTACCAACCACATCCCCAGCGTCACTCTGATCGGCCACAAAGACCTACTCTTTCACGAGCGTTCTCTTGGTTCTGTCGGTCCTAATGGTATTTCGATCGGACGAGAGAGATCCAGTTTCGGGCTTCGCCATGTCTCCCACAGGCTTCTGGTTGTCGGCGTCGGTAAACATCATGGTGATCTCGTCGCCCTTGATGGTGTAGGTGCCCCTAAAGCCGTGAAAGCCGGTGGCGGGACCGTTGATCGCGCCGGAGAATTGTCCATCGTGCGTGAAGAAGAACTCGACTGTCCGGTCGTTCTCATCCCGATAGGCGCCGGAGATGTGGCTCTTACCGCATCCGCTGGAGATCAGGATCGCGATGAGCGCTGCTGCCACCAAGATCGATCGTTTCATAGTGCAGTGTTTTCGACGCGAGAATGTGCATGTCCGCACCGTATTGCCAAGCTCTTTCCGGCACCACACCAGTCGAACTCAATCCGGGAAGCGCGGACGAAGTGTCCCTTTCCATGGGTGGTGGTTAGTAGGGTTTTCCCGGTATTTGGTCGAGGTATATTCAGTTGGCCCTTGCCGCAGTTGCGCCAGCGGCCCACCCTGCTGTCGGATATCGGAGTTGCCGCCATGAAAAAGAAAACGCGCCGTCGCCCAGCCGGAATCAAAGTTGAATTGCAAATCGCAGGTGAATTGTGGCGGCAGGTTCCCACGCTCGAGAACACAGGTCCCGGCGATCGCGTCTTCGTTGTATCCACCGATCCGAACGGCGCTACGACCGTGCAGTTCGGCGATGGAACGAATGGCGCCCGCCTGCCCACCGGCACGAACCAAATCGCCGCGACTTACCGGACGTCAAAGAGCTTCACCGCGGTCGTCATGCAGCAGGGTCGTGTGGTCCTCGACAAGGACTGGAGCGACCTCGATCAAGCGCCCGGCCGCTTCTTTGGTCTCTACCGCGGCCTCGTCGTCAACAACGCGGACCCGTCCTCGCAGCGGCGTGTCCAGGTGCAGGTGCCGGCCGTTTTTGGAGATCAAGCCATTTGGGCTCTCCCCTGTGGGGTGGGCGGAGCGTCGGCGATGCCGGCCATCGGCTCCATCGTGTGGGTGGCATTCGAGGCCGGAGACCCGTCTTCACCCGTATGGCTTGGCTTGGCGAGCTAAGGGCGTCTAACAGACCGGGAGTATACGATGCTTGGCAGACTGAAGATTACCGTCGGAGTTATTGCTATTTTTTAGTGCCCGAGAAACCCCATGCTCCCCAGCCATTCGGTATATCGCTGGGGCCAATCATTGACCGGTTGCCCATTCTGGCGCATCCCGAAGCCGTGACCACCTTTGGTGAAGATGTGAAGCTCGGCAGGAAGATTCTGCTTTTTGTATTCGAGGTAGAGCAGAGCCGCGGCAACGGGGTTGGTGTGGTCGTCATGCGCCACGAGGAAGAAGGCGGGCGGCGCATCACTTGGCACGGTCACGTCGCTCCGGAGTTTCGTCGGATCGTCCTTGTCAAGGAGACCACCGCCATAGATCACGGTCACGAAATCCAGTCGGGGGCTGGCGTCGAATGCCGGGTCCTGGGGATAGGTCGGGGCCGTCCGATCCAACGCCGCGTGGACGGCCAGGCTTCCCCCGGCAGAGAACCCAATCAAGCCAATGCGTACGATCCCCCACTCCATGGCATGGTGCCGAATAATGCCCATGGCGCGTTGCGCATCCTGCACCGGCTTTTCGTACGGAATGGATTCCTGGTTGGTCGGGGTCCGGTACGTCAGCAAGGCGGCCGTGACGCCGATCGTGTTGAGCCATTCGCAAACTTGGGTGCCTTCGTGGGCAATCGCCAGATGACTGAACCCTCCGCCCGGCGCGACCATGATGGCCGTGCCATTCGCTTTTTCGGGCCGATACACGGTGAGTGTCGGGTCCGTGATGTTGGTGAGTGAAGTTGGGTTGGGCGTGGCAGGTTCGGCGATTGTCTTGATTTGACCAGGAGCACCCGAGGGCCAGAGCTTGATCACGATGGGCTCGGCAGAGAACGCCGGCATCGAAAAAAGCACGAGAGGGAGGAAGAACTTCATCCGGCAAACCTGAACCGACGATGGGAATTCCGCAGCAAAAGAATATCGATTAGCGCGTCGTCGGGTCCCAATTGTTCCTACAGACCCCAAAAACCTCCCAGAAACAGAGCACGAAAGCTTAAAACGAATAAAAATATCTTGTAAAGCACAGGAGTGGAGAGAATTTCGACAACCAACTTATGACGACCGTGGGCAAGCACCCAAATGGGAAATCCCAAGTCAAAGCATTCATCGTCGCTGCTCCGTGAAAAGAACAGCGTCGCTGCCCTGGCTGCTTCTCGGAGTGGTGTTTTCCCTGGTACAGGCCGGGGCCGTTGAGAACGACACCAACAGTTCCGATCCCTACAATACCAACGCACCGACCAGTTCCGACATCGCGAATTGGGATACCGGCTGGGCCCAGCCCCAAGGGCAGTCGGGGATCACCGGGTGGAACTACGTGGGGATAGTCGCCGGTGGTGGTGGCGCAGCCAGTGGCGTTTATCTCGGGAACGGGTGGGTCCTGACGGCGGCCCACGTCGGCGCCGGGATCTTTACCTTGGGCTCCGGCCAATACACGGTCGTGCCAGGCTCTATCGATCAAGGAATCCCATGGCAATCCGGGTCAAACAACTATACGGCCGACCTGACCCTCTTCCAGATTCAGCCCGACGGAGTGACCACCTTTTCGCTCCCGAATTTACCTTCGCTGACCATTGCCACCTCGGCTCCCACCGTTTTTGGGGGTTCTCACCGGCCTGGCAGTTCGGTGGCGATGATTGGCTACGGAGATGGCGGTTCCATCACCAATGAGACGTGGGGCTTGAATACGGTGACCCAGGCAAACGTCTTGGTAAATCCCACCGGCTATAGCTATGTCAGCAACGACTTTGAGACGGCTTATGGCACGACCACCGCTGGAATGGGACGCTTTCAAAGCAGCGTCACGAATGACTACCAGTTGGTCCTCGGCGATTCGGGTGGCGGCGACTTCATTTACGATTCATCCAGCGGGATCTGGGAGTTGGCGGGAATCAACGAGGCCCTGGACAGCAACAACGATTCCTTCATGATCCAACTGAGCACCTACTCCTCGCAGTTCAACACGATCGTCGCCACGCCGGAACCATCGTCGGGTTTGTGCCTCGCCTGCGGCCTGCTGGCGATCCTTGGAAATTCCCGCTTAAATAATTGTCCAATTGGTCGGCGGCTGACTCGATTCCTCGCAAAGTCGTGACCAGGTTTTTCTGAATTCCTCGTCCAACTTCGCCGCTCATTCTGGTTCCTCGTTAAGAAACTTCCTCCTCCGCTGTTCTTTGCGCGAGTCAAAAGACTAACAATGATCAACAGTCGGTTCCAGCTTTCCTCGTCTTGCACCTGCATTCTGCATCGCATCCCGAGCGCTCCAGCGCACGGTCCGCGCCGCCCCGAGAGTCACTCCGCCAGCCCGTAGACTCGCACCTGCTGCGTCTTCCCCTTCAGGCTGCGACTCCCGAAGTCGGTGAATTTCCGCATCAACTCCGGCATCTGTTCGGCAAAATCGCCGGACATCACCACGCGCTGGTTCAGTTCCTTCGACATGCCTTCCAGCCGAAAAACCGTGTTCACGGCGTCGCCGATGATCGTCGCGTCGCGTTCCGCGGCGACCCCGACATTGCTGCACGTCACTTTGCCAAAGTGGAGCGCGATGGCGATGCGGAACGGTGTGTCGTTCTGCCATTTTCGCGTATCAGCCAGCGACATCATCATTTTCGCCGCGGCAAAGGCCGTCCCGCAATCCGCCGCCGAGCGCCCCGCCGCACCCCAGTAGGCCAGCATGGCATCGCCGATGAATTTGTCGATCGTGCCCCCGCTCTGGGCCACGAGATTGCCCGTCTCCCGGAACCACGCGCCGAGAGTCTGTGCCATGTCCGCGCTGGGAATGGTCTCGGACATCGTGCTGAAACCCCGGATGTCGCAAACCAGCAGCGCCACGGGACGCGATTCCACCACGCTGCCGTGTTCAGAGATCGTGCCGACCAGCGTCATCGCGTTGTGCTCCCCCGAACTCTCATCGTCGTGCTCGGTAAAAACGATGACGTTGTCGGCGATGCGGATGCGGGCGCCGTCAGTCAGTGTGACCGGCATGACCACTCGCTGTTCGTTGATGTAGGTGCCATTCCGGCTGCCCAGGTCAATGAGCTGGTACTGCCAGCCATTATGGCAGCGAATGATCGCGTGCTGTCGCGACACCAGCGGGCTGAAACTCAGGCACACGGTATTCTCCCGCGTCCGGCCAATCGTCGCGGTATTTCCAATTGGCACGTCGAAGGCGTCGGCTTGCGCGGGCTGAATCGTGAGTTTCGCTCCCATGGGACTGAATTTCAGTTTGCAGGTTGCACATTGCGGAAGGTCGCGGAAAACTGCAACACTTCAGACGACATCCGCGCAGGATGTTGCAAAAAAATTTCATGCCCGACACAGCGATCTTCGATCATTACGAAGTTTTGACCCGCGACGACGGCTCTCTCTTTGAATTGGGCCGGGGCGCCATGGGCATCACCTACAAGGCTTTCGACACCAGCCTGCGCATCCCTGTCGCGCTCAAGGTCATTAACGCAACTTATCTCAACAGCGAAGTCGCCCGGCAGCGTTTTGTCCGCGAGGCCCGCTCCGCCGCCCAGTTGCGACACCGGCACGTCGCCTCCGTCTTTCATCTCGGCACAGAGGGCGACACCTGGTTTTACGCCATGGAGTTCATCGATGGCGAAACGCTCGATGCCCTCATCAAGCGCCAGGGGCCCCTCTCCGCGGTCGTCGCCCTCACCATCACCGGCCAGGTCGCCCGCGCCCTCAATGCCGCCGCCCAGCACGGCCTCGTCCATCGCGACATCAAGCCGGCCAATCTCATGCTCGTCAAAGAGGACGACGAGTTGGTGGCCAAGGTCATCGACTTCGGGCTCGCCAAGGCCGCTGTTCCCGGAGAAGGCGAAGATGCGGCCACCTTGAGCATGGGCGGCTTCGTCGGCACGCCGCACTTCGCCAGCCCCGAACAACTCGAAGAAAAGGAGATCGACTCCCGCTCCGACATCTATTCGCTCGGCGTGACCCTGTGGTACATGCTCGCCGGAAAGGCGCCTTTTGCCGGCTCGATGGCCCAGGTGATGAGTCAGCACCTCACCAAGCCGCCGCCTTTCGAGAAACTGGAAAAACTTTCGCCGGGCGTGGCCGATGTGCTCCGCAAGATGCTCGCCAAGGATCCGGCGGACCGCTACCAGACGCCGACGGAATTGCGCAAGGCGATCGAGGCCACCCTCGAAAAAGCTGGCGGTACCAGCAGCGCCCCGGCGGTGAGCGCCGCGGTCGTGGAACATCACGAGGATTTTGCCACCTTGCTCGAAGACCCCGCGGCCCGCTTGGGGCTCGGCAGCTTCGAGACCAATACCACGATCGCCAACCGCTACCGCGTCGCGCAGTCCTGCGGCGAGACCAATGCGGGCCGTGTCTTCCGCGCCTACGACACGCAGCGCAAAGCCGAAGTCCGGCTCATCGTGCTTCACTCGGAAGCACTGAACGATGCCGTCGCCCTGACCGCGCTCGAACGGGAAGTCGAGAAGCTCGTGCCGGTGCGGCACCCGAATTTGCTGGGGGTCCTTGGGTTCGAAACCGTCGACCGCGGTAGCTTTCTGGTCCTCGAGTGGACGGAAGGCTTCTCCCTCCTCGACCTGCTCAAGGCGCGCCGCGAACTGGACGCCGACGAAACCCTCAAGCTGCTGGGCCAGGCCGCCGAGGGCGCCGATCACGCCATCAGCCTCGGCCTGAATGGCCTGGAGTTTGGCCTCCACCAGATTCAGATCCATTTCCCCGAGCCGATCGAAAAGGAAAAGCTCCTCCACGCCCCGCTCCAAAGCTGGCCGGGATTTGCAGTGAAACTTTATCCTCTTGGCGCCACTCGCGAGATCACCGCCTCGCAGACCTGGGCCGGTGCGCAAACCATGGTCGCCTGCGGAGAGGCCAGCAAGGCCGCGGGCGCCGACATGCGGCCGCAGTACGTGCAGGCGCTCGCCGCCGTGACCTACGAATTGCTCGGCGGCACGCTCTCCCCGCTCGCCTTCCGTGGCGCCGGCGGGCCCACCGCGCGCTACACCCCGCTCTCGACTCTGTCGGAGGAGGGCAATGAAGTCCTCCGGCGCGCGCTCGACTGCGGACGCTCCTATCCGTCTCTGACGGAATTCAGCCACGCCCTCGCCCAGTTGGATGGCTTGCAAGTGCGCCATCACGAGCCGAAACCCGGCCCCTCCGCGACCCGGGCTCCCGTCGCCAAAACGACATCGCCACCGCCCGTGCCCTTCACGCCGCCGCGGCGCAAGGGCGCGCCCATCGCGCTCATTGGCGGCATCGCAGCTGCCGTGGTGGCTGTGGCCGGCTCGGCCATCTATTTCCTTCAGCCCAAGTCGAAACCGAATGACGCCGGCCCATCGACACCGCCGGTCGCCTCGACCGACAGTTCGACCGGGACCGACTCCAGCAATCCGTCAAATCCGGTCGTCGCGGACAATTCGCCGGTGGCGACTCCCGTTCCGGCGACACCCGCGCCTGTCACCTCCGCACCGCCAACACCCGCACCGGTCACACCCGTCCCGGGGCCGACGCGGCAGGACCTGCTCAAGGCTGCGGTCAACGCCGCCCAGGATCTGGAAGCGAAGAACGATTGGCCCAAATCCCTCGATGCCTGGCTGGCCATCGTGAAGAATTATCCCGAATCGCCGGTGGGCAAGAACCACCTCGAAACCATGCTCAATCATCTCCGCGATCGGCCCAGCCCGATTACACTCGCGGAATTTCAAGGAATGCGTGAACAGATCACCGATTCGGCGCAATTGGGCATTCTCTCGGCCATGCTCCTCATCGGCGACAGCCTTCGAGTTCCCGAACCGCAGACGGCGCTGCACTGGTTTTCCGTGGCTGCGGAGCAAGGCGACCCGACGGCCCTCGTCCAGTATGGGTTGATGTTGAGAAAAGGCGAAGGCCTTGATCAACCGGACCCGGAAAAGGCGGCCACGGCGTTCCAGCAAGCTGCGGACAAAGGCGACCCCAGCGGCAAATTCGAGCTCGGCGAATGCTACCTCCACGGCATAGGGGTGATCGCCGACGAGAAACGCGGTTTGGATTTGGTGCGAGAAACAGCGGATGCCGGCGACAGCCGGGCCATGAGCGAGATGGGCTTTTGCTACAGCCGCGGTTTAGGCGTCGCGAAGGACTTCAATGCGGCTTTTCAATGGTACAGCAAATCCTCCGAAAAAGGCAATCTCGACGGGAGCGGCAATCTTGGGATTCTCTACTTGAAAGGGGAGGGCGTGCAGGCGAACTCGAAAAAGGCGGCGGAACTCTTTGAAAAAGGCGCGAATGCCGGGAATGTCTTTTGCATGCAGCTGTACGCCGGTTGCCTCGCGGAAGGTCGCGGCGTGGGGAAAAATTCGCTACTGGCCACCTCCTGGTACCGAAAAGCGGCCAAGGCGGGTAATAGAATCGCCATCGAATGGTGCACTGAAAATAAGATTTCCTATTAGAGGACGCCGAGGGCGATTTCCTTTGCCACCGTGCGCGCCCCCCTCTAACATTTGTCGCACTTGCGCTATGAAACCCCGAACGCTCAAAGTCGCCGCCCTCTCCACCTCTATCGCGCTGCTCGTTACCGCGTGTGAAAACATGACGCCCGGTGAAAACGCCGCGGTTTTCGGCACCTCGGCTGGCCTGATGGCGGGTGGTATCGCGCGCGCCGCCGGCGCCAGCACCGCGGAATCGATGGCCATCGGCGCGGCCACCGGCGCGGTGGTGGCCTTCACCGCCTACGTCATCGCCAAGCACCAGGCCACCGAGCGCCAGCGCCGCATCGCCGAGGAACGCGCCCGCGTCTACTACGCCCACCTGGCCGCGGAGAAGAAGGAGGCGCTGAAGAAAAAGAAAGTGCGGTACATCGCGGTGGACACCGAAAAGAATGACAAGACTTCTCCGAAAGCCCAGAAATCCGTCATGATTTGGGACACTCAATCCGAGGCCGTGGTCGGCAATTACGTTTACGACGTCGAGAGCACTCCATCGGTCGGTTCGACCGCGAAATTTGACACCTACTCCGCGGAATACGTCGGCCCCGGCGGCTAGGCCTGGCCGCGTCCCCGCGAATCCCCATGAAAACTTCCTCTCGCTGCCTGGCGCTGGCGGCAATTCTCAGCGCGGCGCTTCTCCTTCTCCCGCCGTCCGAAGCGATGGACGTCATGGAGCGCATCGTCACCACGCAGACGCAAGCCATCCGTCACGAGGCCACCGAGTATCAGCGCAAAGTCGCGGAGGCCAACGCCCGTGCCTACATGGCCGCCAAACTCCACACCGCAAAGAACGCCTCTTCGTCCACTACCGGGAAGACGAACGGCACCACCCCGAAACCTCATCAAACCGGGGTTTCGCAGGAGACCCGCGCCCTCAAGGCGAAATTGCCTCGCTACGTCGCCGTCGACACGGTCAAGGACAAGCGCAGCGCTCCCGGCACCACCAAAGAAGTCATGATCTGGGACACCCAATCCGAAGCTCTCGTCGGCAACTACGTCTACGATGTGGCGAAGACTCCCTCGGTCGGATCAACGGCAAAATACGACACCTATTCCGCTGAATACGTCGGGACCGGCTTGTGATTTCAAGGTGCGCGGGGGTTGGATTCTCTCGCGAACCGTCGCCCCAGACCTCGCCGGAAAGGTGGGGACCTCCCATTCGGCAGGTTCCGGGGCAGGCTAAAAATATCCAAAAAAAGGAAATCTGGCTCGAAAAGCTTGACTCATTGGCGACAAATTCTGGGATACATCGACTCCATGGGTTCGTCGCCCGCCGTGGCCAATTCCCAACCCGACTGCGGGAATCCCGCGCCACCAGACCTTTTGCTTCATGAACATCCACGAATACCAAGCTCGCGAACTCTTCGAGAAATTTGGCGTCGCCACCACCCGCGGCAGCGTCGCCACCACCCCGGATGAAGCTGCCGCTGTCGCGGAAAAGCTGGGCACGAAGCAGTTCGTCGTCAAAGCGCAGATCCACGCCGGCGGGCGCGGCAAGGGCACTTTCAAGAATGGCTACAAGGGCGGCGTGCAAATCACCGACTCGGTCGCGCAGGTGCGCGAGATCGCCGGAAAAATGCTCGGGCAAACGCTCGTCACGCACCAGACGGGGCCGGAGGGCAAGCAGGTCAACAAAGTGCTCGTAGTCGAGCCGGCTTCCATCGCCCGCGAACTATATTTCGCCATCCTCCTCGATCGTGCCAGCGGCGCGCCGGTCGTCATTGCCAGCACCGAGGGCGGCGTGGACATTGAATCGGTTGCCGAGCACACGCCCGACAGGATCTTTCGCGAGCCGGTTCACCCGATCCTCGGCCTGCAGCCTTTCCAGACGCGCAAACTGGCCAAAGTGCTCGGGCTCAGCGGCGCCCAACTCGGCGCCGCCTCCAAGCTCTTCAGCGCAATGTTCCGGCTCTTCCTCGCCCGCGATTGTTCGCAGATCGAGGTCAATCCGCTCGTGGTCACCAAAACCGGCGAATTGCTCGCCCTCGACGCGAAATTCAATTTCGACGATAACGCCCTCTTCCGGCAGCCCGAAATCGTCGCCCTGCGCGACAAGAGCGAGGAAGATCCGCGCGAAGTCGCCGCGAGCGAATACAGCCTCAATTACATCGGCCTCGACGGAAACATCGCCTGCCTTGTCAACGGCGCCGGGCTCGCCATGGCCACGATGGACATCATCCAGTACGCCGGCGGCAAGCCCGCGAATTTTCTCGATGTCGGCGGCGGCGCGTCGAAGGAGCAGGTCACCGCGGCGTTCAAGATCATCCTCGGCGACCCGAACGTAAAAGGGATCCTCGTCAATATTTTCGGCGGGATTATGGACTGCAACGTCATCGCCACCGGCATCCTCGCGGCCGCCCGGGAAGTCGGCCTCAAAATTCCGCTCGTCGTCCGCCTCGAGGGCAACAATGTCGAAGCCGGCAAGAAGACCCTCGCCGAAAGCGGCCTCGCGGTCATCAGCGCAAACGACCTCGCCGACGCTGCCCAGAAGATCGTCGCCGCCGTCAAGAAAGCCGCCTCATGAAATTCACCGAAATCGCCTTCTCCGCCTACGCCGTTACGGACGTTGCTCGCGCCAAGGCCTTTTACGAAGGAGTGCTTGGGCTCAAATCGACCCAGGACTACAGCATGGGGAGCGACGCACACTGGATCGAGTACGACATCGGCGCGGGGACGCTGGCCCTTGGGAGGTACGATGGCTGGAAACCGAGTCCCGACGGCTGCACCGTCGCCCTCGAAGTCGAGAATTTCGATGAAGCCGTCGCCGCGCTCAAAAGTGCCGGGACACCCGTCAAAATGGGACCATTTGAAACCCCGGTCTGTCACATGATCATGGTTTCCGACCCCGACGAAAACACCGTGATCATCCACAAACGCAAACCCGGTAACGCTTGAACGAACTGGGACCGCATGCGCATCGATGTCGCGACGTCCCAAATGCTAAATCCTGATTCTTAATTCCTAATTGCTCGATGTCCATCCTCGTTACTCCGCAAACCCGCCTCCTCGTCCAGGGAATCACCGGCGACTTCGGTTCCCGCCACGCCAAACTCTCGCTCGAGTACGGCACCCAGCTCGTCGCCGGCGTCACCCCCGGCAAAGGCGGTCAGACCTTTGCGCACAACGGTTTCAAAGTGCCGATTTTCGACACCGTCCAGGAAGCCGCACGCGCCACCGGCGCGACCGTCAGCGCAATTTTCGTCCCGCCGCCTTTCGCGGCCGACGCCATCCTGGAGTGCGTCGACGCCGGACTCGAACTCGCCGTCGCCATCACGGAGGGCATACCGGTCAGCGACATGGTCAAGGTGAAAGCCGCCATGCAGGGCAAAAAGACCCGGCTCATCGGGCCCAATTGCCCCGGTTTGGTCACGCCAGGCACCGGCGACAAATCCCATGGCGGCTGCCGCATTGGCATCGCCCCCGGTTACATCCACTTGAAAGGCCACGTCGGCGTCGTCTCCCGCAGCGGCACTTTGACCTACGAAGCTGTGTGGCAGCTCACCACGCGCGGCTTTGGCCAAAGCACCTGCGTCGGCATCGGCGGCGACCCGGTCAACGGCACCAGCCATCTCGACGTGCTCAAGATGTTCAACGACGATCCCGAGACCGAGGCGATCATCATGATCGGCGAAATCGGCGGCGACAAGGAAGAGGAAGCCGCGGGCTGGGCGAAGGACCACGTCAAGAAACCCATCGCCGCCTTTATCGCCGGCGCCACGGCGCCGCCCGGGCGCCGCATGGGCCACGCCGGCGCCATCGTGAGCGGCGGGAAGGGCACCGCCCAAGGCAAGATCGAAGCGCTCAAAGCCGCCGGAATCGCCGTCGCCCCAACGCCCGCGGTCATGGCCGAGACTCTTCTTAAGCACTGGGGAAAACTATAGGCGCGCGGCGGCGCGCCTACGCTTACTCCCCGGGCTTCGGATTAAGATTAAGAAGCGCCCGTCCAGGCGCCCTATTTTGCGAGATCATAGCAAAGCAGGTGGTCCTCATCCCGCAGGTAGAGCCGCTTGTTGGCCAGCACCGGCGCGGTCCAGCACGGATACCGCATCAGCGGCACCTGCCAGCGCGCCATCTCCGTGAGCTTGTCGGGATCCGCTTTGAATAAACCGAGCAACCCCGCTTCCCCCAACGCGATGAGCTTGCCATCGGCCAGGATCATCGAGCCGCGCCCGTAGACGTCCGGCGGCTTCTCCCCTTCCGCGAGCCTCGCGTGGCCCACATTCGGCCAGCCTTCCCGCCGCTCCCAGGCAATCTTTCCAGAATTGAACTCCACGCAGCGCAGCATGCCATCGGGTTCGTTGCGTCCGCTGAAGGCGTAGAGAAAGCCATTGAGCAGCACCGGCCGGGTCCAGTGGATTTCGAGCTGCAATCCGCTCCAGACCGGCGTCACCGCCTTGCCGCTCGGATCCACGCGCAGCAGAACGGACCCCGTGCGATAATAGGCGGAGGAGAGCAGGATGAGATCATCCTGCACCACCGGCGTCATCGCGTTGACCGATGAATCCGCCCGCGAGCGAAACCAATAGGAAAAATAGGCCTTCCCCGTCTTCGGGTTGAGCGAAACGAGCCCCTGCCGGGTGCAGACCAGCAGGTGGCGCTGGCCGTGAATGGTCGCCAGCGCCGGCGTGCAATAGCTGGCCTGCTTCTGGTACGCCGGATCGTTCGTATTCCACGTCACCAGGCGCTCGCCCGGCCAGCCCGTCATCGGCACGCCATTCCACGTCTTCTCGCCGACGTTCTCCCAAACCGTCTTGCCGGTGCCCGCGTCGAAGGCCACCACCCCGGAGTTCGGCTGCCCGCCCACCTGCACGAAGAGCAACCCGTCATCGAGCACCGGCGAACTGCCCACCCCAAAAAACGACTCCGGCACCGCGAAATCCGCCGCCGTGTCGCGCCGCCACACCTCCTTGCCCGTGGTCCGATCGAGGCACAGCAGCACACCCTCGGCGCCAAGCGTATAACAGCGATCTTCCGCGAGCAACGGCGTGCAACGCGGCCCGTTGTTGTAGCCGAAAGGATCCTGATATTCAGACCGGTAGGCATGCTTCCACAGCGCCAGCCCGGTCCGCGCGTCGCAGGCCTCGACGATTTCCTGATAACCGATGCGATGATGGATGACCATGGTGTCTCCGCGGATCGAGGGCGCGCTGTAGCCCTTGCCGACGGGCCGTTCGAAGATGAGCGGCGGCCCCTGCACCGGCAGGGTATCGATCAGGCCTGTCTCGACGGAAACCTGATCGCGCGTCGGCCCCATAAATTCGGGCCAATCCGCCGCGCGGACGACGAGACCGTAGGCCGCGAAAATGGCCAGGAAAAGGGAGGACGACATGACGCGGACGATGGCCTGACGCCTTCCTGTTTCGGTCGGTTTCTTTTTCATTTTCTTGTTCTTACTCATTTTCTGGCCGGAGAGCTTTGAAAAAGAACAAGATTACGAAAATGAGCCGCTTTTTCGGATTATACTCGCGACTATCGCCCGGCCCTTTTCCCAGCCATAATCAACTCTCTTCGATCCTCCCGAACATGATCCCCCGTTTCGCTTTCGTGCTTCCGCTTCTGCTCGCGCCGTGCCTGGCCATCGCCGCCGATGACGTGCGCGGCGACAACCCCGATTCGCTGCCCAGCACGCCCGAGCAGGAACGCGCGATGTTTCACCTGCCACCGGGTTTCGAAATCCAGCTCGTCGCCGCCGAACCGGACATTCAAAAGCCCATTAACATGACCTTCGACGGCGCCGGGCGCCTCTGGGTCACCGGCTCGGAAATGTATCCGTGGCCCGCGGGCACCGATGCCGCGGGCCAGACCATCCCCGGCTATGAAAAAGCGTTCGCCGACCTCGCCAACGCTTTTCATGTCGGCAACAAGGCGCCGCCACCCTCGCACGATGCGCGTGACACCGTGCGGGTGCTTTCGGATTTCGATGAAAACGAGCGGGCCAATACCATCCGTATTTTCGCCGACGGCCTGAACATCCCGAGTGGCATTCAGCCTCTACCGCACGGCTCGCCGGCCATCGCCACAGCGTACGGTTTACTCCCCAGCTTCGATCCGAATCCCGCGATGCAAAAGCGGGCGCCGCGCGGCGATCGTCACATCGGCCGGGCGCCGAAGGGCGACAGTGCGATTGTCTATTCCATCCCAAACATCTGGCTGCTCACCGATTGGGACGGCGACGGTTTCGCCGAGAGCCGCATCCCGCTCTACGGCACCGCCGGCTATCTCGATACGCATGGCGGCATGTCCAGTTTCACCTATTGGATGGATGGGTGGATTTATGGTACCCACGGCTTCCGCAATCACAGCGAAATCCACGATCTCAGCGGACGCGTCACGGTGCTCGATAGTGGCAATACCTACCGCTTTCGCCCGGACGGTTCCGCCTTCGAAATCTACACGCACGGTCAGACCAATCCCTTCGGCCTCGCCTTCGATCCGCTCGGCCATCTCTACAGCGCCGACTCGCATTCCCGCCCCGTCTACATGCTGCTCCACGGCGGTTTTTACGAAGGCATCGGCAAGCGAGACGACGGCCTCGGGTTCGCCCCGCACATCACCGAAGATGGCCACGGCTCGACCGCCATCGGTGGCATCGCCTACTACGCGGACGACAAGTTCCCGGAGGAATATCGCGGAAACACCTTCAATGGCAACCCCGTCACCCGCCGCGTCAATCGCGACAGCCTCGAGTGGCACGGCGCGACACCGGCGGCCATCCGTCAGCCCGATTTCGTGGTCAGCGATGATCCGTGGTTCCGGCCCGTGCAGGTCAAGCTCGGCCCGGACGGCGCGCTCTGGATCGCCGATTTCTACAATGCCGTTATCGGCCACTACGAATTCCCGTTGGCCGACCCACGCCGCGACCACAAGCATGGCCGCATCTGGCGTGTCGTCTATCGGGGGGAGAAAAAAGACGCGCCCCTGGCGGCTCTGCCGGATCTGGCGCGGCTCGATGCAAAGGACCTCATGGACAAGCTCGGTGACACGAATCTCGAAATGCGGCGCCTGGCCACGAACGAATTGGCGGACCGGCTTGGAAAAAGGGCGGAGGAAACCGTCAAAAAAGACTTCCGGGAAGCGATACCCCAATCCACTTTTTCCGCGGAGGCCGAAAGAATCACCCTCGCGCCCGGGATCGAAGCGCAGTTGATCTCTGAACAATCGGCCCTCGAGCGGATGGATCCCGCGTTCAGTTTGAATTGGCGTTGGGATCTGAAGTCCTCCTCCGGCGCAGACCCGATGACCACGCTCCTGAGGATGCCCGACGCCCTGGTTTGCCACTCGCTCCACTGGTTTGGAGAATTGGCGAAGGATCAATCGATGGGAACCTTGCTCCAGTCGGCGATGGCATTGAACAAGCACGACCGCCCGCTTGTCGAGCTGAGCGCCGCCGCGGCGATCTCGATGAACGCACAAAGCCTCGCCTCGGGAACAGCGAGTCATCCCAGTGTAAGCCAGGGGGTCTTGCGCTCGATCCTCGATTCATGGAACACCGCTTCCAAGGACGATCTCGAACTGGTCTATTCTTTGCGCATGGCTCTGCGCGACTGCCTTCTGGTTCCGGGCACCTATCAGGAAGCGGAGCCGATCGCGGAAAACGACGCCAGAGCCTCCGACGACATTGCCGACGTTTCTCTCGGCGCAGCGACACCGGAATCGGCCGAGTATTTGCTCGGCCATCTACAACGCGCCAGGTTCGCCACGCCGCGTGCCGGCGAATTCCTGAAGCACGTCGCGTTGTATCTGCCCGCGGAGAAATTCGGCGCCGTCACGGACCTCACGGCGAAGATCAACGACGCGCCATTGTCGCAGCGCCTGGCCGCCGCCGATGGCCTTACCCAGGCCGCCCGGCAGCGCGGCATGACGCTGCCCGCGACCGCCACGGCCTGGACGCAACGGGTGATGGTCGAGGCGCTCGACAGCGGCAACGATGCCATGCTCAAGACCGCGCTCGAGAGCGTGCGCGAGGCCAGGTTTGACGCAAAGCTCGCGCCGCTGGCGAAGATCGCCACCGATAAAAAGGTCTCCGAACCGCACCGCATTGCCGCCCTCGAGGCGCTCGCCAATCTCGACGCGGCGCGGCCGGTCCTCGGCCAGGCCCTCGCGAGCCCGGCCAGCATGAAGTTCCGCAAGCGGGCCGCCGAATTGCTCGGCCAGTCCGATACCGACGAGGCCCGTGCGGCCCTGCTCGCCGCGCTGCCCACGGCGCCCACCGATGTCGGTAATTTCATCGCCGCGAGTCTCGCCGGGACCGATCCCGGCGGGGAATCGCTCATTACCACGATCGAAAACGGCAAGTCCACGGCGGTCCTGCTGCGCAATCCGCTCGTCGCCGCCGCCCTCGAGAAGCGCCCGCAATCCCTGCGCGACCGGGCCGCGACGCTGACGAAAGATTTGCCGCCGGAGGACGAGCGGCTCGACAAGGTCATTGCCGCGCGCGCCGACTCCTTCCAAAAGGCGAAGCCCGACGCCGCGCACGGCGCGCAGATTTTCCAGCAGAATTGCGCCATCTGCCACAAGATCCAAAACCAGGGCGCCAACATCGGCCCGGCGCTGGATGGCATCGGCGCGCGCGGCATCCATCGCGTCATCGAGGACATCCTCGACCCCAATCGCAACGTCGATCCGATGTTCCGGCAAACCGTGGTCGAAACTGGCGATGGCCAGACGCTCGCCGGCATGAATGCGCACATCGAGGGCGAGTTGCTCGTCCTCACCGATGTGACCGGCAAACCCGTCAGCGTGGCCCGGGCGAAGATCAAGACACAGACCCAAACCAAACTGTCGCTCATGCCACCGATCTTCGAGACCGTGATCGCTCCGGCCGACTTCAACGATTTGCTGGCCTTCCTCTTCCGTCCCGCGCCGTGAATGATGCCGGGACTTCGCCCCAGGCCCATGGCATGAAGGTGGCTTAGTAACGTCCCCAACATGTGCGGCATCGCCGGTTTTATTGATCCTTCCCTCTCCGCGAATGACGCCGCGGCGCCTCTCCAGCGGATGCTCGACCGGCTCGCGCACCGCGGACCGGACGGCGCCGGCTCGCATCTCGCGCCGGGGCTCGCGCTGGGCATGCGGCGATTGAGCATCATCGATCTCGAGGGCGGCTGGCAGCCGATCTGGAACGAAGACGAGTCCATCGGCGTCGTCTTCAACGGCGAAATTTACAACTATCTCGAATTGCGCCGCGAATTGATGGCCGCCGGCCATCAATTCCGGACCCAGACGGACACCGAGGTTTTGGTCCACCTCTACGAGCAAAATGGCGAGGCCATGTTTGCCCGGCTGCGGGGCATGTTTGCTTTTGCCTTGCTCGACAAGAACACCAGGCGCCTGCTCGTGGGGCGCGATCATTTCGGGCAAAAACCCCTTTACTACACGAGCAGCCAGGGACGCTTCGCCTTCGCTTCCGAATTGAAGAGTTTGTTCGCGCTGCCGTGGGTCAGTCGCGAACGCGACCCGGAAGCGTTTCTCGACTATGTCTCGTGGCTCTCTCTCCCGGCTCCGCGCACGCACTTCCACCACATCACCAAGCTCCCCGCAGGCCACTATCTGGCGCTCTCGCTGGATGCGCCGGAACGCGCTGAGCCGCAGCGCTACTGGTCGTACGACCTGGGTGAAGCTCCCGACTTAACCGCCCTGGAACCCGCCGTCGAGGCCCTGGAGACCACCCTGCACGAATCCATCAAACTGCACCTCCGCGCGGACGTGCCGGTCGGGGTCCTGCTCAGCAGCGGCCTCGACAGCCGGCTCGTCGTGACCTACGCGCAGGAATTGCAGGAAGGCCGGATGCAGACCTTCTCCGTGGGCTTTGGCGGACCGGATTCCGAGGCCCTGGGCGCCGCCGCCACCGCGCGCGAGATCCGGTCCACGCATCACGGCCTGGAACTCACATCGGATGATCTGCTCAACAACCTCGAGAAGATCGCCTGGCACCTCGACGAGCCCGTGGGCGATCCCGCGGCCTTCGCCGTGCTCAAAGTCTGCGAACTCGCGCGCGGCCACGTCAAAGTGCTGCTTTCCGGCGAAGGCGCCGACGAACTTTTCGCCGGCTACGAAGCCCGGTACCTCGGGATGATGGCCGCGCTGCTCCGCTCGGAAAAACTGCGCCGTTTCGCTCCGCTTCTGCCCGAGGCCGACCCAGGCGGGCAGCCGTCACGCTGGCAGCGCCTCAGCTTGCGGGCGCACCACACCCGCGCCAGTGAAGCGGTGACGCTGCGGCTCGAAGGCCTGCCCGGCGACGTGCGCAGATTGCACGGCCTCACCGCCGAACAACTGCGCCGCTTGCACCAACGCGCGAAAGTCATTGCCGGCAGTGTCTACCGTCCGCAGCGCGACCTCCTCCACGAACTGCTGGCGCTCGACCTGGACTGGCAGCTCGCCGAGTCCCTGCTGCAAAAGGCCGACAAGATGAGCATGGGGGCGTCGATTGAACTGCGCACGCCGATCCTCGACGTCCGCGTCGCCGAATTGGCCGCACGCATCGCCACTCCGCTCAAGCTTCCTCCCTCCGGCCCGGGCAAACTCGTTTTGCGGCGCTGCCTCGCCCGCAAGGTGCACGAATCGCTCGCACGTCCGAAGCGCGGCTTCCCCGTCCCCTTGCGCGACTGGTTTACCGGCCCCTTGCGGGAACCACTCGAAGCCGCGCTCTTTGCCGAAAGTTCCGCGTGCCTGCAGCACCTCGACCGGGCGCTGTTGCGCACCGCGTGGAAAGATTTTCAAGCCGGCACGTGGGACGGCGCGCAGACGCTCTACGCGCTCTGGCTTTACGAAACCTGGCATCGCAAATTCCCGCTCTCATGAAGCCGCTGGTCAGCATCGGCATTCCCTGTTTCAACGCCGCCCGCTGGCTCGAGCAATCCGTCGAAAGTGCGCTTGCGCAGACCTGGCCGGAAAAGGAAATCATCGTGGTCGACGACGGCTCGACGGATGCTTCACCAGAGATCGCCCGCCGTTTCGGCGGGCGCATCCAGCTCATCGTCACAGAAAATCGCGGCGGCAACCACGCCCGCAACCTCGCCCTTCAGGCGGCCACAGGCGCGTGGATGCAATTTCTCGATGCCGACGACTACCTCGAGCCCGAAAAGCTGGCCCGGCAATTTGCGGAAACGAACGAAGGAACGGATGCCGACGTCCTCTACAGCCCGACCTGGATCGAGGACCTCGGCAAAGGAACACGCGACCCCGGCGCCATCGACACGCGCTACGACCTCTACGGTCAGTGGCTGTCCTGGCACCTTCCCCAAACCGGTGGAGCGCTCTGGCGCAAGTCCGCCCTCGACGCCCTCGGCGGCTGGAAGGAAGGACAGCCGTGCTGCCAGGAGCACGAGCTTTACCTGCGTGCCTTGCAAGCCGGCCTCCGCTTTCGCCTCGCGCCAACGCCGCACGCCGTTTATCGCATCTGGTCGGAACAAACGGTCTGCCGGCGCGACCCGCGACAGGTCGTCCGCGTACGCACGCAATTGATGGATGCCCTGCAGGACTGGATGCAGACCCGCGGACTGTGGACGCCTGGGCACTCCCGAATTGCCGGCCGGGCATTTTTTGAGATGGCGCGGACCATGGCGAAGTTCAACCTCGACGAAGCTGTCGCCTATCACCGCGACCGAAAGGAAAAACGTTTGATTTATCTCGATGGCCCCGCGGCGCCATTCCGTTACCAGCTCGTTTATCGCAGCATCGGCTTTGCCGCGGCGGAACGTCTCGCCGCGATGCGCCGTTGACCGCTTACTTTTCCGTCACGATCCTCCTGCCGCATGCGCATCCACGGTCTCTGCCTCGTCAAGAACGAGAGCGATATTCTCCCTTATTTTTTCCAGGAAAGCCTGCGCTGGTGCGACCGAATCTACGTCTTCGACAATGGCAGCACCGACGCAACCTGGGAGATTGTGAACGAAATCGCTCGCGAGCACCCGGCGGTCGTTCCGGCGCTGCGCGAGGACTGCCCGTTCGACGATTCTTTACGCGCGAAACTGTTCCACCGTCATCGGGATGATGCCGCGGTCGGCGACTGGTGGTGCCGGTTGGATGCCGATGAGATTTACATCGACGATCCGAGAAGCTTCCTGGCGCGCGTGCCGGCTCACGACCATGTCGTCTGGGCCATCCATCTTCAGTACTACATGACCACCGCCGACCTCGTCCGGTTCGCTCCCGAAGACGAGTCGCGCGCCCCGAATATCGACCGCTCGAATCTTCCGCGTTACTATGCCGCGGACGCCAGCGAATCGCGCTTCTTCCGCCACCGCCTCCGGCTCGACTGGCCGGCCAACGCGGCGTGGCCGCGGCATTTGGGCATCGTCACGCCCGAACGCATCCGATTGAAGCACCTGCAGTACCGCTCGCCGGCGCAGATCCAACGCCGCCTCGATACACGGCGTCAGGCGGAGGCCCACGGCTGGAGGCACTTCGGGCATAGCCTTGAAAAAACGTGGCGCGAAAAGATCGTCGACCCCTCGGGCCTGGCCTTCGACAGTTTCGACGGCAATTTCGAGATTGATCCGAAACGCCTTCCGCGTCACCTGGAAACACCCGGGCGGCGCGCTCTGAAACGGGTGATGCACGCTCTGCACGTCTGGCCATGAGCGAGACACTTTCGTACTCGATCGTCATCGCCACCTACGAGCGGCCCGACGCCTTGCGCGACGCCCTGGCCAGCGTCGCCCGGCAAACGCGGCGGCCCGAACGCATCGTCATTGTCGATTCGTCGGTGGGTGATGCCACGTGCGCGATCGCCACTCAATTCCCTCTGCCGATTTCCTACGAGCGCGCACCGCAGCCCAGCGCCGCGCGGCAACGGAATCAAGGCAGTCGCCACATCGCCACACCGCTCCTGGCCTTTATGGACGACGACGTGGTGCTCGCCCCGGACGTCTTTGAGAAACTATGCGCGGTTTTTGAGGAGAATCCGGCCACCGGCGGCGTGGCCGCCCGCATGAACGGCGCCACACACTCCCCGCCTCGTGGGGCGCTGTGGTGGTACTACCGCTTGCAAGCCGGTTTTCCCGACGACACTTACGGCGCCCGGCTTTTCGGTCCGGCGATCAATTGTTTTCCTTGCTATGAGCGTGCCGAAAGCGAACTCATGCCGGCCGATTGGCTCAACCTGGGGTGCGTGCTCTTCCGCACGGAGGCCTTCCAACACGAACTTTTTCCCAACTTCGAAGGCTACAGCCATATGGAGGATGTCCACCTCTCCGCGCGCATCGGCCGAACCCACCGGCTTTTCTTTCACACCACCGCCCGCTACGATCATTTTCCACGCGAGAGTCCGGCTAAAACCAACCGGCGGGACCTCGGCCAAATGCGCATTCGCAACCAGCAGACCGTCGCGCGCGAAGTCATGGGAATGTCTGGATTGTCGCTTCAATGGAAAATGCTCCTCCATCGGCTTTTCATTTCCCTGTTTCTCATCCGCTTTCGCCCGGCGGGCTGGAAGGGCGAACTGGCCGGAATCTGGGATTGAAACGGGCCCCGCTGAAATCACTCCGGCATTGCACCGGTCAGTCACGCCATCACCTCCATGCCTGTTCCAACCTCGCTCAGAGGGCGTCTAAAGAGTAGGGATGGGTCGCGCGAGGGAGCTTTGGGCCGGATGTCAAGGCGCGAGCGACGAGCATCCCCGCAGCGGGCTGTGAGGAGAGA